>Ga0256407_10005581_pt1 | contig 20022 bp, 19 predicted proteins | sample RumenRJG_04DNA_FD_193489 | JGI IMG/M metagenome (GOLD analysis project Ga0256407, IMG submission 193489) | Bovine rumen microbial communities from Lethbridge, Alberta, Canada - RJG_04 | ecosystem: Host-associated > Mammals > Digestive system > Stomach > Rumen | place: Canada: Alberta... | reverse complement strand
CTAAGGCACGGACAACAGAGGATTTACAGGAAGCTATAAATAATGCTTTCAAAAAAATTTCCGTTTCCGATTGTGAAGGATGGTTTGCTTCTTGTTTGTCTGTTTAATTGTTTGTGTTGCTATAAAAATCCTGATCAAAGGCTCCGCCTTTGGAAACCGTGAACTTTTGAAAAAGTTCAACCAAAACTTTTCTGTTATATGCTGTTCTTGGGTTTCTGATTATCCCAGAACTTTTTTGGCAATATCGACGCTTTCTTTTGCGTCCTTGCTGTAGTAGTCTGCTCCTATCTTCTGTGCATACTCAGGTGTGAGTACTGCACCGCCCACCATTACCTTACAGTCATAATGCTTTCTTAAAAGTGATATTGTTTCTTCCATAGATTTGAGAGTTGTAGTCATAAGTGCGGAAAGTCCAACAAGCTTTACACTGTTTTCTACGGCTGCGTTGAGCACCTCTTCATATTCTACGTCTTTTCCGAGGTCTATGACGGTATATCCGTAATTTTCAAGAAGAACCTTGACTATGTTCTTACCTATGTCGTGAACATCGCCCTTGACAGTGGCAAGTACTATTTTCCCTTTGCTTACTGAACTGCTGTTTTCTGTCGTAAGCTTTTTCTTTATCACTTCAAAGCAAGCCTGAGATACTGTAGCGGACTGTATAAGCTGAGGAAGAAATATCTTTCCTTTTTCAAAATCAGATCCTGCCTTATCGAGAGCAGGTATAAGATGATTGTTTATAATATCCATAGGCGGCATACTTTCGAGGAGTTTTTCCGTTATTTCAGCACCCTCTTTTTTAAGACCGTTTTCTATTGCATATCCGAGGGTTATATCTTTACTGACAGAGGACGTTTTTTTTGAAGGCTCTGCATTATTGTATGCCTTGATAAATTCGACAGAGTTTTTGTCTATGTTTGCAAGAAGCTTATATGCACGTACAGCACCTGTCATTGAGGCAACGTTGGGGTTTATTATAGGGAGGTCAAGTCCTTTTTGCAGAGCCATTGTGAGGAATGTTGAGGTTACAAGCTCCCTGTTAGGCAAGCCGAACGATATGTTTGATACTCCGAGTACGGTTTTTACTCCGAGTTCTTTTTTTACTCTTTCCAGTGCGTTGAGGGTTTCGATAACGCCCTCCTGTTCTGCCGAGGCGGTAAGGGTGAGGCAGTCTATATAAATATCATTGTTTTCTATTCCGATGGCATTTGCGTGTTTTACTATTTTTTGAGCTATCTCAAAACGTCCCTGAGCAGTTTTGGGTATGCCGTTTTTGTCGAGAGTAAGTCCTACAACAGCCGCTCCGTATTTTTTTACAAGAGGGAGTACTGCTTCAAGAGATTGTTCTTCTCCATTTACTGAATTGACGATAGGTTTTCCGCTGTATACCCTCAATGCACTTTCAAGAACCTGAGGTATAGTTGAGTCTATCTGAAGAGGAACGTCAACAACTCCCTGCAAGCCTTTTATTGCCCTTACCATCATTTTTTCTTCGTTTATTTCGGGCAGACCTACGTTTACATCAAGAATTTCAGCTCCTGCGTGTACCTGCTCTATTCCCTGTGAAAGAATGTAGTCCAGATTATTGTTTCGCAAAGCTTCCTTAAAAAGCTTTTTTCCGGTAGGATTAATTCTTTCGCCTATTATTCTGGGCTGGTCAATGATTACTGTTCTGCTGGGTGAGCATACAGCAGAGGAGATTGGGATTTTTGTTGAAACAGGATTTGTTTTTTCAAGCTCTTTGCAAAGCAGACGTATATATTCGGGAGTTGTTCCGCAGCAGCCGCCGACTATTACCGCTCCGAGGGGAATTATATCGTTTGCCATACTTTTTGCAAAATCTTCGGGAGTCAGGTCGTATTCACCTGTTGAGGGGTCGGGAAGTCCTGCGTTTGGTTTTACTATTATGGGAAGGTTTGTCCATTTTGCAAGCTCACCTACAACATCTTTAAGCTGTACAGGGCCGAGCGAACAGTTTACGCCTATTGCATCAACGCCAAGTCCCTGCATTGTAAGTGCCATAGCGGACACGCTGCAGCCTGTAAAGGTTCTCATATTTTCCTCAAAGGTCATAGTGCATATTACGGGTTTTGTACTGTTTTCCTTTGCGGCGAGTACTCCTGCCTTGAGTTCGAGCAAATCAGTCATAGTTTCAAATACTATCAAATCCGCTTCTTCTCCTGCAAGAATTACCTCTTTGTAAATATCATAGGCTTTATCAAATGACATACTTCCTGTAGGCTCCATAAGCTGACCTATAGGGCCTATATCCAGTGCAGCAAGTACTCCGCTTTCGCCTGCTGCTTTTTTTGCTGTCTGTATTCCAGCTTTGACAAGCTCCGAAACAGAATAGCCGCTTTCAGCAAGCTTATAGCGGTTTGCTCCGAATGTATTTGTATATACAATATCCGAACCTGCTTCTATATATGAACGGTGTATTTCCATTACGGTATCAGGATGGGTGACGTTAATAGCTTCGGGACATTCTCCTGTTTTTAACCCTCTTGCCTGAAGCTGTGTTCCCATAGCACCGTCAAGTATTATGAATTTTTTACTTTTTAAAAGCTCACTGAACACAATGATTTCCTACCTTTCTGTATTGACAAGTATCTCTCAGGTTACAGCTAAGACAGCCTCTTTTCTTTGGCAATACAGGCTTATGTGACAGACCTGTTACGGCTGTTACGGATTTTATGGGGGTAAGCGTCATACTGCTTCCCGTACAAAGTCCTATCTTTCTTGGTGCATCAAGAACGGTAAGTATATCTTTTTGAAGTTCTATGGGAAAATCACCGTAACCCGGACTATATCTCCACGTTTTATAGCAATCGCCTATACCTGCATATATTTCTTTTTCAGCTTTGTCGCATACCTGTTCTATTGCAACGCTTGCGAGTGCGTTTATGATAACAGCCTTTGTCATATCTTCAAGCTGAGTTTTTCGTATTAAAGCGTCTATTTTTCCTGAAAGTGTTGCACACATAAGAATTATCCCGAAACAGTCTTTAAGGTGATTTTTTATGTCGCTGCCCTGCAAAATCAGTGTACTGTTTTTAAGCTGTATTCCCGAAAAGGTTTCTTCTATGTCAAAAACCTTATATTGGTATCGTGGAATACTATTTTCTATAACAAGCTTTTCACATTCTTCAAGCATAGCCAGAGTATGCGTATCTGCCGCTTCTCTGCTTTTGCAGCCCATATACCTAAGAGCTTCGTCCAAATCAAGATTTTCAAGCTTAATCAAATCAGCCGCACTCCCATTTTTTATAACAGTCTTTTTATGCTTTTGTAAATTTCTGACGCAACATACGGATTGTTCATTGTGTAAAGATGTATTCCGTCAACTCCGTTTGCTATAAGGTCTACAATCTGACTTACGGCATATGCTATTCCCGCATCTCTCATAGCTATGGGATTGTTTCCGTATTTCTGAATCATTTTTGAGAACTTTCTCGGAAGTGATGCTCCGCACATATCTACCATTCTCTGTATCTGATTGGCATTTGTTACAGGCATTATTCCGGCTTCTATCGGTACATCTATTCCTGCAATCTGGGCACGTTCCAGAAATTTGTAGAAAATTTCGTTGTCGAAGAAAAGCTGTGAAATAAGAAAATCTACTCCTGCATCGACCTTTTTCTTAAGTTTTAATATGTCGTCAACTTCATTTTCGGATTCCATATGAATTTCAGGATAACAAGCTCCTGCTATACCCATATCGGGATATTTTTTCTTTATATATTTTACGAGGTCGCTTGCATATTTAAAATCGTTCTTTGCCTGTGTGTTGGGGTTTATATCTCCTCTTAATGCCAGTATGTTTTCTGTTCCTGCGTGTCTGAAATCATTTATTACCCTGTCAACCTCTTCCGCACTGCTTGTAAGACAGGTAAGATGTGCCAGTGATTCAACCTTATATTTTTTCTTTATTATGGAAGCAACCTTGCTGCTGTGTTCAACGTTTCCGTTTCCTCCTGCACTGTAAGTAACGCTTATATAGTCGGGATTTATTCCTGTAAGCTTATCGAGAGTTTCATATACGGTTTCAATATTATCTGTAAATTTTTTCGGCGGAAAAACCTCCAGAGAGAAAATTACCTTTCCTCTTCCGAATTTATCAACAATTTTCATATTTTTAATCCGTCCCTTCCTGAAAAATAGGTATCTTCTAGATTATAGCATATGAATAATTAAATTACAATCTTGCAGAAAATCAAAATTATTTTAAATTCATATAAAAAACAAAAGAAATATTGACGTAACTTTAAAGTGGTTTATAATATTATAGTAATGTTGTATAAACAAAAATAATTTCAGGAAAGGAATATCGTTTATATGAATAACAATACTGACAAGCTTATAGATGACGTTCTGGAAAGCTACGGCAAATATCAGATTACGGCAAGAATTGATGAGGATAATATCGTAAACAGAGAAATTCTCATAGAGATAGTTGAGGAAATAAGAAAGCTTCTGTTTCCGGGTTTTTTTGATAAAAACAAGGTAAGCTCTGAGTTTTTGAGGTATCTTGTCGGCAGAAGAATTGAGTTTATAAAATATAACCTCAAAGAACAGGTTGCAAAATCTTTCGGAAACATAGACGAATGCTGCGACAGTCAACGTTCCTGTATTTTGAAAAAAGCCGAAAAAATAGTAAATGATTTTATCGGTAAAATTCCTGTGATAAGGGAGTATCTTGCTACGGATATTCAGGCGGCTTACAACGGCGACCCTGCCGCTTACAGCACAGACGAAATTATTTTCTGCTATCCGGGAGTATTTGCAATTACCGTATACAGAATTGCTCACGAGCTTTTTGTTATGAAAGTTCCTATGATACCAAGAATTTTAAGCGAATACGCTCACAGTCTTACAGGTATAGATATTCACCCCGGTGCAACAATCGGAAAATACTTTTTTATCGACCACGGCACGGGTGTTGTTATTGGAGAAACTACGATAATAGGCAATAATGTTAAAATATATCAGGGAGTTACTCTGGGAGGTCTTTCCACAAGAAAGGGTCAGCAGCTTAAAGGAGTCAAGCGTCACCCTACAATCGGAGACAATGTAACGATATATTCCAATACTTCTGTACTTGGCGGTGAAACCGTAATCGGCGATAACGCTACTATAGGCGGCAATTCGTTTATAGTAAGGTCTGTATCCGCAGGTATGAAGGTAAGTATGAGAAGTCCTGAGCTGGAGTTTTCTCCCAGCAGACCCAACAACAGCAAAGATGAATTCTGGGACTGGGTGATTTAAACCAATATTTGAGCGAACAACAGGCGATTGCAGACCACGACAGCAAAGCTGTCTGTTCAAGACTGTAAGTCTTGAACCTGTCAAAAGCAAAGCTTTTGACGGTCTGCAATCGCCACTTTGGTTTCTGCTGAAACCAAAAAAAGTTGGTTAATAGTTTTCTGTTCCTAATCGCATTTTAAAGTCATGATAGCTGAAGTCTGTAATCTGATATAGTTTTCTGTTTTCATCAAGTCGGAATATGTTCGGCAGTGGCATACCGTTGAACGTGTTGTTTTTGCAGGTAGAGTAAATTGCCATATCTCCGAAAACAAGCATATCACCGACAGATAAGCTTTTATTAAAATAATAATCTCCGATTATGTCACCGGCAAGACAGGTAGGGCAGGAAAGACGATAGCAGTATTCTGACTTTTCCGCAGCACCGTACAAAGGCGGTGTATAGGGCATTTCGATAACGTCGGGCATATGACAGCTTGCACTGACATCAAGTATAGCGTTGCAAATATCTCCGTTCTGTACAATGTCGAGTACTCTTGTCGCAAGATACCCCGCATTAAGAGCAACAGCTTCACCCGGTTCAAGATAGACCTGCACATTCCATTTTTTCTGAACATCTGTAATACAACGCTCAAGCAAGGCAATATCGTAATCAAACCGTGTAATGTGATGACCGCCGCCCATATTCAGCCATTTCATTTTCGGAAGAACATCGCCGAAAATGGCTTCCACAGCGTTTACGGTTCGGACTAAATCATCGGCATTCTGTTCGCAAAGCGTGTGAAAATGCAGACCGTCAAGTAAATTGATAAGCTCGGGTGTCATTTCCTTATCCCACTGACAGCGTGTTGTACCCAGACGGCTGCCGTATGAACAAGGGTCATATATTCCGTGTCCCTCCTGTGTGGAAAATTCAGGGTTAATTCTTAAACCTATACTTTTTCGGCTTTTCTTTGCAGAAAAGCCGAATTTTTTAAGCTGATACGGTGAATTGAACACAATATGGTCAGCATATTTAAGAAGTTCATCAAATTCATCATCACGGTAAGCTCCGCAGAAAACGTGAACTTCCTTTTCAGGCATTTCTTCATAGCCGAGCCTTGCTTCAAAAAGACCGCTTGCCTCTGTTCCCGACAGGTACTCTGACAGAAGGGGATAAAAGTTATAGTTTGAAAATGCTTTTTGTGCAAGCAATATCTTACAGCCTGTTTTTTTTATCACCTCACGGAGGATTTCACAGTTTTTCCGAAGCTGCAGTTCATCTATGATATAACAGGGAGTTTTTAAGGAAGAAAACAATTTCAAAGGGTTTTCCCCTTCAAGTGAGGAAAATACAATGCGGCTATCCGCTGAATATTCAGACAAAATTCATTCCTCCGTCAGTCAACAAGCTTGGGATTGTGATTTTCACGGTAGGGCAGACCGTATCTGCAAAGTGCTTCAAGAAAAGGGTCGGGGTCAAATTCTTCAACCGTATGAACGCCTGTCATATTCCATTTTCCGCTGAGCAGCATCAAAGCACCGCACATAGCAGGAACACCTGTTGTATAGCTTATTGCCTGACTGCCGACTTCTCTGTAACATTCCTGATGGTCGCATACGTTATAGATATAATATGTTTTTTCGATGCCGTCCTTTTTTCCTGTAAATATACAGCCGATATTGGTTTTTCCGTGAGTTCTCTCTCCAAGTGTTGCAGGGTCGGGAAGTAATGTTTTGAGAAATTTTATGGGAACGATTTCTCTGCCCTCAAACATAACGGGGGTTGTAGAAAGCATACCGACGTTTTCCAGACATTTCATATGGGTGAGATAGCTCTGTCCGAAAGTCATAAAGAAACGGATTTTCTTTACATCGGGAATTGTAAGAGCAAGGGATTCGATTTCCTCGTGATGAAGAAGGTACATATCCTTTTGTCCCACGCTGTCGAAATCGTATTCACGTTTTATGCTCATAGGCGGAATTTCTACCCAGTGTCCGTTTTCCCAGTAGCTGCCGGGAGCGGAAACCTCACGCAGATTGACTTCGGGATTGAAATTCGTTGCAAAAGGATAACCATGGTCACCGCCGTTACAGTCGAGAATGTCAATTGTATCAATGGTATCAAATTCGTGCTTGAGTGCATATGCACAGTAGGCCTGAGTAACACCGGGGTCGAAACCGCAGCCAAGCAAAGCGGTAAGCCCTGCCTGCTCAAACTTTTCACGATAGTTCCACTGCCAGCTATAATCGAAATAAGCTGAAAATCCCTTTTCCCTGCAACGCTTTTCGTAAATGGCACGCCATTCGGGATTGTCCGTATCTTCGGGTTCATAGTTTGCTGTATCCATATAATTTACTTTACAGGCAAGACAAGCGTCCATAATCGTAAGGTTCTGATACGGCAGGGCAATATTCATTACCAAATCGGGCTTGTAGTCATTTATGAGGTCAATAACCTGCTGAACATCATCGGCATCAACCTGTGCAGTGGTGATTTTGGTTTTTGTTTTTCCCGAAAGACGCTCGGCAAGATTATCACATTTTGATTTTGTACGGCTGGCGATACACAATTCCTGAAATACATCGCTTGCCTGACAGCATTTCTGTATAGCAACGGACGCTACTCCGCCGCAGCCTATTACTAAAACTCTGCTCATATTTACATAATCTCCTTTATTTTATAAATTGCTTATTGCTAACAGCAATTCCCTCAGAACCTTGCAGGCAACCGCCGTAGACGCTCCGCTTATATCTAACATAGGAGCTAATTCGTTGATGTCTGCTCCCACGATATTGGTTTTGCTGACTTTGATTATTGCTTCAAGTAACTGACTGAACTGTACTCCGCCTGCTTCGGGCGTACCTGTTCCCGAAAATACTGACGGGTCAAGACAGTCCATATCAATCGTGAAATAGACGGGAGTCTGTGACTGCTTCAGATTTTCCGCAAGCTTATCAAGACCGTCAAAGCTGAATTTGTGCATATCCGTGTGCTGCTCAGCAAAGGAAAATTCGGATTTCTCACCGCTTCTTATGCAGAACTGGTGTATTTTGTTATCTCCCAGTATTTCATAGCAGCGTCGCATAACGCAGGCATGACTTAGTTCAGCTCCTAAATAATCGTTACGCAGGTCGGCGTGTGCATCAAAATGTATAATGTGCAAATCGGGATATTTTTTATATACCGCCCTGACACTGCCCAATGTTACAAGATGTTCTCCGCCTATCAGAACAGGAAGTTTGCTGTCGTTTAAAATTTCTGATGCACGGTTTTCAATATCCTGCAAAGCAAGTTCTGATTTTCCGAAACAAAGCTCTAAATCACCGCTGTCGAATATACGGCAGTCTGTAAGATCCCTGTCCTGATAAGGGCTGTATGTTTCCAGTCCGAAGCTTTCGTGTCTTATGGCAGAACAGCCGAACCTTGCTCCGGGACGGAAGCTTGTTGTGGAATCAAAAGGTGCTCCGAAAAGAACAATATCGGCATTTTCATAGTCACTGTCGCAGCCGATAAAATTTTCAACGTTGTGTTTCAGCATTACCGCTCAACCTCCTCCAGCATTTTTTCCAGAAACGCAGGCAGATAAAAAGAACCGATATGAAGCTTGGTGGTATAGTACTGGGTTTTCAAATTAAGCGACAGCCATTTTTCAGCATTCAGATCGTCGATGGGGTGATACTTCTTGCTTGCAAATCCGAAAAGCCAGTATCCTGCTGCATATGTCGGAATATGTGCCTGATATACTCTGCTTACGGGAAATGTACTTGCAATTCTTTTATGACTTCTTTTCATAGCCTCGGCATCATGCTTATAAAAAGGACTTCCCTGCTGATTTACCATAATGCCGTCACTTTTTAAAGCATTGTAACAGATACCGTAAAATTCTCTGGTAAAAAAACCCTCCGAAGGCCCGAAAGGGTCAGGGGAATCCACTATAATAAGGTCATATTCTTCCTTGCAGCGGCGGATAAACCTAAGTGCATTGTCAAAGTAAATATTGACACGGCTGTCATTGAGCTGATTGGAATTTTCAGGCAGATATTTCCGACACGCATCGAGAACAAGAGGATCCATTTCCACAAGGTCTATGCGTTCTACCGTATCATAGCGTGTAAGCTGTCCTACAACTCCTCCGTCACCTACACCGATAATCAGAATATCTTTTATATCAGGGTGAACCGACATAGGAACATGGGTAATCATTTCGTCATAGATAAATTCGTCACGTTCTGTCAACATAACGTTTCCGTCCAGAGAAAGAACCCTTCCGAATTCAAAGGTTTCAAAAATATCAATCTGCTGATAGTTGCTTGTTTCAGAATAAAGATGTCGCTTTACCTTGATACTGTGCTTGACATCGGGTGCGTGAAACTCGCTGAACCATAATTCCATAAAAACACTCCTTACACCAGAACATTCAGGTTTAAAATATCGGGGTCTTCAGGGCCTGTCATAGAACAGCCCTTGAGCTTTGCATACTCGATATAGTCAAGAATTTCGGGGGTAATGCGTTCCCCCGGTGCTAAAATCGGAATACCGGGGGGATAGCACATAACAAATTCGCTGCATACACAGCCTGCACTTTCTCTGAGGGGGACGCTGTGTTTCTGAGCATAAAATGCCTCCTGCGGACTTGTCACAACCTCTGGGTCGATATATTCCTGACTGAGCAGACCGCTGCTGTCTTTCTGATACCTGCGTCTTATCTCTGCCAATGCACTGACAAGTCTTTCAAGCTCCTGCCTGCGGTCGCCTATGGAAAGATAAGCAAGTATATTTCCTATGTCGCCGAATTCTATCTGAATGTCATATTCATCACGTAAAATGTCATATACCTCAATGCCTGCAAGACCAATATCTCTGGTATGAACGCTTAATTTGGTGGGGTCGAAGTCAAAGACCGAATTGCCGTTGATAAGTTCTTTGCCGAAAGCGTAATAGCCTCCTATGGCATTTATTTCTTCACGGGCATATTCTGCCATATCAACTACCTTTGCAAATACTTTTTTTCCACGCAAAGCCAGATTACGCCTGCTTATATCAAGGCTGGACATAAGCAGATAGCTTCCCGATGTAGTCTGAGTAAGGTTGATAATCTGACGGACGTGTCCTGCGTTGACGTTCTCACCAATCAGCAAAAGACTTGACTGTGTAAGACTTCCTCCGCTTTTGTGCATAGAAACGGAAGCCATATCCGCACCTGCCTTCATAGCCGAAAGCGGCATATTTTCTCCGAAATAGAAGTGTGTTCCGTGTGCCTCGTCCGCAAGACAGTACATACCTGCATTGTGTGCCATCTCTACTATTGCCTTTATATCGCTGCATATTCCGTAATATGTGGGATTGTTGACGAGAACCGCAACAGCATCGGGATTTTCTGCAATTGCTTTTGCCACCTGCTCTCTTTTCATACCCAGCGATATTCCAAGTCGGGTATCAACATCAGGGTTGACATATACGGGAATTGCACCGCAAAGCACCAACGCATTTATAACGCTGCGGTGAACGTTTCGGGGCAGTATGATTTTATCTCCACGCTTACAGACCGACAAAACCATACTCTGTACGGAACTGGTCGTTCCGCCTACCATCAGAAAAGCATAACTTGCTCCGAAAGCATCGGCACAAAGCAGCTCAGCTTCCTTTATGACGGAAACAGGGTGACAAAGATTATCCAGCGGTTTCATACTGTTTACATCAATACTTACGCATTGTTTTCCCAGAAATTCAGCAAGTTCGGGATTTCCCCTGCCGTGCTTATGTCCAGGAACATCAAAAGGAACAACACGCATCTGACGGAAATTTTCCAGTGCCTCATAGATAGGGGCATAATCCTGATTAAGTTTTCTTTCTTTTCCCATAACAAACCTCAGAACAAAAAACGCAGACTGACAAAATATACAGCCTGCGTAAATTTTTTAACGATATTTTTCGTGATTGGTACAAACACCCGAAAAATGTATTATCGGAAAAACCGATAACAACACGTCATCAGAATAAAAAGGGTACGCAGAGTCTATATAGCAATAATACTTTTACTACTCTTATTGACCGTTTCATAAGCCTGTATAAAGAATTATAAATTCAATATCCACAACTTAAGGAATAATCCGAAATTTTACAGATATGCCGTGTGGCTTTATATCTGCCTTTTTCAACATTGATATATGTCCTTCAAACGCTTAAGTTGTGGACAGTGATTATAAATTAGGTTATTCATAACCTACTTACAGAAACGAAAATATTAAATCAATAAAGTGGTTAAAACCACCAATCGGCAGTGAACCCGGCTGTCCGTATGACCTTAACTCATAAAAGAGTGGTTCGTAAAAATCGCTCTGGAGGGACTCTGAAATTCAAACCCCTTCTCACAGTGTTTGATTATATAATATATTTCTTATTTTTTCAAGATATTTTTTTGAGTAATTGCCATAAATTGAAATTTGATACGATTTACAGGAATAAGGACAGAACTGTTTCAGTAAATATATTAAGAAAAGGAGTTTTTCGGGGGTATTGTTATGATATGCAAATTAAGCGATTTAAGGCATAAGGAAATAATAAACGCACGTGACGGGTGCAGGCTCGGCTATGCAGATGATGTTGAGATAGACACAAAGAATGCTTCGGTGGTTTCTCTTGTGGTATACGGAAAATGGAGGTGCTTCGGACTTTTCGGCAGGGAAGAGGATATAATTCTCAAGCTTGAGTGCATAGAGCTTATAGGAGAGGATACCATTCTTGTAAACCATAATTTTCCGAACAGGAACAGGGGAAGAGGTTTCAGAAATTTTTTCAGGAACAAGGGATAGAATAATATGTGTAAAAAAATGCCGGACTTCAAAAAAGCTCGGCATTTGAACTGTATTTTATTTTCTGAACTGATTAATCAGCATCATCAGATCTCTTTTTGAATGATAACCTACCTGAGTACTTACGCATCTTCCGTCCATGAAGATAATAAGAGTAGGTATTGAGCTTATATTAAACTGCATAGCAAGCTCAGGCTGTTCATCGACATTTACCTTTCCTATGACAACATCATCAAGTTCATAAGCGAGTTCCTCAATAACAGGAGCCTGCATCTGACAAGGGCCGCACCAAGATGCCCAGAAATCAACCAGAGCGATTCCCTTTTTGTTTGTTACAAGTTCATCAAAATTATTTTTTGTCAGTTCATATTCCATAGTAAATAAACCTCCCGATAGTTAATATTTGAAAAAACGACATTAAATAAACGCAGAAATATTATATAATATTTCTGACTGATACACTATGAATAAACGGTAAATTTTTATATAAAAAATAAAGAAGATACCGAATAACACGGTATCTTCTGGAGCTGATGGCGTGACTTGAACACGTGACCTGCTGATTACGAATCAGCTGCTCTACCAACTGAGCTACACCAGCAAAAATTTAAAATAAGACGATGAATAACGAGTGCTTATCAAGCACAAGATATAGTATATAATGTAAAGCAAAAAAAATCAAGACTTTTTCGCATTATTTTTTATTTATCGGAAAAAGAAAATTAATTTTAGCAAATCGAAAAATAAATTCTGAAAAAGAATGACAATTTATAATACCTTAACAGCAAAATATTCTTTTTTTTGCAAATATGGAATATTATATTTTAGTACAAGTTTTTATCTGCTTTTTTCGATAAAAAGGCAGTAACGGTTGTATAATAAATCGTGTGAACAAATTTCGTGTGATGTTTTCTCACATTTTCAACAAATTTATTTAGGATATACTTATAATTATAGACAAGATATAGAACTTTATGCTCGTACTGGAGGTGTTAAATTATGAAAGGTTTGGGCAAAAAACTTAAGTATTACAGAGAGAACTGTGAGCTGTCACAGCAGCAGGTAGCTAATACGCTGAATATAGATCGTTCAACGTATACCTACTATGAAACAGGCAAAACAACTCCCAGTGCCAGTACTCTTTTAAAGCTTTCCAAGATTTTCAATGTACCCTGTGCCGTATTTCTTGAAAGTATAAATCAGGAATTGAATCTTAATTCTAAAGTAGCAGATTCGATAGAGGATATGTTCTATGATGGAGAAGATGACGTTATCACTGCAGACGACAGAATATACGGATTGAGTAAAGAAGAAAAGGAATTGGTTATTTCTTACAGAGTGTTGGATGCTGACAAGAAAGAAAAGTTTGATGAATTTCTTAGAAGTCTTATAAAAGGCTGAGGATACTCTTTCTTTGAATTTCAGAACCGCCTTAACGGGCGGTTCTTTTTGCGTTTTTAAAATCAAATGAAGTTAAGAATATCTGCAATTATGGAATTTGAAACAAGAAAACCAGATTGTGTAAGAGAAATACCTTTTTCGGAAATACGCACAAGACCGTATTTCCGATATTTAGCCGCCGCATTTACAGCGGCTTTCGGAAAGGGTAAGGAGAAAAATTTCAGGTAATCATCGAATGAAATTCCCTCAGAAAGCCGCAGTCCGAGCATAACGTATTCCTCAGCGGAAGCACCCAAGCCGTCATCGACCGTAACATTTTCATAGAAGCTTTTCATATCGGCAGGGAAGAAGAAGCGTTTTTTATTCATAAGAGAATGAGCGGAAGCACCAAGTCCGAGATATTCGTCACAATGCCAGTATTTAAGGTTGTGACGGCTTTCAAAGCCCTTTTCAGCAAAGTTTGATATTTCGTACTGCATATAGCCTTTGCTTTCCAGATAGCCGCACATAAGGCTGTAAAGGTCAGCCTGAGTATCTTCATCGGGTAGATTGAGAGTGCGGTATATTTTTTTGTAGGGAGTACCCTCTTCAATTTTGAGTATGTATGCGGAAATATGTCTTGCACCGTTTTCAATGCAGAAATCTATGGAAGAAATCAGAGATTGTTCGGTCTGACGTGAAATTCCAATCATAAGGTCGAGCGAAATATTGTCTATTCCTGCACTTCGTATCATATCGACTGATTTTTTTACAGTGCAGCAGTTGTGTTTACGTCCAAGAAGCTTAAGTTCCTGCTCATCTGACGACTGAACGCCCAGAGAAATTCTGTTTACTCCTGATTTTGCAAGACGTTCAAAGTCAATATGCTGTGCCGAGGTCGGATTCATTTCTACCGTGATTTCGGGTGAACTCACATTGAAACAGTCCATAGATTTTTCGACTATACGGCAAAGTTTTTCAGTACCGATTACACTTGGCGTTCCGCCGCCTATATACATGGTATCGAAAACCTTGTCCGAATAAACAGCCGAGTAATGCTCAATCAGTCTGATAAGCTGTGAAACATAATTTTCTGTTTCGGTATTGCAGGGGATTTTTGAAAAAAAACTGCAATACGGACATTTTCCGCTGCAAAACGGAATGTGTATGTAAAGACCACAGGGATTGTTCATTTTTCGGATTTCTCCTTTTCGGGATTAGAATATTTAAAACTCCTCAAGAATACATACCGCATGTGCGGAAATACCTTCTCCGCTTCCCGTAAATCCGAGTTTTTCCTCTGTTGTTGCCTTTACGTTTACCCTGTCAATATCTGTATCACAGGCATATGCTATATTTTTACGCATAGTGTCTATATAAGGTCTTAACTTAGGAGCTTGTGCGATAACCGTTGCATCAATATTTCCTGTTCTGAAGCCTTTCTGCTTTATTCTTCCGCATACATCTTTAAGAAGCAAAAGACTGTCTGCACCGCTGTAAGCAGGGTCATTATCAGGAAAAAGCTTTCCTATATCACCCATAGACGCAGCACCGAGCAAAGCGTCTGCTATTGCGTGAAGAAGTACATCAGCGTCAGAGTGTCCCAGCAAACCTTTGTCATAGGGAATTTCCACACCGCCTAATATAAGCTTTCTGTTTTCGGTAAGTCTGTGTACATCGTAGCCGTGACCTATTCGCATAATAAATACCACCTTAAATTTTTAATAAGAAACTGAAATTCATCTGAACGCAGGGCAGGCGATTGCAGAATAAAAAGACAAAGTCTTTTTATTTGAAAAAACGGCATTATGCCGTTTTTTCAGTATTTTTAAGCCGCAAAGCGGCTTGAAAATACCTGCAATCGCCGCAGTGTTGGTTTACGCTGAGCGTTTGAAAATTATTCCGAGGAACGCAGAAAAGCTTCGGCTGTTATTATATCCTCAGGAGTTGTCAGCTTTATGTTTGAGGGACTGCCGAAAGTAACGAAAATCTTTTCGCCAAGGCTTTCGATAAGCTGACAGTCGTCAGTATAATCTTTTTTTTCAGCCTCAGCCCTGAGCATAGCCTTTTTGTAGAGAGAAAGCTCAAAAATCTGAGGAGTAGCAATGGCAACAAGTCGGCTTCTGTCGGGAGTGCTTTCTATAAATCCGTTTTCGTCAACAATCTTTATAGTATCCTTTACGAAAACGCCCAAAGCGGAGCTTCCGTATCTGACGGCATTTTTCACTGTCAAATCTATATCCTCGGGCAGAACAAGAGGTCTTGCACCATCGTGAATTGCAACATAGTCGGTATCGAAGCTTATGGCATTTATACCGTTTGCCACAGACTGCTGTCTTGTATTTCCGCCGCAGACAAAAGCGGTAATTTTTCTGATACCGTTTTCTTCTGCAAGGGATTTTATTCTTGAAATGTCGCTTTCCCTGCAAACTACGACAGTTTCGCTTATTGACGCTGCTTTATCAAAGGCACGGAGAGTATGCAGAATAGTTTCCGAACCGTTTAATTTTATAAGCTGCTTGCTGACTGTTTTTCCCATTCTGGTTGAAGAGCCTGCCGCAACTATAATAGCTGTAACTTTCATATTATATCACCGCTTTGTAGTTTTATCTGTTTTGTCAGTCTTGTTTTTTTCCGAGGGAAAAAGTTCTTTTTCAACGGCTGTCATAATATTAAGACCTGTTTTCTGAAGACTGGTATTATTTACGTTTGAAAGACCGATTATTTTCATATCATGCTTTCGGTTGAAAATATCAATTGCATAATAAAGCTCAGTGTTTCCCGTATGATAGTAATAGTCATTTGTAACGAACCAGCCAAAGCCGTAATTAAATCCGTCCGAGCCTGTATGAGTAGCTTTTTTAAGCATTTCGCTGCCCAGAACGTTACCACGGCTGAAAGCGTTCATCCATTTGAGCATATCTGTTGTGGTTGAAACTATCTCTCCGGCAGAATAGAAATACGAGCTGTCTACCTTGATGCCCTCCGTCCAGTCAGAATCAAGGTATCCGCTGCAGTTTGTATCGGACATACTTAGTGAAGAGTTATCCATATACAGCGGATAAAAAATTTCATCTGCTATATATTCCTCATAAGGCTTTCCGCTTACTTCCTCTATTATAAGTCCGAGAAGGTAATAGTTTGTATTTGAATAAGCAAAAAACTGACCGGGCTGAAAATTAAGTCCCTGTTTATTCAGCCATTCCAGAAATTCCTTTTTTGAAAAATCCGCATCGGTATCCCTTTCCTCAGCTTCAAGCATATATATGTACTGATTGAGGTAGTCGGGAAGACCCGAACACATATTCATAAGCTGTGCAACAGTTATATTTTTGGCAAGCTTTGCCTCTTTTACGTATTTTGTTACTTTGTCGTTCAGAGAAAGTTTATTTTCCTGAGCAAGCTTTGCGACAGCGGCAGCGGTAAACTGCTTTGAGCATGAACCTATTTCATATCTGGTATCGAGTGAAAGCGGAATATGTTTTTTTGCATCGCTGTATCCGATAGCCTTATGATATATTATCTCATCGCCTACGGCAACAAGAAATGTTCCGTTGAATTTTATTTCACTGAGTTTATCCGATACCATATTGTCTATGTTGTCAAGTTTTTTCTTAGTAAACTGCGAGGTTGAGCTTTCAGCTTTTTTTTCGGGAGGTCGTGTAGTTTTTTCTGTAGTTTTTTCTGAATCGGAAATAGAAATATCAGCTTCTGCCGAGGTTTCGAGAGAAGGAGCGTATGTTTTTACTGAGCCTGCCCACATCAGTCCTGCCAGTACGGCAAAAAAACAAATTATCAGACTTATCTTAAATACGGGTTTCATTATAATTAATCTCTTCTTTTCACAAAAATTTGTTTAATCTTTTTGATTATCAAGCCCCAGCTCCCTTATCATTCCGGCATAAAAATCTGAAGAAGCTTTGTTTATATTTCCGTAGTAATGCCTTGTGGAAGATGAGAATGCCCGCCTGAATATATATATTATCCAGACAAAGGGGAGAAGAAGCGGAAATTTTCTGAGAATTGGATTCTGAGCTTTCATATTATCGAAATCGGGAAAAAGCTGTTTAAGAAAAAATTTAATTTTGCTGGGTTTTTTCCCTGTTTTAGTCATTTTGGAGGCTCTTATGCCTACATTGTGTTCCATAGTTCCGTATGTGCTGCAGCTTGCAAGAAAGAGCTGCAAATCACTTGATTTATCAAGCCCGTTTCCGTCTTTTCCGAACCAGCAGTATGCAATTTCGACAGCCTTTTTGTCAAATTCAAGGTATCCGAAATCATTTAATTTTTTGTATACATAATCCCAGTCTAGATTGTTTCCGAATTTTTCTCTGAAAACATAGTAGTCAATAAAAATTCTGGGAGCTATGCCTGCATAATTGAAATGGTGTACGGCGTGTACGGAAAGGTATATGTAAGTATCCTCCGGTGTCATCTCATATATATGAGAAAATCCGTTTTTCAGAGTACATCTGTCAAGAATATTAGCGTAATAATCTTTTATAGCAGGATTTTTTCCGTCATAAAGAGTGAAATGCTGTTCAAGACATATAAACGGAGGCTTTGCAAATATTTTATCGTGTCCGCCCATCTTTGAAGGCTGATATCCCAGCTTTTCAAGTATTTTGTCGGCATTTTTAAAGTCGGAAAATCTTACATATGTATCTATATCTCCCATATATCTCAGTACAGATGAAGAATATATTTTTTTAAAGAAACACCCCTTCATAACAAGCATATCTGTTTCTGCTTTTTCAAATTCTTTTTGCATAAGCTTAAGCTCATACATCTGATTGGAATCCATAACGGCCTGCCGTCTGAACTCATTTTTAAAAAGAATGTAAATATCGTTTTCGGGCTTGTTCTGATTATCCGGAAGAAAATCAATTCCTGATTTTACCAATGCGGTAACGCTCATATTCTCTGAAATATCAAATATATGCTTCCAGTTTATGTTTAAATCACTTATATCTGCACCGATACCGTTTAAAGCAGACTTTATAAGTCTGAATGTACAGCAGTAATCATCAAAATGTGATAAAACCTGATTGTTCATACATACTCTCCGCCTCAAAATATTTACTGGAACAGTATAGCATTATCTGCTGATTATTGCAAGTAAATATCTGAGGTTGCTTTGCTAAGTTCAGGATTTACTCTTGACACTGCACACGTAAAATGCTAACATATATAGTGTAAGGATAGTATGTATGTAATTTTAACGCTTTGATAACTGTTTTTGCTATAGCTTCGGCTTTCGGCAAAATGATAATAGACGGAGGAAAGGTAAATGACGTTTTGGGAAGCTTTTTATGAAACGAAAGATATTTTTATGCACTCTGGTTTTAACGGATATAACGGTGTTCTTGCTATGCAGATTACCATGACGGGAGAAGGCGGCGGAACATTTTACGTTAAGTTTGAAAATCAAAACTTGTTTGTAGAACCTTACAACTATACTGAATTTAATGTCCTGTTTATAGCTGATACCTTTGACTTTCTCAGGATAGCAAGGGGAGAAATGAGCGTTTCTGCTGCCTGTGCTATGGGAAAACTCAGAATTGAGGGCGACACAAGCAAAGCGGGAGAGCTTAAAAGACTTGTAAGGAAAAATTACTGATATAAAATTCAAAATAAAAGCCTGCGTCAACACTGCGGCGATTGCAGCCGCCTGCAAACGAAGTTTGCAGGCGAAATGTCAAAGGCTATGCCTTGACATTTCAATCAAAAGCATAGCTTTTGATTGGCTGCAATCGCCTGACTGAGCGTTGACGCAGGCTTTTTGTTATCAGCTTATATTTCTATATACCGTATATAAGATGCTCAATTAAGATTTTAGAGCCAATAGTCAGGAGTATGACACCACCGAAAAGACCTGAATGTCTTGAAAAAACATAGCCAAAAAATTTTCCGAGATAAATTCCGGAAAAGCTTATAATGAATGTAATTGAACCTATGATAAAAACAGCGGTAAACATCGCTGTAAGGCTTGAAGCACCTACGGCAGATGGGAGTATAACCCCGGTTGCAAGAGCGTCTATACTGGTCGCAAGAGCGAGTATAAGCATTGTATGTAAAGACAGTGTGTTATGTTCTTCCTGAATACCACGTACACGTATTTCGTTTATATAATCTGCAATCATCTTGAAGCCTATCACAGAAAGTATTCCGAATGCAGTCCAGTGGTCTATATCTTTTATAAAGCTTTCTCCGAGTTTTCCGAACAGCCAGCCGATTACAGGCATAAGAAGCTGAAAAAATCCGAAGAAAAAAGATAGTTTAAGAGCATACGGTATTTTTACCGATTTGCTTAAAGCACCGTCAGAAACGGAAACTGCGAAAGCGTCCATAGCAAGACCCACAGCCATTGAACAAATTGAAAAGTAATCCATAAAACTTTGTCCCTCTTTTGCAATATTACTAAACTATATTGCGAAAGAGGGACGGTTATTCCGTATTTTATCCTGAATCGGCAAGAAGACTCCGACCTCTATAGGTCGGGGATGAATTGCCGTCAGCCCGTAAGGGCTGAGAATAAATTGACATCTCAAAAATGTAATGATAGAATACGGTTGTAAATATCTG
>Ga0256407_10005580_pt1 | contig 20024 bp, 11 predicted proteins | sample RumenRJG_04DNA_FD_193489 | JGI IMG/M metagenome (GOLD analysis project Ga0256407, IMG submission 193489) | Bovine rumen microbial communities from Lethbridge, Alberta, Canada - RJG_04 | ecosystem: Host-associated > Mammals > Digestive system > Stomach > Rumen | place: Canada: Alberta... | reverse complement strand
TAAAAATATAAAATAAAAACATTAGTAAAAAATAATAAATATAAAAATTAAGAATGCATAAAAAATTTTTAACAATAAATATAAAAAATATTATTAATACTTTTTTAGAAAGATATGATTTTAAAGGAAAGGATATTATTGTTTGGGGAACTTCTCATAATAGTAATTTTGGTCTGAAGTTATTAGTAATTTAAGAAATATTTGTAAAGAATATTTAATTCAAGGTATTAAGGAGCATCAAAAAAGTGAAAATGTTAATAAATTTATTCAAAGTTTAAAGTGATAATTGTTTTTTTAGTAATTTATTTATATAATGTTAAATATTGTTTATTTGATTATATTACTTAATTTAAATTATTAAATTTTATAAATAAAAAAAATATATAAAAATAATAATTTTAATTAAAAACTTTTTAACTTAAAATAAAATAAAAAATTCTTTTTATATAAAAAAACTAATATCTAAAAATCATCCCCATCATTAATATTATCCTCAATTTTCATATTTTTAATTAAATCTTGAACTCCTGAAATTTTTTCAATATAATAAGGGTCATTCATAACATTAACTAAAAATTCATCTCTTTTCTCTAAATAATTTCTAATCATATTTTCACTACAAGCAACACAATTCCTATTTCCAGAAAATCTAAAACAACTCATATTATAATCAATTAAATTTCCTCTAATTTGATGTGGATAATCTAAATCAGAACTTCCTTTATTCAAACTAGAATTAATACAACTCATTCCCAATTCAATAGCTAATCCACTACAAATCATACTAACACCAGGTCTCGAAATAGTACATTGTTGATCTAAAGTTCTACTTCCACTTGTATCACTTGGAGTAACAATATCAGTACAAAAATAACATCCTAAATTATTTTCTTTATTCCCATGTCTCATTATTAAAAATGAATCAAAACCAATTGCTGCTGTTATTACTATTTTATTATATGCTTTTGATATTAATGTTGGATACCATCTACTTTCTCTTGAATCTGTTAATAAAAATATTATATCATGAGATTTTATTTGTTCTTCTAATAATGTTAAATTTTTTATATAATCTTCTTTTGATTTTTCATCTATTAAAGTACGACCTGGTAAAGGAATATTTATATTAAAACCATTTGAGTTTGTTAAAGGGAAAATTTCTTTTAATTTCTTTGGTGCTAAAATTGCTTTGTAATTTTCAGTAGTTGAATCATTGAAATTATATAAACTTTGTCTTACTGGATTTGAATAGGAAACTTTACCATTATCCATAAATGTTATATTTCTAGCACCCCATCCTAATAAACATCTTGATACATGACAACCTAAAGTTCCAGAACCTATTAATAAATATTTTTTCTCTTTTATTATTTGTGTATTTAAACCAGGACACATTCTCCATTTCATTAAATTTATATTTAAATCAACTGCATTTTCTGCTATTGTTTCTGAATTAAACATTTGTTTTAAATCTACTTTTATTATTTCTAATTTTTCAAATAATTCTTTTAATTCTGGAATTTTGTCTTTTATTGGTATTAATTTTATATTTTCTAATAATAATGTTAAATATTTATTTTGGGTTTTGTTTATTATTATTTCTGTTATTGTTTCTTTTTGATTTTCGTAAAGGGAATTTTTTATTAATATTGGAATGGATGTTTGATTTGTTGAAATGTCATTTATGTAAATTGTTGTTTCATTGAGTAAATAATAGTAATGTTCATTTACTTTATCTTTATTTTTTTCTATGCGTTCGTCTATTAATTTTTTTAAATCTTCATTTAGATTTTCATTTGAGACTTTCTTAATTTTATATTCTACATTTTTATTATGTAAAAGAATAAATCTATATCTAAATAAAAATGTTTTTAAATCACCATAAATAAATAAAATAAAATTATATTTTGTTGAATTTGCTTCAATTTCTTTTAAAACATCATCAATATTTTTTAATTGTTCAAAACCTTCAATTGTACTATAATGAACTAATAATCCATTTAAATTATATAATTTTCCTGTGACTTGAGGATTTTTTGAAGGGTTAAATGAAAAATCTTCAAAACGAATAAATGTATTATTATCTGTAGTTTCATAAAAAGCTGTTATTTGCTTGAATGCATTTTCATATTTGTATTCGTCTAATATTTTTTTTTGATATTCTGTGTAAAATCCTACAGTTAACATTGCTTTTGGATGAAGTATTGATATTTTTGTTGACATTTTTTATTTTAATATTTATTATTTTTTGATATTTAATTTTATATTTTTTTTTTGATATATTTTGATTTAAATAAAATATATTTTTTTATATTTTATAATTTTCTAGAAACAAAACACTTTGTTCAATTAGATAAAATAATAAAAAAATAAATAATTAAATAAATATATTAAAAATATATCTGTAAATGGGTTTTTGGATATTTTTTTTAATCTTACAAGTATTAAAACATAATTAAATATAAAATAATTTAATTATTTCCTCGGTTTAAAAAAGAGAATATAATGGTGTAAATCATCACATAATGAAAATAAATAAAAATACTTACATATTATTATTATAATTGGAAATTGAAATTGTACTTATAAAAAAATATATAAGATAATTTCAATTTAGAATATAAAAGATAATGTCAAATCCAATAGAAAATATTTCTATAAATAAAAATTTAATTAAAATAAATTTGAATGAGTGTTCTAATGAAAAATTTAAATTTGATTCATCAAAAAAAAAAGATATTGAAATTAAACAAAATATTTTAGAGAAAAAAGTTAAAAGAAATAAATCAAAAACAATAAAAAAAAATTCAAAAGATAATAATTCAAAAAATAAAATAATTCAAAAAATTTTCAGTGATTTTAAATTAATTTCACCATTATATAAAGAATTTAATCAATTTTCAAAAATTGAAAAAAATATAAAAAATTATATATATTCCCATTATACACAATTAGCAAAAGATGTAAGAAACATTTTTTCTCAATATTTTATTTTAAATTCAAATAATTTTGAAAAATATAATAAAACATTACAATTATGTGATCAATTTGAAAAAATTTATAAAGAGTTTGATAATAAATCATTTATAAAAGAATCAAAAAATCATATAGATATAAAAAAACGATTTAATAAATTAAAAAAAGAATTTAATTCAACTTTAAATAATCAAGAAAATAATAATACAAATAATTATCAATCAAATAAGTTTAAATTATCTTTTAGAGAAAATAATATTAAATCAAATATTAAAGATATAAAAAAATTTAAATTAAATTTAGCAAAAAAAATAAGAAATTTAACTCAAGAACAAAAAAAAGGAATTAAAAAAATAATCTCAGGAAATCATCTTGATATAAATAATTCAAATAATGTAATGGAATTGGATGTTAATAAACTTTCAGAAAATGAATTAAAAACTTTAGAAAAATATGTAAATAAATGTATATGTGAAAAAAATGAACCATCTATATCAGAAACAAATACAAATTATATTAGTCCAAAAGATGAGGAAATGTTTAATGATATTTCTGAATCTATTTCAAGTGAAGATGAATTTTAATTATTTATATATTAAAATAAATTAATTACATATTATTATATTTATTAATTATCACACAATAAACAATTTTTGAAATAAATTTTTAAAAATAGTATAAAAAATATAATTTTGAATTTCGAATAAAATATATAATGATATTATATAAATATAATTATTATTAATTAATTTTAAAGTTTTATTATAGTTTCAAATGAATAAATAATATTTTTCTCCTTTTTTTAAATAAAATGCCCTTTATTATATTTAAATTAATAAAAATTATTAATTTAAAATAATTAAACTTAATTAAAATATTTTTTAAACTACTTTTAAATAATGTTAAATATTATTAAATAAAAAGAATTAAAAATTTTTTTAACAGTTAAAAATAATTTAAATAAAATAAAAAGTAATATATTTCATTATAAATATATATTATTAATATAATTAAAATAATTTTTTTTAAAAAAATATCATTTATTCCATCAAATAAAAATAATAAAAATGTTATCTCTCGAAACTCAAGAAGTATCAAAAAGTTATTTTTTTGAAACAATTCAAAATAAAAAAGAAAAAAATACAAAAATAAATTTATCAAAAGCATTAATGGAAGCAGAACAAAAAAAAGACCCAAAATACAAAACAGAATTATGCAAAACATATTCAGAAACAAAGGAATGTCCATATGGTTCAAAATGTAGATTTGCTCATGGAAAAGATGAATTATTTTCAAAAAATAAGGGAAATAATTATAAAAAAAAAGAATGTAAATCATTTTCTGAATTTGGTTTTTGTACTTATGGTTCTAGATGTAGTTTTAAACATGATGAAAGAAAACTTCAAAATATGAATTTATCTTTTTATTATAAAAAAATTTTTATTATTAATAATTTTAAACCTTTAAATCATAGATTAGATATTTTTTTAAAAATAACATCTCAGAATAATAAATATAATAAATTTAATAGTTCTTCAACTAGTGAATTTAGTAGTGATGATGATAATAATTTAAATAAAAATAATAATATTAATATTAATAATAATAATAATATTTATAAAGAAAATTCTCATTTTTTTAATAATTATTTTCCAAGTTTTCATTGTGATTAGGTAATTTAAAAAATCAAAAGTTTTATTAATGATAATTTATTTATTTATTTATTTTTTTTCCATATTGGATTTTGTAAATATTATATATTGAAAATAGTTAGGTTTAATCATTTTATATATATTATTTTTTTTCCATCAAGAACTTAGTTTAATGTTTAAATTTAATGTAATGATATATAAGCATTAGCTAAAAATATGATCTTTTAAAAAAACAATAATTTATTTATTATTATTCATCATAATTTATTTATTTATTCATATATAAGGTTTAATAATAAAAAAAAAAAAATAAAAAAAAAAAATATTTATTCCAAAATAAAAAAAATGAAATATAATTTCTTTCTTCAACTATTTTTTCTAATATTAATATCATGTCAAAATACAACAAAAGATAATAAAAAAGACACATATGACCCATTTAATATGACAAATTCAGAAATGGATAAATTAATGGCATGTTCATTTATAATGACCTATAAATCACAAAAAGACAAAGACATAATTCAAAATACAATTCAAAAATTTAATTCATCACTTCAAGAAAAGGCACAAGGAAAAATATTTACTGATATGTTTGAAAAATGTGCAGATTCAATTAAAGAAAAAACTTATTCTCAATTTATAAAAAATTTAGTTGTTTTTCAACAACCTGAATTTACAAATGATATTGAAAAATTAGTTGAACTTGATTATTCAAAATATACTGATGAATCTAATTTAGATTTAACAATGGAACAACAAATTCTTGCTTATAAATTTCAGAAAGTTAGAAATTTATATCAAGAAAAAATGAATAAACCTAATCAAGAAGGAAATGAAAATTTTAAAAGTAATACTTATGATATTACTAAAGTTCCTAATTTTGTTAAAATAAGTTTATTTATTGGAGTTTTTGGAATTTTATTTATTGGAAGTTATTTTGCTTTAAAAAAATTGACTTATAAACCTGAAAAAAAGAAAAAAAAGAAAAATTAAGATTTGATATAATTAAAAATAAGATTATTTGAATTTTTATTTAATTATTTTTTTTAATTTTTTTTTTCATTTTAAATAAAATAATAATATTATATAATAATAATAAAAATAAAATGTCTGGGACTTTTATTTTAAATGAAGTTGATAATTTTATATTTATTAAAAATACAATTAATAAAAATAATAAATTATTACTTTCAATTTCCAAAAAAAATGCGGATATTTTTTTATTAAATGAAGAAAGTTCAAATCAAATATTTATGAATAATCATTATTCAATTTATGGAATTATGGGAATTATTAATATTTGTTCAGTTCCTTGTTTAATTGTTATTACTAAAGCTTTAGATTATACAAAAGGACAAAATAAAATATTAAAAATAATAGAAATAAAACATATAATATTAAATAAAGATATTGATAATAAAAAAAAAGTTGATATTGAAACAAATTTTCAAATTTATTCAGAACAAATAATATATTTACCAATTTATTTTTCAACAATTTTTGATTTATCAAATCCAATAGCAAAAATTAAAGAAGAAAAAACTAATTTTTATTTATATAATTTAAATATGCTAGAACCTTTATTATCTGAGAAAAATGATAACATAATGTCATTTTGTTGTAAATGTATTTTTGGTTATATTGGATATTTTAATAAAAAAATACAATATATAGATATAAAATTTTATTTTATATCAAGGAAAAATATTATAAATCAAGAAAATGGAATTTCTCAAAATGAAATAATCTTTGATTTAATAAATGGAGATCAATTTAGTATTGTTATTTATTCAAGTTTGAATAATTCAGAAACAAATCCTTTTACTATAGAACAAATGAATAAATTAAATTTAATATCATCAACTTTTGTAACAGATAATTTAAAATTAATAGATGAAGAAATTAAAAATAATTACATTACAATAAATATTAATCAAATAGATATTAATGAAGAAATAGAAAAAATAGGTTATAATTATAGAAAAACAACTCAATTTTTTTCTACTTCTTTTTATAGTGAAAATAATTGTTTCCAAAAAAGTGATTGTATAATTGTAAGTGGAAAAGAAAATGAAATGATTCAATTACTTAAAATAGTAATTTTTCAAAATATTGTAAAATGCTTTCAAAAATATAATATACCAACAGAATCTCAAACTGATTTTTACGTATATTTCAATGCAATAAAAGAAACCAAAAAAAAAAATTATTTAGATTTAATAAATGATATAAAATTATCAATGGAATTAAATAGATTAATAGGAGAATTAGATAATTATTTAGAACAAAAAATTGAAGAAAAAAAGAATAATGAAATATCAAATTATATAAAAGAAAAAAAAGAATTAGATATAAACAATATAAAAATATATATTTTAACATTTAATCTAGCAGGAGCATCATCAGATTATATAAAAACAGATAGAGCAGATTTTAATTTAGAAAATTTATTATTTCCAGAAAATAAAAAAGAATATTTTACAAATGAAAACTCACCTGAATTTTATTGTATTGGTTTCCAAGAAATAGTAGAATTAAATGTACAAAATATAATATTTAAATCAAATAATCAATCAGTTAATCCTTGGATACAAAAAATAACAAATATTCTTTTTCATAAATTTAATTATCAATTAATAGTAAAAACTAATATGGTTGGTATTTTATTATTAATTTTTACTAAAAGTTCACTTATTCCTTTAATAACTGAATTAAATATTCAAACTTGTAAAACTGGATTTGCAATGGGTATGCTTGGGAATAAAGGTTATTGTATTTGTCAATTTAATTTTAATGGGAAATATTTTGGTTTTTGCTCTGGTCATTTATGTGCTGGGGATACTAAAGTTAATTTAGAACAAAGATATAAAGAGTTAAAAAGTATTTTTGAATATAGTAATAATAATTTTAAGAAAAATAAATTTATTTTAAATGATTATTTTTTTATTTTTGGGGATTTAAATTTTAGAGTTGATTTCTCAAAAGAAGATATTACTAAAGATAATAGTATTGAACAAAGTGATATTATTTTATATAAAGATATTTTATTTAAAAGAGATGAATTGAATAATTTTCTTGTTGATTATAAATTTATTAATGAAGGGAATGTTAAATTTTTTCCTACTTATAAATATATTAAAAATACAAATAAATATGATTTGAGTAAAAAACTTTGTTCTTGGACTGATAGAATTTTATTTGGTAATAGTGAATCTAGTTCTTTAAATCAAATATTTTATGATTCTATAGATAATATTAATATTTCTGATCATAAACCTGTTTCTTCTTTATTTGAAATTAAATTAAATAATAAATAAAAAAAATTATCTTATTTAATTAATAATATTATATTAAAAATTATTTTTTTACTTTAAAAAAAATAATTATTTTAATTATTTTTTTCCTTGTTAAAAAATTAAATTTTATTTAAAATATGGATAAAAATAATAACAAAGAATCAATAGATACAGAAAAAAAAGAAGAAAAAGAAAAAAATAATGAGGAAAAACAAAACAAAGATGAAAAAAAAGAAGAAGAAAAAAATATAAATGAAGAAAAACAAAACTCAGAAAAAAATTTACAATCAGAAAATGAATATATAAAAAATCAAGAATTATATATAAAATTAAATGAAAATGAATCAGAAACTCAAGATATAACAGATGATATGAAAAATATATTAAATTCTTTAAAATTAGGTGAAATAATTAAAACAGAAGATTTTAAATTTTTAGATACAATGAGTGCAATTGAATTAAATCATTATAAAATGGATCCTCATTTTCAAAATGAAAAAGTTGAAAATTGTAAAGTTAAAATAGAAAAAAAATTAGTTAAAGAAATGAAAGATTTAAATTTAGATGAAACATTTATTTTAATTGATGAATTATTTAAAAGAGAAGTATCTTGGATTCATGGTGGTCCTATATCACAAAATATTTTTGAATTAATATATTTTTCACATGAAGATATTAATAAAGTAAATAATAAAATTAATCCTTCTGTTTTTGAAGTTTATTTAGATTCTATTATTCAAATTATTTATTTAGTTTATAATTCTTTATATAATTGTTGTTGTTTTAGAGAAGAAGATGTTAATATTGCATTTTATCAAAATGCTAAAAATATTGAAAGAAAAGATATTTTTAATGATATTAAATATATTGAAAAATATTTACATGAACAAAGTAATACTGATAATAAGAAAAAAATATCTCAGATATTAAATAGATTTCATATTCAAAAAATTATTATTACTTTGTTAAGTGAACAATTTGATAAAAATAATTTGAGTCGTTTTGATAATTTTATTGTTCATGTTAATGAATTAAAAAGTGAAATTAATTTAATTGATTTTACAATCTCTAATCAATTAAAATCCCAAAATTTAATTGATTTAAATGTTTATTTTGATAAAAATTTATATAAAATTTTTCCTTTATTAGGTAGTCATAAAGTTGGAATAATATTTGATGAAGAAAAAACTATATTAAAATTACAAGAATTTATAAATTCATTAGCATTAATTTTTACAATTTATAAACAAAAAAATATTTATCATATAATACATTATTTACAAAAAATAAACCAAAATTCACCATCATATATAATAAGAGAAATATTAGATGTTAATTTATTTCCAAATAATAATGAATTAATATTTGGAAAAATTAATTATAAAGAAATTTTATTGGAAAATTTAAAAGGAATAAAAATTAATTTAACATTAAATGAAGATTCAGAATTAATAGATTATATTATATCTTCACATAAAGAATTATGTAAAGTTGAATTAAAGAATAAAGCAAGAAAAATAAGAGAAGGAAAAGATTTAATGGATACTTTAATGGCAGTAACAATTGAAGGTCATAAAAAAGAAAATTCAAAATCTAAAAATTCAAAAGTTAATCAAAATTCTTTAATAAATTTCCTTTTAATTGATGATTTAAAAGTAATGTTAAATTTAATTTTTACAAATTTTTCAATTGAAATGTTTAAAATTGATGAATGTGATTATATTTTTTATGTATGTGAAAAAGTTGTTAATTATTTAAGTATGCATTCTTATATTTTAATTTCAAAATTTGCTGAAAAATTATTAAAAGAAGATAATATTGCAAATAGTCAATTAAAAAAGAAAATGTCTCATTTTCAAAAAATGTTAATTGATGAATCATATATTTTTAATGCTTTAAAAAATGCATTTAATGGTTTAAAGGGATTAATGTTTTATTTAAAACAAAATAATTTAATTAAATTTCCAAATTTAAATGAAAAAGAAAAAATATTGAGAGTTAATAATAGATTTAAATATTTTAAAAATTGTGGAATGTTTATTAATTTATCATATGAGGACTTTGAGAATAATTATAATTCTGAAATTGAAAATGAAGATTATTTTAATATTGCAAATGAAAGTATTAAAAGTGCAACTAAATTTTTATCTGAATTAAAAAATGCAGAAATTAAATTAAGAGATACTGTTTTATTTGATAATGATTATTTAAATAATTTGAGTAAAGCTATTATTTCTAATAGTTTACTTTTTGGAAAAATTAAAAAATTTGTTGCTAATGAAGAAAATAAAGGTAAATATTTAAATATTATAATCAATATTAAAAAATATGATACATTTCTTCCAATTTTAGAAATAAAAAGTTAAATAAAATAATAAAAAAATGAGTTAAATAATAAAATTTTTTTTCAATTATTGTGTTATTTATTATTTATAAGTAAAATTGTAATATTTAATTTGATTTTAATTCTTTTTGTGTAAAAAGATGAAGAAGAAATATTTGTATTTTATTTTTAAAACAAATTAATAATAAAGGAATAATAAATAAAACAATAAATAATCCTCTATAAAGTCCTTTATTTGTTAAAATATTAATTGGTTTAACATCACTATTAACTTTATTAGTAATTAACTCAAAAATAGATTTAAATTCAATTTTATTTTCATCTTTAAATTGATAAGAAATGCTATGAGATAATAAAGAAATTAAAAAAAAGTTTTTATTATATTCTTCTCCACATAAATTAGGAATTTTATTTTTATTTGTTTTAAAATCATATTCACTAAAATCATCAACATCAATATCTTTATTTAGATTATTTTTTATTACATAAATATCATTACAAATAATTGATATTTTAAAATTTATTCCTAATGAACCAATAAAATGAACCATAATTTTATAATAATGATTTTCCAATAATGAATCTTTATTTACTTTTAATAAAATTTCTGTATTTAATTTTGTATTTAAATTTATTTTTTTATCAGGAATAATATTTATAGTTTGTATTTCTTGTTCTGAAAATATTATTATTGAGAAAAATATTAAAGTAAAAAAATTTATTTTCATTAAAATTTTTAAATCTAAGTAAAGAATAATATTATTTTAATATATAAAAATGAATAATTATTAATTTAAATATTTTTATTTTCTATTACCAATTTTGGGTTTATATCCAACAGAAGGTTTTGAAACTTGTTTTTTCTTTCCTCCATTATAATAATTAATTTTTTCAATTATAATTTTATTATTATTATTATTTGAACCTTTTGAAGAAATAATTTTTACTTTTATATTATTATTATTATTTAAATTATTATTATTATTTATATAATTATTATTATTATTAAATTTATTATTATTATTTGATAAAATTCTATGACTTGGTCTAGCACTTGCAGCTCTTATTTTAACTTGATTTTTATTATCTAATTGAATTTTATTATCATTATGTTTCAATTTATTACTATGATAAGCATTATTATTATTTATAAGATTATTATTTGGTCTATTATTATTCACTAAATTATTTGGTATTCTTCTCCCACTAGAAGGTCTTACTTTATTATTTTGTTGTTGTTGAATATTATTAATTTGAATATAATTATTAGGATTATTATTATTATGTTGATTACTATTATTATGATGAATATTATTTTGTAAATTATTATTATTTTGATTATCTATATTACTATTATAACTATGATATATATTATTTTGATATCTATTATTAGTATGTGGATTTTTATGACTGTAACTATGTCCTATTAATATTCTTTTTTGTTCCTTATTTTTACCTTGAAACGAACTTGAAGGTCTTTTTATATTTAAATTATTTTTAGCAGGATTATTAATTAGATTATTTTGTTTATTATTATTATTATTATTTTCTTTATTATAATTATTATTATTTTCTTTATTAATTCCCTTATTAGCTTCATTTAAAAAACCAGATTTTTTAGTTTCAAATTCATCATTCATCATCATTTCATTTCTATCATTATACATTTTCTTATGAGGTAAAATTTTATTAATATCATTTACTTTCTTTGGAAATTTAATAGTTTGAATTAAATCAACTTTATAATCATTATCATTCTCATTAATTTTATTAATATCATTCATTTTACACATAATAACATTTAAACTTAACAACTGATCACAAGAAGGTCTTTTTTCTGGATCAACAATTAACATTTTAGAAATAACTTTACATAAATCTTTAGAATAAATTTTATTAACAGGTTTATAAACACCTTTTTGAATATTATTAAATAAATTAATAAGAGAAGTTCCTCTAAAAGGAGGTAATAAATTACACATTTCATAAATAATACAACCAACACTCCAAATATCAGTTTTATAATTATATGATTGTTCAGTCCAAATTTCTGGTGAAGAATAATATGGTGTTCCAGTATGTGTATTTGCACTTCCAATTTTTGAAAATTTACTTACATTTAAATCTCCTATTTTAATTAAACCATTTTTCATTAAAAATATATTTGCACTTTTTAAATCTCTATGAATAATATTATTATGATGTAAATATTTTAATCCTTGAAGTATTTGAATTAAAATATTCCAAATTGTATTTTCTTGAAAGGATAATTTATTTAATTTATTATTACTTATTTTTGATTCTATATCACCATCATCTGCATATTCCATTACAATATTTAATGTTTGGGAATTATTATCATAAAATGCTTCTTTATATCCTATTATGTTTGGATGATTTAATGATGCTAAAATTCTTATTTCATTTAATGCATTATCTTTTTCTTTTTCACCTAATTGTGTTATTTTTACTCTTTTCATTGCATATATTTTTGAATCTTCTTTTCTTATTACTTTATATACTGAACCAAATGCTCCTGAACCTATTCTATCTCCTAACTGAAAATTTTCCATAATTTATATTCTTGTTTGATTTTATTTTATTTATTTATATTTTTATTTTTTTTTATTCCTAATTTTTTTTATTTTTTTGATAATGTTATAATTTATAAATATAAAAAATAATCAGAAAAATTGATTTATTCAATAATTCCATTTAATAAAATTTTTTAATAAAATATAAAAAAATATAGAAAAAAAATTAAAAATGGATTATACTACAGAAATAATAAACATAGTTAAAATAAAAGAAGGTTTTTTCATAGGTGATAGAATAGCAGGAACAACATTTGAAGTAATAGAACAATTTAAAATAACTCACATAATAAATGCAGCAGGAAATGAAATAATAAATCAATTTGAATCAATAGGAATAAAATACTTAACATTAAATTGGTCAGAAAGTCCAAAAAGTATATTATTTAATCAAAATGATGAAATTGCAACAAGAATAGTAAATTTTGTTGAAGATTCATATAAAAATGGAGAAGGACTTTTAGTTCATTCATCAAGAGGTCAAAATCGAGTTTGTATTGTTGTTATTATTTATTTAATTAAAAAATATAATTGGACTATTCAAAAATGTATTGATTTATTATTTAGTAAAAAAAATGACGTTTTTATTCCTCAATATTTCCTTAAACAATTAAGTGATTTTGAAAATAGAATAAGCGAAATTAGTACAATTAAAAAAAGCTTTAATTGGAGTGATGAACAAAATAAAGAAGATATTGATGAATTTGTTATGAGAAATACTTATGTTAATGGTTTGCCTATTAAAATTAAAAATAATTCTTCAAAAAAAAATAAAAAAAAAAATTTAAAAGTTGGATGGGGAGATAATAATCCTTATGGGAAAGGGAATTATTTAGTTAATATTGATTTGCAAAGAGATTTATTTTTAATGAAAGATATTAAAAATGTTACTTCACATTTAAATTTAAAACCTATGAAAAGTTGTATAAAAGGAAATAATAAAAAAAAAGTTATTGAAGAACAAAATGAAAATGAAAATGATAAAAGTATAAATGAAATTAGTAATGATATTGAAAAAGAAAATTTAAATTCAAATTTAAATTTAGGTAATAATCAATTTAATAATACAAATGAAATGAAAATAAACAATAACAATAATAATATTAATAATAATATTAATAATAATAATTTAATGATTAAAAATCCAAATATAAATAATTATGAAAGAATTAAAGATAAAAATATTATAGATAATAATGATTATTCAAAAGGAATTGAATTAGATAGTAAATTACTTCAAGAAATAAATAATTTAACAAATAATTTTAATAATTTAAATATACAAAAAGATAATCAAAATAATTTTGAAAAAATTACTTTTAATAATTCAGTTAAACCACAAAAACCAATTAATCTAATAAATAGAGCTACAAATGATAATTTCCAAAATAAAATAATAAATAATAATTTAAGAATAAAAAGTGCACAAACTAAAAAAAATAATAGTAATTCAAATGAAAATTCTTTAAAAAGAAATTCAAGTTTTGATAAAGCACCTTTAAATTATAGTTCTAAAAAAGGTTATGTAAATTTATTAAATCCAAATAATAATCAAAGAAATTATTCTTTAAATAATAAAGATAAAAATAATAAAATTATTTTTGCTAATAATTATCGTCAAATTGTAACTAATAATGTAAATAATTATTTTATTCAAAATTCAGAATTTGAAAATCCAAGAGTAAGAACACCAGAACAAATAAGAAAAAATACTAATAAAAAAATAAATAATCCATTTATAAATTTTAATCCTAATAAAGGACCAAATAAAACAAATTATTTTTTAAATAATAATCAAAAAATAAAAATGATGGATTATTATTCAAATAATAATAATAATAATAATAGTAATTATGAATATAATAATAATATTTTAAAAAATAATTATTCAGATTTTCAAAATAGAAATACAAATAATTTACAAAATAAAAATCAATTTTTAGGTTTTGTAAGTCCAATTAACAATTATAATCCAAAAAAAATAAATTTACATACACCAATGCATAATAGTAATAGTCAAAACTCAATATTAAATAGAAATAAACCATTAAATAATTTTAATCCATCATTAATAAGAAAAGCAAAAACTCCAATATTTAATAGACCAAATAATGTAAAAAATGGTCCAATTAAAATTCAAAATAATGATTTTTATAGAAAACCATCAACACCAGATCAAATAAATTCAACATTAAAAAAATCAAAAGATTTAGAAAAATTATATAAAAATAATCAAAATATTTATATTAATTTATATCATTCAATAACAAGAAGTAAAAGTAATACTAATAATAATACATTAAAAAGACCATCAACAGCACCACAAAAAGAAAAAAAAAATAATAATTATAATCATATTAATTTTAATTTTAATAATAGAAATAATATTAAAAATAAAAATTATTTAGGAGGAAGTTTAAAAAGAGCTCCTTCTCCTATGATTAAATCACATCATAATCATAATAATAATTTATATAAAACTCAAAAATTAAATAATGATAAATTTAATCCTGGATCAACTTTGGTTAAATCTAATTCTTTATCTAATGATTTTTTTAAAAAAAAATATTAAGTTTATTTTTTTGGTTAAAAAAAGTAATATTATGAATATTAAAAATCATTGAGTTTAAATGGTATTTAATAAAATGATTAAAACATAAAAATTTGTTAAGTAATAATTTTTTTTCTTTTATTAGTATTATTATTTATTTTAATAGTTTATATAATACATATTATAAATGAATAAAAAATATTTTTTATCATCAATTTAAATCTGATAAATTTTTTTATTATAAATAATTAAATTAATTATAAATTAATTATAAATTAAATTATTATAGAAAGAAATTATATAAATTAATTATAAAAATATTATATGATGAATTATATTACGTCATATAGAAAAATAATTATTTTCATCAAAATGACATCATTTAATTAATTTTCTATATAATACTATTCACATTTAAAAACAAAATAAAATAGCAAATATTTAAAATGGAAAACTTAACAGAATCTGAAAGACTAAAAGATGAAAGCAACTCAAAAAAAAACCCAATTCCACTAGAAATTATAATCCCAAACAAAGATCCTAAACTAGACAATATATCAATATATTCTCAAAAAGATAAATCCCTTGAAATTCCTTCAATAAATAATAATGAAGAAGAAAGTTTCACAAATGAAAAAGAAGATGAAACAAAGAAAAAAAATTTAATGTTCGAACAACGTAAAATTTCCCCAATGAAACTTTACTGTCACTTAAGTGGAAAATTTGAAATATTATTAATGATTCTAGGAACAATAGGTTCATTAGGAGCAGGAGTAGCAGGACCATTAATGACATATCTTTTTGGTGATACATTTAATGATTTTACAGGAGTAACAGAAGAACAAATGGAACAAGCAACTCCTGAAATGTTAGATATTATGTTTGATACTTTTAATAATAATATTGATGATATGATTAAGAAAATGTTATATATTGGTACTGGAATGTTTTTTGCTATGTTTCTTGAGAAATTTATGTGGAGTTATGTTGGTTTGTTACAAATGAATCATTTGAAAGAAAATTATTTTGCTATTATTTTGAAGCAAGAACAAGGATGGTTTGATGCTAATAATGCTTTTGAATTTGCTACTAAGGTACAAGCACAACTTGAACAAATTGAATTAGGTGTTGGAGAAAAATTTGGATTGTTACTTGTTATTATATCACAATTAATTAGTGGGTTAACTATTGCTTTTTATACTTCTTGGGTTCTTCCTCTTGTTATGCTTTCTGTAACTCCTTTATTGCTAATTGCTGTTGTTTATTTAATGAAAGCTCTTCAGAAAAGTATGGTTGGTGCTAGGAAAACTTTTGAAAAAGCTGGTGGTGTAGCTGAGGAAATGTTATATAATATTAAAACTGTTGCTTCATTTTCTAATTTTGAATTTGAAATGGAAAGATATAATGAATTAATTGATAAATCACATAATTTTGGTTTGGAAAAAGCATTTAAATTAGGTATTAGTTTAGGTTGTATTATTTTTATTACTTTTCTTACTTTCTTTGTTGCTGTTTTATATAGTAGGAAGTTAATTGCTGATAAAAAAAATAATGATAATAAAGATAAACCTTTTACTCCTGGTGATGTGCTAACTGTTATTTTTGCTACTTTAAATGCTATTTTATCTATTGGTTTAGTTTCTCCTAACATGAAAATAATACAAGAAAGTGCTTTGGCATCTTCAGATTATTTCACATTATATGAAAGGGAACCTCAAATTGATTTAAGTGAATCAACATATAAACCAAAAAGAAATGATGTTAAAGGTAAAATTGAATTTAAAAATATATCATTTATATATCCTTCAGATGTTAATAAAAGAAAAATTTTAAATGGATTAAATATAGTATTTGAACCTGGTAAAAAAATTGCGTTAGTTGGTGAATCTGGTTGTGGAAAATCAACAACAGTTAATTTAATTGAAAGATTATATGAAGCAACAGAAGGTGAAGTATTAATTGATGGTATAAATATTAAAAAATATGATTTAAATTATTTAAGAACATTAATAGGTTACGTTCAACAAGAGCCTGTATTATTTAATACATCTATAAAAGATAATGTAATATTTGGTAGAAATGATGTATTGAAAGAGTTAGGAGGTGATGTAATGGAATTAGTAAAAAAAGCCTGTGCTGAATCATATGCTAAAGAATTTATTGAAAAATCAAATGAAAAATATGAATATATTGTTGGTATTAAAGGAAGTAAATTATCAGGAGGACAAAAACAACGTGTTGCTATAGCAAGAGCAATATTATGTGATCCTAAAATATTAATTTTAGATGAAGCAACATCAGCATTAGATAATAAAAGTGAAAAAGAAGTACAAGCTGCATTAGATAATATAAGTCAAAAAAATGTTACAACAGTAATTATTGCACACAGACTTTCAACAATTAAAAATGCTGATTTAATATATGCAATTAAAGAAGGGAGAGTATGTGAATTTGGAACACATGAACAATTATTAGCAAAAAATGGTTATTATGCAGGATTAGTTAAATCTCAATTAGCACAAGATGAATTAGAATCAAAAGAACCTAATGCATTAGATGCAATGCAACGTAAAAAAAGTTCACTTTCTCGTTTAAGTAGTAGAAATTTAAGTAGAACAAGTCAAATTTCTTCAAAAAACAATGATAAACCTGAAGAAAGATCTGAAATGACTCATGGAAGAGTTCTAAGTCTTTTATCAGATGCTAAATTACGTGTATTTTTCGGTTGTATTGGTGCATTATTACATGGAGCAGCAGGTCCAGTTTCTGGTTTAATACTTTCAAAAACTGTAAATGCTTTATCAAGTAATGATAGAGATACTGTAATGGATGATGGCTTAAAATGGGCTTTTTTATTTATGGCAGATGCTTTCATGATGGGAATTTTTGTGTTTATTAAAATGTGGAATTTGGAAGCAATTGGAAGTATAATATCATCAAAAATGAGAAAAGCAGTTATTAGAAAATATCTTCAAATGCATATTGGTTATTTTGATGAAGATAATACTGCACCTGGTGCTTTATTAACTAAATTATCAATTGATACTACTCAATTAAATTCTATTACTTTAACTTTATTTGGTGATATTTTAACCACTATTGGTAATATTGCATTAGGATTAGGTTTTGGTTTTTATTATGATTGGAGACTTACTTTATGGAATTTATTATTTGTTCCTATTATTGTTTTTGCAATTGTAATTGCTAAAGATGCAGTTACTTCTATTGTTAAAGGACAAAAAAATGATGTTGATGTTGAAGCTGGGGCAATATTATCTGAATGTGTTATTAATACCAAAACAATTTATTCATTTAATTTCCAAAAACCAGCTGTTAATATGTATTTAAATGTAATTAAAGAAGGAACTCAAGGTCAATTTTCTTCATCAATAAGAAATGGATTATTAATGGGATTAGGTATTTTTGCTACTTATTCATGTGTTGCATGTTGTACACATTTTGCAGCTAAATATATAACAGAATTTAAAGTAGGATTTTCAGATGCAATGAATTGTTTATGTGTGGGTATGATAATGACAATGGGAATATCAGATGGATTAAATGGTATATCAGATTATTCAAAAGCTAAAAATGCATTTTCATCAATTTTCACTATATTAGATGCTAAAACAGAATTAGATCCATTTAAAGAAGCAAATGAAGGTAAAATAGAACCAAATAACATAAAAGGAAAAATCGAATTTAGAAACGTTAATTTTGCATATCCAACAAAACCAGAACAAAAAGTATTAAACAATATATCATTTACAATAGAACCAGGTCAATCCGCAGCATTAGTAGGATATTCAGGATGTGGAAAAAGTACAATAATCCAATTAATAGAAAGATTCTATGAACCAAAATCAGGAGAAGTTCTAATAGATGATATAAATGTAAAAGATTATAATTTATATAAATTAAGAAAGAGAATTGGTTTAGTTTCTCAAGAACCTGTTTTATTTAAGAGAAGTGTATATGAAAATATTTTATATGGTAAATTAGATTCAACTAAAGAAGAAGTTTTTGATGCTGCTAAAGCAGCTAAAATTGAAAAATTTTTTAATAAGAAAGAAATGGGAACTAAAGAAGATCCTGTTTCTGGAGGTGAAAAACAAAGATTAGCTATTGCTAGAGCTTTTTTGAAAGATCCTGTTATTTTATTATTAGATGAAGCTACTAGTGCTTTAGATAAAGAAAGTGAAATTGCTGTTCAGAAAAGTATTGATGAGTTACAGAAAGGAAGGACTTCTATTGCTGTAGCTCATAGATTAAGTACTATTGAAAATAGTGATATAATTTTTGTTTTGGAAAATGGGAGAATTGTTGAACAAGGTAAACATCAAGAATTAATTGCAAAAGGAGGAAAATATTATATTTTACATAAATATTCTGAACAGTAAAATTTGTTTTTTTTTGTGGAATATTATTTCTTTATTAAATTATATGATATATTAGTTATTTATTTTTTATATAATTGTAATTATTGAAAATATTTATAAATTTATTTATTTAAATTTAATTTTTTTTATTTTTATATTACCGCCAATTTAAATTATAATTTAAATTTTAAAATTTAAAAATGGATGATTTATCTTTAAAGGAAAAAAT
>Ga0256407_10005577_pt1 | contig 20031 bp, 13 predicted proteins | sample RumenRJG_04DNA_FD_193489 | JGI IMG/M metagenome (GOLD analysis project Ga0256407, IMG submission 193489) | Bovine rumen microbial communities from Lethbridge, Alberta, Canada - RJG_04 | ecosystem: Host-associated > Mammals > Digestive system > Stomach > Rumen | place: Canada: Alberta... | reverse complement strand
GCAGAAATATTATTACTATTTGTAATTGTATTTTTGTTACTATTATTTATTGTTTTATTATTATTTTGAGGTATTGTTTTATTATTTGAATTATTAATTTTTTGTGTTTTTTTCTTTGCATTTATTGTCTTTGATTGATTTTCTTTATCTTTATCTTTATCTTTTTCCTTTTCTTTTTCTTTATCTTTTTTTTTAATTTCCTTTTCTTTTTTTGATTCTTTTTCTTTTACTTCCAATGTATTTTCTTTTTCTTTTTCCTTTTCTTTTTCTTTCTCTTTCTCTTTATTTAATCTATTAATAATTTTTTCTCTATTTAAAATCTCATTTTTTGCTTCTTTCAATTCTTCTTCTTTCCTAATTAATTGTTCTTCACTAGTTTCTTTATAATTATCAAAATCAGTTTGTAAAGAAATATTTTCTTCAAGAGCACTTTCTAATTTTAAAGTTAAATCTTCAATTCTTGCTTCATTTTCTCTTATTTTATTTATATAATGATCATTATCATTTTCTAAAGAAACAATTTTTGAATTATAAGTTGCCCTTTCTGCTTGAATTTTTTTTATTTCTTCAATAAATCTATCATTTTTATTATTCAATAATTCAATATCTTTCATCTTATCTGAATTCTTTGTTTTTAAAGCATTTAATTCTTTTTGAAGATTTTTTTGAGATACAATTGAATCATTTAATTTTTGTTGTAAATTATCTTTTTCTTTTTTTAATTCTTCAGCTGTATCTGTTAACATTTTAATTGTTGATTCATATTCTTTATTTATTTCATCATTATCTGCTAAGCATTGGTCATATTCTACTTTTAAATCTTTATATAATTTTTCATAATCAGTTGATGCCATTTTTGTATATTAAATGTTCAAAATAAAAAATAAAATTATTTTTTTCTAAAAAATTAAACTATACTCAAAAACAAGTTATTTAATATATTTATTCAATATTTAAAATAATATTTAAATAGATTAAAAAATTTATTAAGATTTTTATTAAAATTTTTTAAATTTTAATCCTCTAAAAATTTGAAAACATCAATTATTTTTTCATAAGTATAATCTTCAAAAACATCACTTATATCTTTTATTTTTTCATTGAAATGATCAACATTTTGAACTTTCCTAATATCAATTAATAATTGTTCAACTATACTTTTATAATACTTTAAATTAATAGTTCTTTTAGAATAATTTGATTCAATTTCAGATGTTTTATTCAAAATTTTAATATATTCTTCAGGTAAATCATTTAATTGAACATTAGTACCTAATTCTTTAAATGCTTTAATTAAAGTATATTCCTTTTCTAAATTAAAAATTTTTTCAATTTTAGGATTTAAAATTTCAAGGATTTTAAAAATTGAAGCAGGTTTAAATTTAGTATTAAACTGTACATTTTTTTTCCTTAAATTAGCTTCATAAGTAATTTGTTCCTTCAAAGTAATTAAAGTAGAAAGTGAAGTTGTTCTAATTTCACAATTAAATCTACTAATTTTAATATCAACTAGAGTATTTAAAAAAATAGATCTCAAAATATAATTATGATCATCATCATCATTAAAAATAGGTAAATTAGGAATAATTAAATGTAAAATTTGATCAAATTCACTTTGAGTCATTCCAACACCAATTAAAAGATTAGTTAACTCTTCTTCTAATTGAATAGCATTATTATCAGTTTCATCATATTCAGGTTCATATTTTTTATGAAAAGACAAAGCATAAATTGGTATTCTTACCATTTGAGCAGTTTTTGGTCTATTTGCAGGAATAATTGTTACATTTATATTATCAGTTACACCTTCATATGTTCTTAATATTAAATATAATCTATGAGTTGCTTCTTTAAATCTCATTGTTGCTAAAAATTTTGTATGATCTTTTGTTTCTTTGTCTAATGTTTCATCTAATACATTTAATGATACATCTTTTGTTTTTACTTCTAAAATATCCAGTCTTGCTTTTTCACAATGCATTATTGCCATTTCCATTGGAAATTCAGAGTAAATTGATAATTCAAATACACTTTCTTTTTTATTTAATACTAAGTTTTTTACATCCAGTTTATAGGAATTTTTTACCGAAAGATTTTGATTTGGATTATTTTGTTTTTTATTAAAATCATCTAATTTTTTATCATATGTATTATGTAAATTTGAAACTTCTTGTTCTTCTAAAAATAAATTTTTACTTAATGTTTTTTTATCAATTGTTTGTAATTTCTGTTTACCACTTTGAATGTTAGGACATAAAGAAAAAACTAAACCTGAAAGTGATGATAAAATAATTTCAGTTTTATCTTTATTTTTAAATTTTCCAATATCTAATCCAGTTAAATGTTCTTGAGTATCAAATTTACTAATAATATTACTAGATTCATCATTTATAGAATAAACTTCAACTCTTCCATCACTTCTAATTAAAATCATTTCATTTTTATTATCAAAATTAATATCTCCCATTTTAATATCAACAACTTCACTTAAATTTCTCCCAATATTATTTTCTATTAAAATTTTCCCTTTTTCGCTATTATTTATTTTTAATATTCCATGAGTTCCAGCAGTAGTACCAAATATAATTCTATCTTCAGAATTATCATAAGTACCCATTTTTAATAAAGTAAAGCAAGTAACATTTCCCTTTAAACCGACTGTAAATTTACATTCTCCTCCTTTTATAAATTTAATTTTTGAATCTTCTGTACCAATAATAACAAAAGGATCAGTTTTAGCTATAATTTGACTTATAAATAAAGTAGTAATTTTAGTATCATTTACAAATGAAGATTTTTCAACTGTTATTTCACCAAATTCATATTCAATAAGTTGATTATTTGTAATAGCCCAAACAGATTTATCAATAATAATAAAATTTTCTATATCATCAGCCATATTAAATTCTATTTTAAATTTATGTGTATATGTTTTATTTGTTTGAAAAATTGAATTTCCTACTGAAAAATATATTTTCTCATTTAATGATGCATCTTCTAATATTCTTATACATGATATTTCTTTTTGATATTGATTTGTTCTTATTAAAATTTCAGGTTCTGTTTTATTATATTTAGTTATATATATTACCCCTCTTGCATCTCCTATTACTAATAATTGAGGTGTCATTGATTTTGCTGGTAAGAGTTTAATACATTCATTTGTTATTCCTCCTACTGTTAGAAATGATGTTTTGGTTAATTGAAATAAATTTTCTTCACCGAATGCGTCTTCCATTTTATTTTTTTTGGGAAATATGTAGTTTTTTAAATATTATTTTATTTTAATTTTTTTAATTTTTTTTTATTTATATTAAAATAACTTATTAAACTTATTTAATTAATTATAAATAAAAAAAAAACAATTAAAATAAAAACAAAAATGTATTCTAAGAATTCAAAAATAGCTTCTAAAAGTATTTCTTTTACATCAAAAAATATTAATAAAACATTTAGAGAAGATGATCCATATTATATTCAATCAGTTCCATATAAAAATACAATTTCAGAAGTTGAATTAAACGAAAGTATAAGTGAAGAAGAAATTCAAATTAAAAATCAACAATTTAAAAATACAAAAAATAATGATCCAATTGATCATAAATTTAATTTTCATTATCCTATAATTTTTCATACTAAATATGATTATGTTTTTAAATTTCGTGGGAAATATTCAAAGAAAGAATTTCTCCAAAGAACTTTAAAAATAAGATCATATCCTCTTCATTTAAAAACATCATTATTTTTTTATGAAAAATGTTCTGAAATAAGAAAAAAAGATTTTTCCTTTTTAAAAATAGATTTTAATGAAATTAAAAAAAAAGGTAATAAATTATATAAAAAAAGAAAATTTAGAGAAGCATTAGAAAATTATTTAGAAGCATATAGTTTATTAAAATGGATTGAATTTAAAGAACAAAAAAATTATAAAAAATTTTTCCAAAGTCAAATTCCAATTTTAGATAATGATATAATAGAATGTTCCTCACTTCCAATAATAAATGATGATGAAAGTGAAATAAATTCAAATGAAATATTAATAGAAATATTATTATGTTTATCAATTACTTTCATGGAATTAAGACATTATGAATGGGCATTATGTTGTTTAAATGAAATTTTAAATATTGATGAAAATAATATTTCTGCTTTATTAAGAAGAAGTCAATGTAGATTTTATAATAAAGCTTCTAATTGGGATGAATATGCTTTAGCTTTGAAAGATATTAAACAATGTTTTAAAATTTTTTCAGAATTTAAAATTGAAGTACCTGAAATTTTTAATGAACATTATAATTTAATTATTAATTTTTCAAAAGAAAAAGATGATTTTGAAATTAAACAATTGAAGCTATTTTTCTTAGATGCATTTGATACTTATTCTAAATATCCTAATAAAGATTTTTGGGAAAATTATGATAAAAAATGTACACAACAAGAAATTCAACTTAAAGTTTTAAAAACTATGAAGAGGAATTATAAATTTTTAATTAAGTATTATACTGAGTCTAATAATGTTGAACAATTAAAAATTGCTTTTGATGAAATTGAAGATTTTATGGAAAAATATAAAAATTTTCAATATTTTCATTTTATGAATATTCCAGGATTTATTTTTCTTATTGAAACTTATAATGATGAAAGTAATTTTTTAACTAAAGAAATGAAAAATGTACTTCATTTAAAAATGTTTCAAAATTTTTTGGAATATTATAAAAATAATAGAGCTGATTCAGTTTTTCAAAAAGGAAATTTTAATATAAATTTAATAAAAGATGCAATTAGTAAAGTAAATAATGAAATGAAAAATAAAAAAGAAATAGAATCAGAAAGTAATTCATCCCAATCAGATACAAATAGTAATAAAAATAAAGTTTTATTAACAAAAAATTTATCAATTTTTGTATTTTTAGGTTTAATGATCTCATCAATTATTTATATGTTTTTAATTTTATTTTTCTTTTTACCTACTCAACCATATCCATCATATTCAAATGAATAAATGTTATTTTTTCTTGAATACATATTATATATAAATATTTAACATTTATATAAATTAAATTTTCATTCAGATAATTTTTTAATCAAATATATAATTTACAATTAAAATATAATTAAATGTATATATTTAATTTATATTAATTTTCATCACCATAATCACTACTTTCACTTTCATCATCATCAAATTCTCCTATAATAGAAGCTAAAGATTTAATTTTTTCAATATTTCTATTTAATAAAACTTCAGTATCAGAAGTTTGTTGTGAAATATTATTTTTAAAAATATTAAATTGTTGATGAACTCTTTCAGTTTGTTTTTTAGTTTTTTTCAATTTAACTTTCATGTTATCATTTACATTCTTTTTAATAGTAATAAAATCTTCTTTCATTTGTTTTATATTATTAATCATTTTATCATGTGTTTTATCAATTCTTTTATATAATCTTTTTCTAAATTCATAAAATTGTAATGAAAAATCTTCTTTAGAAATTTTCTTCTGTGATCTTTTAATAGCAACTAAATCATTAGTAACAATTAAACCATAAAGTTCAATTTCATCAAAAATTTTTTCACTTTCTTTCAATAATAATTCTTTATTAGAAACCGCAGTTGATTGAGTTTCATTAAAATTTCTTGCATTAGGTGCAGGAGCTAAAGTATCATTTGGAAATACAGTAATAGGATTTTGATTTATATTATTACCTAATAAAGTTGATGTTTGTGATTGTAATACATTTCTATTTTGTGGTGTAGGTCTTATTAAAATATTTCCACTTCTTCCTTGATTTGGATTTATTATATTACTCATATTTGCTGATAGATATTGTGGTAAAGTATTTATATTGTTTAATGTTTGACTGTTTGGATCATATTTTTGCATTTGGTATTTATTATTTAATACACGCATTTCATTGTCGTTGTATGATAAATTTGTCATCATCATCTTTATTTAGTTAAATTTATATTTTTTTTATTTTAAATAATATGTTTTTTTTACTTTTAATTTTTTTTATTTTAATAAATTATATAAAAATTAAACATTAATATTTAATGATAAAAAAAGAAAACAAATTGTTCTTATTAATAATTTGATTTATTATACCTAACTCTAGGTGGAGTAGGTGGTCTCTTCTTTAAATATTCTTCATCATTAATCCAATTAGTATTCCCACCATCAGGAGGATAAATTAAATGAGGAATCATAGCCATATGTTGATTAATAATAAGCATAGCTCCAGCATTACCATGTCTCCCACAATAATCAGTAGCACTAAAAACAGTAATTAATAATCCACCAGCAAAACGTTCAAAACCATCTAATACACATTCATGAGCTCTTATAATATGACTTAAATTATTTTTTTGTAAAAAATCTCTTACAATATCAGGTCCATATTTTACTATATTACCATAACCATTACTATCTCTTTGCATATTTGGTTGTATTCCTAATTCTTCATCTGTATCAGTTGGGTCACTCCATAAAATATCCATTGCTAATTTCTGTTGTTGTGTTTGTGCTTCATGAACTACATTAAATGGTCTCTTTATTGAATCTATATCTTCTAATTTTTTAACATTTGCACCTATTCCACCATGTAAACATAATATTTGATCTTCGATAACAGCAGCAAATGGTAAATATTCAAAGAAATTATTAATAAAAGAAAAAAGTGAGTCATTTTCATCACTATTATCTTCAAGTCTTCTTTCACATTCTTCTTGGAAACCAAAACCAGAATTAATTAAAATATCTTCATGATTACCTCTTAATAAATGAATTTGATCAGGGTATTTTACTTTTAATGCCATTAACAAACAAATAGTTTCAAGAGACAAATTACCTCTATCAACATAATCTCCTAAAAATAAATAATCATTACTCATAATATCACCACTTATACTTTCACTAGGACAGCCCCATTTATCAAAAAAATTCATTAAATCAATATATTGACCATGTATATCACCAAATACTTTAACAGGAGCACTTACTTTTAAAATATTTGGTTGTGATGCTACAATATCAAGACATTGTTTTGTTAATTGAGCAACTTCTTCAATTGAAAATTTAAATTTTTCTTTTGCTTCTTCATTATCTTCTCTTAACCATTCATCTGGTCGTAATAAATAATCTAAAAATCTATCACATAATGGTTTTTCTGATGAATTTGTAATTGATTTTATACCCCAATTTTCATCAAATTGAACTGGTCTAATTATTAATTTATCATCTTTATTATTTGAAACCATTGCAATTTCACCATATTTTTGAATATGTGGTTTATCCATTAAAGATGACATTGGAACATTTTTTTCTTTTATAGTTGGAACTATTTTATTTGGATTTGGTTTCCTTTGATTTGTACTTTGACCATTTATAGGTGATAAAGTGGGAGTAACTTTCTTAGAATTTTGCTGTGCCAAAATAGCTCTTCTTTTCTTTTCTTCTTCCATTAATCTATCAAATTTAATTTTTAACTTTTCATTACTATTAAATAATTTAACTAAATCAATTTTAATAATATCATTTTGAGCAACAATAGTATCAGTTAACTGGAAACCACCATGAGTAAAAACAGAATCTTCAACAATCCAAGAAGTATGTCTAAACTTATTAAAAAAAGCAACACTTTCCCATTGTGAGCTTTCAGTATCATAAATCTCAATAGGAATTTGTTTGATATCAATATCATTTCTCCCTCCAATAACAATTAAAAAATTATAATAAAAACTAATAGTATGTTGAAATCTTTTTTGAGGAGTATAATTCTGATAAGGAGCTAGAACCCAATCCCAAGTCCCATTTCTATGTTTTCTTAATCCCCAACAATCATTTAAAGGAACATTTTTCTCTGTTCTCCCACCAAATAAAATAACCATATTCTGTGCACCTCCATAACGACAAAGTGCACAAGCATGATACATTCTAGGACAAGGAACATTACCTTTAGTTTCTAATAAAACCCAATTTAAATGATCTTTCAGACCCCAAATAAAATCTTTACTTTCATTATTAGAAATTTTTTCTTCAACTTGAGTAATATAAACTTCATTAGTTAATCTATTACCTAAATTCCCACCAAAAATAATTAAATAAGGTCGATAATAAATCATAGTATGACCATATCTTTTCCCAGGTGAATCTCCATTAATTTTCATTTTAATCCATCTAGAATTATTTTCTCCATTACTTAAATCTAAAATAAATAAATCATCAGGAGCTAACATACCATTTAATGCAGCTCCACCGAAAATTGCTAAATAATTTTGAGATATTGCACAAGCTGCATGAGCTGCTCTTGCACATGGAATTTCACCTGTTGGGGTAATTTTTACCCATGTATTTTCATGGATTTTAAAAATATAACAATCATTGCAAATATCATAATTTGAACTTAATCCTTTTGCTCCACCAAAGAGAATTGCACTATTTTGATTTACTATTGTTTTTTTTAAAATGTTATATATGGTTAGTTTTTTTTATTTTACGTAAGGTTACTGAATGACCGAAACGAGATAATTCGTTTGTTTGAGGAATGTGACGATGATGAGGGTTTTGTTGAGGATTTAATGTCATGTTTTGAGAAAATTTATTACTTGTGCTTTGCATTTTTATTTCAGGTAATTATATTTTTTTATTTATTTTTGTTTTTGTTTTTTTTAATTTTATTTAATTTTTTTTTGGTGTTTTTCTATAATTTTATTTTTTAAATGGTTTTTTTTATTTAGTCAAATATTTTTATTAAGAATGTTTATTTTTTAATATGAAAATATATGTTATTAAAATATATATATTTGATATTGTATTAAATATTAGGAATTTTATTAAAAAAAATGGAAACAAGTGTTGATATTTATAATTAAATTTAAAATAAAGTATAATAAAAAAAATGTAAATTTAATCAATTATATATTTTTATTTTTAAACAAAAAAAAATTTTTCAATATATTTATTAAATCATATTTTAAAGTCCAGCTAAATCATCATCATCTTCATCTTCATCAATTTTTCTTTTAAATTTAATTTTAGTTTCCTGTTGATCATTAAATCCTTCTAACAAACCAATTAATTGTCCATCAGAAATTTTTTCTCTATAAGCACCCATTTGTCCATTTCTAATTATCATATCTTCAATTTGTCTTGCTTTTTCAGGTTTAACTAATGCAAGATTACTTACTAAAATATTTTATTATAAATAAATTATTACATCTTTCTCTTGCTTCATTTGTTAATAAACTCTGTAACATTACTTTTCTTTTTTCTTCCATTTCTTGTTGTTTTTTCAATTGTTCTTCTTTTTTTTTTGGATTTTGTTGTTGTGCATAGGCGTTTTGATAATATGCTTCGTCCATTTTAAAAAAATATTAAAAATTAATAACTTAAAAAATTAAATAAAAAAATTTAATTATTAAATTAAAAAAAAATACTTTTATTCCCTTAATAGAAAATAATATTCTTAACAATAATAAAATGAAAAATTAACCTCCCAAAAAATATTATCAAAAAAAAAATTCAAAAAAATAAAAAAAAATAAATATATTTTAAACTCTTCTTCTTCTCCCAAGACTCTTTTTAAAAATTCTTCTTTTCCTTCCTAAACCTCCTCTCCTTAAATTTCTCCTATCATTTCTAAATCTTCTAAAATTTCTTCTTCTAAAAGTAAAATTCCTCCTATTTCCAATTCTTAAATTTCTAAATCTTCTCCTTAAATTAACTCTCCTTAAATTATTACTAAATCTAACATCAACAATAGAATTTCCAACATTAGTTTTATTAATATTTTTAATAGCATTTAAAGCATCTTCATGTCTTTCAAATTGAACATCACCACTTCCTTTACTTTCACCCATTTGATTCAAACGAAGTCCACATCTAGTTAATTTTCCATATTTTTGAAATAAGGATTTTAATTGCTCATTTGTGAATGATTTTTCTAAATTAAATATTGATACTCTTTTACGAAGATCACGAGAAAAAGTTTTTTTATGGAAATTATTACGAGGTTGATTTTGGAATCGAGAATTAATTCTTCTTTGATAACGATTACGATTTCTGAAACGTTTATGTGAAAAACGCTTGTTTTCTAAATAAATTTCATCAAGGGATTTTGTTAGATTATCCATTTTTTTTTTTTTTTTTGGACAATTGTTTTTATTTATATTATTATTATTATTATTATTAATTTTTTTTATTTTATTTTTTAAAATTAATATATAAGTTTATTTAAATTTAAAGGAAAATTTATCTCAAAAATTTATTTATATCAAAATTAACAGAATTTATTGACTGTTCTATATTAATTCCTAATCCACTTTTTATATTTACAAAAATTGGATATTTTTTATTTAATTTAATTATTATCAAAAATACAACAAATCATTTTATTATATATAATTATTTTCCATATAATAAATATTCCAAATTAAAAATAAATTTCCTATCATCTTTTCCTTCATTTTCACAAATAAAATGTACATAAGGATAAAATTTTTTAAATATTTCATAATATTTCATAGGAATAATTATATTAGGAAGTGGATTTGGAGTTGGTAATATTAATGGTCTTTTATCTTCACTTTCAAAAGACAAAACTTTCCCTTTTTCAAAATGGGAAATTAAGTCTTTCTTACCTTGTATTTTAGCATATAATAATTCACAAGTTTTTTCACTATTAAATCTTTTCCATTTCTTACCTCTATACATATCATAAAAATTAATAATATGGAAAGAATCTACAAAATTAATAAAAGCAAAACCTAAATTACATTTATTTCCATAATCAATTGGTAAATAAAATATATCATATTTATTTTTAAAATCAATATTTATTTCATCTAAAAAAGTACTTATTGTATATTTATTTGGTATATTTTTTATCATTATTGTTGTTCTTCTATCTTTACCTTGGATAATTAATTCAATATCAATTATATTATGTTCTTTTTCATCTTCTTGATTTAATTTTCTCATATTTGGAATTTTAGTATTAGAATTAATATTTATATTATTGGAATTAATATAATCATAATTATTAAAAGGTATATTTTTTGAATTTTTATGATTTTTTTTAAATTTATTTTGCTTACTTAACATATTATTTAATATTATTTCATCATTTGTTTTTTGATTAGTAGGTGTTACATTATTTACATTAACTGAGAAAAATTTAGAATTATTATTTATATGATAATTAATAGGATTTTGATAATTACTTTGAAAATAATTATTAAATGGTTGTATAGGAGTTAAAAATTGATTATTATTAATAATAGGAGTTAATTGAGTATTCATTTGAATAAAATCAAAAGTTGGAGTAGCAAATTTATTATTATAATAAGGACTATTTATTATTTGGAAATTAAAATTAGAATTTAATTTTGGAGTTGAATAAATTCCGATAAAATTATTATTATTGTGATTATTATTGTTTATAAAATTTTGCAAATAAATTTTTTGATATGGATTATTTTCTATTTGATTATGTGAATAATGATCTATAATTTTTTTTTGGAAATTAAAATTATCATCATTCCTATTTCCTGTTAATGCAAAAAAATTATGAAAACAATCTTGTTGATTTAAATCTTTTATTTTGTTATTAAAATGTTGAATTGGTGTTACAATTGGTGTTGGAGTTGTATTTAATGAGGAATTTTCTTCAAATGAATCATTTATGTTTTTATTTTGTTCTCTATTTATTTTTGACCAATTTATTATTTTATCTATCTCACTGTTTAATTCATCAAATTCTCCATCATAACTACTCCCTTCATATGATGATTTTATCATATTTTTTTTTAAATCTTTATCTTTTCTTTCATTTTTCGACATTTATTATAAAAAATGTTTAGGAATTTTTTATATAATTATAAAAAATTATTAAGTGTTTTATTATTTAATTTTTTTTTTTATTTTAAATTAAAAATTAATTGAATTATTTTATTTTTAAAAAATTATAATAATAATTTTTTTAAAAGACTATTCTATACACTTAAATTTTAATTATAATCTTTTATTATTATTAATTTTTCTTAATAATAAAAAAAAAGTCCTATAAAAATATCAAATAATATTAAAGTAATTTTAAATTATTATGAATGCTCATATATAAAAAAATCTTTTTTTATTTGTTTTTTTTAATTTAAAATTGTATTATATATTTTAAAAAAATGATGCGATATATTCTTTCTGAAATGAAAGAAAAAAATAGAACACCAATAAAAGCATTTGAAAATAATATTTTTCAAAATTCAAAAACAATATCAGGAACAGGGAAAAGAAGAATTAAATCAGAGGATTTTAATATATTTCCAAATATAAAAAATGAAATAAAATCATATAATTCAAAAGAAAAATTAGATATTGAAATAAATCCTAATAAAGATTCATCAAATAAAACTAAAGAATTTTTAAAATCTTATACTTCAAATTTATATAATGGAATAAAAAGGAAATTATTATTTACAGAACCTGAATTACAAAATAATTTAAATAAAACAGCAAGACATCATAGATTTAAATCTCAAAATATTTCTTATAAACCAATTGAAAAAAATATAATAGAATATATTAATAATGGAAAAGAAATGATTAATTTTCTACCTGATAATTATTATAGATTAATAAATGATAAATTTCAATATGAAAAATGGTTAATGTATAAAAATACTATTAAAATTTTTGAAGAAAAAATTAAAAAATATGAAATTTCTAATATAATATCTTTAACTCAAGGATTTAAAATAAAAAAATTTGAAGATGATAATATTTTCTTAACATTAAAATCAATTCAAATTAAAATAATAAATAAAAAAACAAATGAAAAAGAAGAATTGTTTTTACCTTTTAATATATTACCTTTTTATTATGGATATTCATTTAATCAATTTGTTTTGTTTTTAACATTGATTATAAAAATTACAAATGAAAATAAAATTGAATTTTTAACTAATTTAATAAAAGATCTCATTATTGAAATATCAAAAACATTTGAATTATTTAAGGAAAATAGTTTATTTTTTGATAACAGAAGTCAAGAAATAAAGAAATTTCCTTTTTTATTTAATTCAAATCATTATTCTTTAATAATAATTCCTCCTAAAATTGAATTAAAAAAAACAAAAGGAGCAAAAGTAATTAAACTAGCTGGAAAAGGTTTATTAATTTATTTATTAGAAAAGAATTTTTTAAAATGGGATACTGCAACTTTATGTTATTTAAGTTCTCTCAAAAGTTTTAGAAATGAAGTACATTATATTTTTCAAATCAAACAAAATGAAAATATTATTAATATTGAAAATGAAAATAATATTAAAATTTTATATAAAGGAAAAATGAATTTAGAATCAATTGATAATAAAAGAGAATTTTCTTTTTTTATTCAATTAAAAAAAGAAAATAAAAAAGAATTATTTTTTATGTATTTTCATCCATATATTATTGAAATAATTTATTATGATATTATAAAAAAATATTATTTAACGTTTAAAGAAATGAAATTTTTATATAATTTAATAAAAAAAGGATATAAATTAGAAAATATCATCCATAAATGTATAATAATAAATGAAATTAATAAAAATATTTATTTTTCATTAGATATATTAAAAGGTTATGATATTCAAAAATATGATAAATTTTTTTATGAATGGAGAAATGATAATAAATTATCAAAGAAATTAAAATTAAATATTCATCAACCATTTTTAGAATGGAAACAATTTAATGATTATAATACATTAAATTATATTAATTTATTAGAATATAATTTTCCTTTACCAAATAATCTTTTTATTTCATTAGTTACAAGTAAATTTGAAATATGGCCAAAATTATTGAACGAATATTCTGAAGATATATTCTCATTAATTAATGAAACAAATAATAAAAGAAGAGTACATGGTTTAAATACTACTGGTAATATAGTTGTTAGGAAAAATACTTCTAGAAGGAAAACGAATAAAAATAAATATAGTAGTAAAATAATATGTAAAATACAATTTGATAATTAAAAAATTGTTTTTCATTTGACTTTATGAATATTATTTTTTAATTTTCAAAGTATTTTAATATTGGTTATAATGTAAATTGTAATTATTTTGTTTATTTTTATTCATTTATTTAATTTATTTCATTTTTTAATTTTAAAATAATAAAATTAATTCTATACTTTTTTTATAAATATTATATTCTTAATTATAAATTATATAATAAAAATAAAATAATAAAATTTGTAATCTATTTTAAAAATGGATTATATGAATATTATTACAGAAAATAAAAATTTATTATTAAATTCAGAAAAAAATTTGAAAGGGATTTCTCAATTACTTATTTTTTTTAAATTTCATCATTCATATTATAAAGAAATTGCGATTACCTATCAAAATAAATTTAATGAAATTAAAAATAAAAATATTTTAATATCATCAATTTTATTTAATAATATTCAAATTATAGAAAATTCATTAGAAAAAACCTTTTCAAAAACTGTAGAAATTTCAAATAATATGGAAAAAGAAATTATATTTAATTTAGAAAATTTTGGTAAATCACAACAAAATATATATCAAAATCAAATTAATAAATTAAATAAAATTACAAATGAAATAAAAAAATATTCTCAAATGCTTGACGTTTATAAACTCAATTATTATAAATTAAATTATATATTTAAGGATATAAATTTAAAAATAAAAAATGAAAATAAAGAACAAGATGAACAAATTAAAGATGAAATAATAAAATTATCATCTCAAATTAAAAGTGCTGAATATTTATATAAATGTGAAATTGAAAAATATAATAAACAAATTTCACTTTATAATGAACAATATAATAATATAAAAAAAGAAATAAAACAAAATGAAGAAAATAGAATAAATACTATTAAATCATTAATGGATAAATATAAAGAAATAATAGGTGAATTAATTAAAAATAAACAAGAATATATGAATTTAATTGATAAATTAATATCTCCTGAAATTATTGAAAAAGATAAATTATTAATATTTAATGAATTAGATAAATATATACCAATTGGAAATGGTGATAGATTACCAAAACATCAATTTATGAATTTTTTAGAATTTACAAAAGAATTTCCAGAAGAAGAAAATAATATAAAAACAAAAGAATATATTTTAAATGATAATAATTCAATTTCCCAATTTAAAGAAGAACAAATTAATAATATTATGAATAAAATAATAGATCAATTAATGAACGAGAATAATTGTCCTCTTGAAGAAATAGCCATTCTTTTTGAATTAATGAAAAATCAAAAGAATGATTGTGATAAATTATTTATAAATCTTCTTATTGAAAGGAAAAAAAATTCTTCAATTCAATTTTTAAATTTAAAAAATTTACAAATTTTAAGTGAAATCCTTTCGTTAATTGTATTAAATAATACTAATAATAAATCAAAAAAATTTGAATTAAACTTTTTAATAATATTTATTGCAGAAAGAATATTTCATCAAAATAAAATAACTAATTCAAAAATATATTTATCATCAATATTAAGTAAAAATAAATATTTTAGAACTAAAACTTTTTGGAAAAATATATGTGAAGTTAAATTGGCATTGAAATTAGATGATTTTATTATTAGGATGAAGGATTTAGAATTACCTAATAAAAAACAAAATAATTTTTTTATGAAATTAGGAACAATGATAGGATATAATGATGATATTTATCAAAATAGTTTAATAACAAAAAGTGGTATTTTTTCTTTATTAAATAATTATAATTTAATCGAAGTTAATAATGTCCCTTTAATTGACCAAATGGCAAGTAAGGAAATGGCATTAATAATTAAATTAAATATTCCTTCTTTTAATTCATTTAATGTTTCATCATTTGATTCTATGAATTTAATTTCTGAATTAGTTAAAAAATATAATATTGATAAAGAATATTTAAATTATTTCCAAATTTATAATAATATATCAAATTATACTGTAAAAAAAAATTTAAATCATGAAATTAGAAGTTATGTTTCATTTACTAATGAAAATAATGGAAAAAAAAATATTAAGTTAATCAGTTCTGCATTAAAATATTTAGATAAAAAAGATTATTTAACTTTAATATTACTTTCTAAAAATATTAATAAATCTTTTACCAATAAAATATATAATATAATATTAAAAGACCCAAAAACTGATTTAAAAATACGACTAAAAATATGGGAAAATTTCTTAGGAATATCAGAATTAAAAAAAAAATATAATTATCAAGAAATATTAAAATCATTAAATGATGAAAAATTAAAAAACGATATTCAAAAAGATGTATTAAGAACTTATATAAATGATAAAGAAAAAACAGAAGAAATAAAAAAAAAAATGTTAAATATATTAACATCAGTTTCAACTTTAAATGGAAATATTCAATATTACCAAGGAATGAATTATATTGTAGAATTTTTATTAGAATTAACAGATGAAGAAAATTCTTTTTATATATTTTTATCATTCTTTTTTAAAACTGAATATTATTCAATTTTTGATAAAGATTTAACAAAATTAAATCATTTCTTTTATATCATTCAAAGATTAATACAATTATATGAACCTGAAATATATAGTCATTTAATAAGTCAGAATCTTAATATTAATTGTTTTATTTCTCCTTGGTTTATTACATTATTCCTTACTTCTAGACAATATATTTTAGAAAAAGAAATTCCGAAAGTTTTAATTAGAATTATGGATAATTTTATTTTACATGGATGGAAATCATTAATGAAAATTGCAATTATGGCATTACATATTTATGAAAAAGAAATATTAAAAATGAAATATGAAGAACTTATTCAATTTTTAATTAATGATATTTTAAAAACAGATTTTTTTAAAATTGAAAATTTGGAAAATTTTGAGAAGTGTTTTGAAAATAAAAAAATTAAAAAGAAATTAATTAAAGATATTGAAAAAGAATATATTTTAGAACAAAAATTAACAAATCCTCAAAGAAATATCAAAAAATAAGTTAATTTGTTTTATTATTTAAAAATTAAATTATTTAATTTATTTAATTAATTATTTTATAAAAAAATGGAATTATTAGACAAAAAATTTGATTACACATATGCTACAAAAAACCGTTTTGATATTCCAAATAAAGTATTCGAAATAAACAATAAAAAAATAAAAATCGAATTATTAGTAACAAATGGATTTGTTAAATTATATACAATAAAAGGACGTTTATATGCATTACAACAATCAGAAAACCATAATTCATTACCAGATTGGAAATTTCATATTAATATTTCTAATGAAGATATACCTAAATCATGGAAAATAATTTCAGAAAGTTTATTAAATTTAACATTTAAATATTCAAAAAATAAAGTAATAAATGATGATTTAATTATAAGTATGAAAGCATTTAATATAAATTTAGAAGGTTATTCTCTCCCAAAAGATATGGATGGAAGAGAAATTACAATTTATATTTATCAATTTAATGAACTTTTAAATAATAAAAATAAACCAATTGAAATTAAAGATGTTAATGCAAAAAATGAAGAAATTATAGTTACTTATTTTTTTAAAAAAAATGATGAAGAAAAATTTAATTTTTGGTATGAATTTTTAATTGATATTGAAAATAAATTAAAAAATGCAAAAATAAGAAAAAAAAAATTAAATGGTGCAGCAGATGGTGATTTATGGTTAGGAAATTATTCTTCTTTAAGAAATGAGGCTTTTTGTGATGATGGTATATATCCTCCAAATCATCGAGGTTGGAATTCAGCAAATCAAAAAAAGCCATTTAATTGGTATCAAATTTTTATGATTAGATATTCACTTGTATATAAAGAGTTATTAATTAAAAATAAAATATATATCATTTCATTTATATTATTATTTATTATTATAATATTATATAAAAATTTTAATATATTTAAATAAAAAAATAAATATAAATAAAAATTAAAAGATAATTATTTAAATTTTCAAATTTTATAATTAAAAAACCATAATAATAAAATGGAAAAAATACGTAGAATTCATCCAAGCATTAAAAAAAATATTCGTTATAAATTATGTGATAAAATGATGGAAGAAAATTTAATAACTTGGTTTAGTCAACCACAAACTCTTCAATTAGTTCAAAAATTAATAAATGACTGTAAACAAAAAAACATAGCATTAAGAACTCCAAATCCAATATTTGCAAATAGATTAAATAATTCATTATCAAATAGTCAAATTGCAGCATCTCATTTTATTCCTCCAGTAAGTCCAAATTCAGTTTCTCTTCAAATTTTCCAAGTTGAAAAAAAAAATTTAATGACTGAATCACAAGTGATTAATGAAGAAAGAAAAATGACAGAATCACTTACAAATTCTTTAGCAACTTCAATGAATTTAAGTACAATTCCCAAATTTTATTTTCCTGAACTACCAATTGAATTAATTGCTCAAGAAAATACTCTTATTGATGGTATTTTTAAAGAAAAAAATGAATTAAATTTACAAGAATTTTTACCTATTACAAAAGATTTTTATGGTTTTCCATCTTTATTTAATTGTGTTTTATTTAATAAAATTGATAAAGAAAAAAAAGGGAAAATTACTAGAAATCAATTTGATAAATATCATAATGAAAATTTTAGAGGATGTTCTTTAGTAAAAAAATATTTTAATTTTATTAAATCTCCTGAAAGAGATGTTATTATAAGAGATGATTTTTATCCTTTTTTAAGAGCTTTACTTGATTTGAATCCTTCATTAGAATTTTTAAGAGAACATCCAACTTATCAAAATAAATATTCTGATACAGTTATAATGAGAATTTTTTATATTAATGATAGTGATGATGATGGTAAAATTACATTACATGATTTTAAAAAATCAAATTTAATAGAAATATTAAAAAAAGTAAGTGATGAAGATATAAATAATGTTAGACAATATTTTTCATATGAACATTTCTATGTTATTTATTGTATTTTTTTTGAATTAGATAATAATAGAGAACCAGAAAAAGAATTATTTATATCAAAAGAAGCTTTTAGTAGATATGATGGTCATTCACTTGGAATAAAAGCAGTTGATAGAATATTTCAACAAATACCAAGAAAATTTAAAAGTACTCAAATAGGAAAAATGTGTTTTGAAGATTTTTTATGGTATTTACTAAGTGAAGAAGATAAAACAACAAGAACAAGTATTGAATATTGGTTTAAAGTACTTGATTTAGATGATAATGGAATAGTTACTCCAAGTGAAATGGAATATTTTTATAAAGAACAAGAACAAAGATTAGAAAATAATCAAAATGAAATTATTTTATTTAATGATGTTATATGCCAATTATATGATTTGATTCCACCTGATAAAGAATATCAATGGACTATTCAAAATTTTTATGATCATCCTAAAAGTGCTTCTATTTTATTTAATGCTTTATTTAATTTAAATAAATTTATAGAAAATGAACAAAAAGATCCTTTTTCTTTAACTGAAGTTGATAAAATTCCTGATTATACTGATTGGGATAAATTTGCTTATAATGAATATATGAAAAAAATGAGTGAAGAAAATGATGATAATGAAGAAGAAGAACCTGTTATTGATTCTAATGATGAACAGGATAATTAATATTATTTTTTCATTATTTGGTTTTTTAAAGAATTTTTTCAATATTTAATTTTAAATAATTTTTGTGATGGATTTATTAATATTCTAATATTTATATCTTACATAATTTTTATATATAAATTTTTTTTAATTTTTTTTAAATTGTTTTAAATATTAAATTTGAAATTTTTAAAGAGATATTTTATTTATTTTTTTTTTCTTTTTTTTAAATAATTATCTTCTAATTCTTCAATTATATTAAATATTTTATCCATTAATTGATGACAATTTTTCCTTAATTCATTTATATTTCTAGTTCTTTTTTTTTTATAATCTTCATCGGATTCAGATGACTCAGAAGAACTATATTTTTTTCTTTTTTCTTTTTTACTTTTTTTATCTCTTTTTTTTTAATTAAA
>Ga0256407_10005576_pt1 | contig 20034 bp, 9 predicted proteins | sample RumenRJG_04DNA_FD_193489 | JGI IMG/M metagenome (GOLD analysis project Ga0256407, IMG submission 193489) | Bovine rumen microbial communities from Lethbridge, Alberta, Canada - RJG_04 | ecosystem: Host-associated > Mammals > Digestive system > Stomach > Rumen | place: Canada: Alberta | collected... | reverse complement strand
CCTTCAATGTGGTGCTCGATGTCATATACGAAAAGAGGACACAGCTTGCCTCCTCGATGGTGCTGATACTTACCTGTATGATCGCGTCCTCGCTCCTCATGTATTCCGTGGAGCATCCGGTGCAGCCCGAGGTCTTTGACAACGCCTTCTCCGGCATGTGGTGGTCTGTATCCGCGATGCTGACGGTGGGCTACGGGGACTTGATCCCGATCACCATTGCGGGCAGGATCATTGCGATAATAATGGCCTTCCTCGGGGTAGGACTCGTCGCGATCCCTACAGGTATCATTTCCGCGGGCTTCGTCGAGCAATATACGAAGATCAAGCAGAAGGAAAATGACATATCAAATTATGTCAACTTCATAAAGATCACTATGGAGAAGGGGCATCCATGGGTCGGACAGGAGATCAAGGCGCTGCAGTTTCCGCCGGAGCTCCTCGTGGTCTCGATCATACGTGACGATCAGATCATCATGCCGAGGGGAAATACGATCATTGAGGAGCAGGACGTTCTTGTACTTTCTGCCGTTGAGTTTGAGAACAGCATCGGGATAGATGTGCGAAAGGTCCTTGTGGACAAGGATTCACTCTGGAAGGACAAAAAGATCTCCGAGATCAATTTCTCCGAAAACGTGGTCGCGGTGGCTATCATCAGGGGGACGAAGACCCTGATACCGAAAGGAAATACCGTGATAAGGCAGAAGGATGTGATCATACTCTGCGAACATCTTTACAGCTTGCTGAAATCAAAGCTGTCATGAAATATAATCATTATTTTTTTTAAGAGAGGGGGCTTTTATGGGGAACAAAATGGCTGACTGGAAGATCGGGGATCCGATGATCAATGAGAACGATTATTGGCCCGATGAAAACTATGTAGCTGAGGACAAGGAGAAGGAGAAGCTGATACTTAAGCTTGCGACGCTCATCACCGACCGCTACGCGAAGAAGCTTACCAGGAAGATTAACAACCGCGATCCCGAGTACTGGATGCTCGATCACATCCTGACAAAGGAGGAGGCGAAGTTCCTTTTGAACTTCAAAAAGACGAGAGTCTCCTACAATGTCAGGGAGCTTGCAAAGATGAACAATATGTCCATCGAAGACACCGTAAAGATGGTGAAGCATCTTCGCTGGGTGGGGATCATCGAGCAGACGCGCTCAAAGACTCCATCCCATCACAGGAGATTCGAGCTTCCGATCTTCGTTCCGGGGAGCGCGGAGTTCATGATGATGCAGGAAAAGCTGACGGACAAATTCCCCGAGCTTGCCACTTTCTTCAATCTCATGACACAGCTTCCCCTTGCGGGCATGACGGAGAATGTACCGCCGGGAGGTGCCGGGATCGGTATGCATGTCATTCCGGTGGAAAAGGCCATAAGCGCGGAGAACAAGGCGGTTTCTGTTGAGAAGCTTTCAGCCTGGATCGACAAGTATGACAAATTCGGGATCTCGGAGTGCTCCTGCCGCAAGCAGCAGACCATGCGCGGCGAGGGCTCAGGCCAGATCAGGGGCGATTACTGCATAGGCGTAGGCGATATGGCCGAGTATATGAACGACAGAGGCATAGGGCATCTGATCTCCAAGGAAGAGGTCTATGAGATACTTGAGAGAGCCGAGCGTCATGGCTATGTTCATCAGATCACGAACATAGACGGCGAGGACAAGATCGTCGCGATCTGCAACTGCGCTCCGGGCGTCTGCAACGCACTTCGTACTTCGCAGCTTTTCAATACTCCCAATATGTCCGCGTCCGCTTACCGCGCCCATGTTGAGCACGAGAAATGCGTTGCCTGCGGAAAGTGTGTGGAGGTTTGTCCCGTAGGCGCTGCGAAGCTCGGACAGAAGCTCTGCAAAAAGGACGGAAGCGAAGTGACCTATCCGAAGTCTCTCCTTCCCGATGATGTGAAATGGGGACCCGAGAAGTGGAATTACAATTACAGGGACGACGCAAAGATCAATTGCTATGACACCGGAACAGCTCCCTGCAAGACCGCCTGCCCTGTTCATCTTTCGGTCCAGGGTTATATCAAGATGGCGTCGGAAGGCCGTTTCGACGAGGCTTTGAAGCTCATCAAGCAGGACAATCCCTTCCCCATGGTCTGCGGAGAGGTCTGCAACAGAAGGTGCGAGGATGCCTGCACAAGAGGGACTGTCGATCAGCCTCTTGCGATAGACGAGATCAAGAAATATATAGCTTCTCTCGAGCTTAACGAGAAGCAGCGCTACATACCGCTCTGCGAGAAGCACGACGGCGGGATGTGGGGCGACGAGTTCAAGGTAGCGGTGATAGGAGCAGGTCCCGCCGGACTTTCCTGCGCTTATTTCCTGAGGCTTGACGGCTATCCCGTCACTGTATTTGAAAAGGAAAAGCGTCCCGGCGGAATGCTGATGAACGGCATACCTTCTTATCGTCTTTCAAAGGATGTGCTCGACAGCGAGATAGATGTGTTCAGGCAGATGGGCATTGAGATCAAATGCGGTGTTGAGGTAGGAAAGGATGTGACGATAGAGTCACTCCGGAAAGAAGGCTACAAGGCATTCTTCATAGCTGTCGGCTGCCAGGGCGGCCGCCTTGCGGGAGTTCCCGGGGAGGATGCAAAGGGCGTTCAGACCGGAGTTGACTTCCTTCGGAATATCAATATAGACCATTCCATAAAGTTAAATGGCGATACCGTAGTGATAGGCGGCGGTAATGTTGCTATAGACGTTGCACGCACTGCGGTTCGAGCAGGAGCTTCAAAGGTTACTATGCTCTGTCTTGAATCAGAGGCAGAGATGCCCGCTGCAAAGGACGAGGTGGCTGAGGCAAAAGAAGAGGGCATAGAAGTGAGAAACGGCTGGGGGCCGAAGGAGATCAAGGTCAAGGACGGTAAAGTAGTCGGGATCGTCTTCAAGAAATGTGTGAGCGTCTTTGATGCAGAACATCGCTTCAGTCCGCAGTATGACGAGAATGAGACGATCGAGATAGCGTGCGAAAACGTGCTTTTGTCCATAGGGCAGTCCATAATCTGGGGCGATCTTTTGAAGGATACAAAGGTTGAACTTCGAAAGAACGGGGGGATCATTGCGGATCACGTTACTCTCCAGACAGCTGAGCCCGATATCTTCGCGGGCGGCGATGTGTTCACCGGACCGAAATTTGCTATAGACGCTATTGCATGCGGCCGTGAGGGCGCCGTATCAATAAACAGATTCGTCCATCCCGGAAACAGCCTCACGCTTGCCCGTGACAGAAGGGAATTCATTGAGCTTGACAAGGACGACATCCTTCTCGAGGGCTTTGACAACGCAAAGCGCCAGATCCCCGGGAAGAAGGCCGGAGTTGCAAAGGATACGTTCGAGGATCTTCGTCTCACACTTACTGATGAGCAGGTCAGCATAGAGGCAAAGAGGTGCTTAAGCTGCGGCGCTACCACGGTAGATGAGAACCGCTGCATCGGATGTGGGCTCTGTACGACGAAGTGTGAATTTGACGCGATCCATTTGAGACGCGATATGCCCGAGGCTTCGAAGATGTATCGCACAGAGGACAAGCTGAAGGCTGTTGCTCCCTATGCTTTGAAGCGCGCTGTCAGGATAGTCAGGAACAAGAACAAGACAAAATAAAGGAAAAATGAGTTTAGCGTAAATGGGCTACAATATTTATTTTGAACTGGTCTCAAGCATATTTTTGGTGTTGATGCTTGGCTCCATGCTTGTAAGCAGGAGAGATACGGCGCGCCACAGCGTCGTATTCCGCCTGCTTGTTTTCATACTGATAATATCCGGAGCGATCGATATCGTAACGGCCAAGCTTATCGACAATCAATCGCTTGTTCCGATCCCCCTGAACATTACGCTGAACACCTTGTATTTCATGATCGCACCCTGCTGTGCCTTCTTCTTTCTGATTTACGTACTTTCATACGACAGTCTCCCGAAGAAAGCCGCAAAGGTGGTGAAGTCGATCGCTGTCTGTTCACTTGTTGTTTATCAGATTCTCTGCCTCATAAATATAAGGGCAGGCTTCATATTTACATTCAAGGATGGCTTCTACGCTCACGGTCCGCTGGTCCTGACAGCGCAGGGTTATTCTCTCGCCATGGTGATCCTTGCCCTGGTACTTCTCTTTGCGGTCAAAAAGACCTTTACCAACCGGCAGTTTTACCCTCTCGTCGTCTACTCCCCCATCATAGTAACAGGATCGCTGGTTCAGACCTTTGTAGTTCCCAAGGTGCTGTTGGTCTTTTTTGTTGCGGATCTGGCCGCCTTCATTATCTTTCTGTTTCTTGAAACCCCGGATTATCAGAAGCTTCAGAAGACGCTCGTTCAGCTTTCCGATGCTGAGCATGAAGCTGTAAAGGCCAACAACGCGAAATCCGACTTCCTCTCCCAGATGAGTCACGAGATCAGGACACCCATCAATGCTGTCCTTGGAATGAACGAGATGATAATAAGGGAGACGACCGAGCCCGCGATCAGGAATTACGCTGATGATGTAAAGGCAGCAGGCTCCTCCCTTCTTTCGATCATCAATGACATTCTTGATTTCTCAAAGATCGAGGCGGGCAAGCTTTCGCTCATACCGGAGAATTATCATCTCTCGGCGCTCATAAATGACCTCAATGTGATAATAAGACCGAGGGCTGAGAGCAAGGGGCTTGATTTCAATATCAGTGTGGACAAGGAGCTTTGCGAGGAGCTGCGGGGCGACGACACGAGGATAAGGCAGGTGATATTGAACCTGCTTACGAACGCTGTGAAATATACCGAGGAAGGCGCTGTAACGCTTTCATTCGAGCGAAACAATGATTTCAAAGAAGAAGGAAAGACTGCTATCACGGTCCATGTCAAAGATACCGGGATAGGTATAAGAGAAGAGGACATGGATATCCTTTTCTCGCCCTTTGACAGGATAGAAGAGGGAAGGAACAGGGATGTCGAGGGAAGCGGTCTTGGAATGAGTATCGTAAAGAGCCTGCTTTCCATGATGGGCTCAAAGCTTTCCGTGGACTCAAAATACGGTAAGGGGAGCGATTTCTACTTCACGATCGTTTCGGATGTAGTAGGACCTGAGATCATCGGAGATTTTGAAGAGAGGATCAGGCGGAAAAAGAAAAAGAGATCAGAGGCACAGTTCACTGCCGAGAAAACAGAACTTCTGGTTGTTGATGATACACCCGTAAATATTGTTGTTTTCACAAATCTTTTGAAGAGGACGCATGCTTCGATAGACAGTGCCAACAGCGGCAAGGAGGCATGCGAGAAGGCAGACCTGAAGAAATACGATATTATCTTCATGGATCACAGGATGCCCGGTATGGACGGTACGGAGACCATGCTCCGGATCAAGCAGTCCGACGGTCCAAACAAGACGACGCCCATCGTCGTTCTTACAGCTACTGCGATCTCGGGAATGAGGGAAAAATTCCTGGAATACGGTTTTGATGATTATCTTTCAAAGCCGGTGGATCCGCAGAAGCTGGAAATGATGGTAAAGAAATACCTTCCTGAAACGCTGATCGTAGAGGGCGAAGTCGAAGAGGAGGAGAATGCACTCGACTCAAGCTTTCTGGTGCGCCTTCGCGATATAAAGGGACTGGACGTTTCCGCCGGTATCAAGAACTGCGGAGATGCGGCCGCATATGAGACAGCAATAAGGCTCTTTGCCGCAAACGGCTTCGACAATCTCCGCGGGATCAGACGCACGGTCGAAGAAGGGGATATAAAGAATTTCACGATCAGAGTTCATTCGCTGAAGACTGCTGCAAGGATCGTCGGAGCGGTAAGACTTTCAATAGTTGCCGGACGGCTTGAGGGCTGCGGTGACAGGAGCGATGACGCCGGGATCGAGCTCGGAGCACCCGGTCTTTTGAAGAGCTATGAGGAACTCATCAATTCGATCGAGGAGCTTCGGAAGGACACGGAGGAGGACTATCAGGGCAGGAAGCCGATCACAGCCTCCGAGTTTTCAGATGCCTGCGAGGCACTGCGCGAGTGCGCGATGTCCTTTGATTTTGAGAGCGTTGACAATATCATAGACGAGATCAGAAAATACTCCCTGAGCGAAACCGACGCCGCTTTCATTACAGAGATATCGAGAAGCTCCATGGCAGCGGATAGTGACGGGATCATCGCAAAGCTCAATGAAAGGATGAACAGTACCAGATGAAAAAGATAATGGCGGTCGCAGCTGCAGCGCTTTTTACATTTTTTCTTCTTCCGCCTCAAAGGGCGGCCGCCGCAACAGATACACTTCCCTCCGGGATAAGTTTTTCTTCGGTTTCGGAAAAGATAAATGAGGCGGCAGCAGATTCCACGGAAGCTGCTTTTGCTGTATCCGTTTTTTCAGAGGACGGAGTCATTTCGGAAGATTATTTTGGAGATATCGACAAAGAAAACAGTATCAGGGCGGATGAGGACTCAGTCTTTGAATGGGGCGATGTCTCAAAAGCACTGATCTTTGTGAGTGCCATGCAGCTCAAGGAGAAAGGGCTTCTTGATCTTGATACCGATGTGACCGAGTATATCCCGAAGGATTTCTTCAAGCATCTTTCATACAAAGAGCCGATCACTATGAGGCACCTCATGAACCACCAGTCCGGCTACTGCGAGAACACATATAGTTTCAAGGTTGACAGCGCTGAAAAGCTGGGGACTCTTGCGAAGGCGCTTTCCGACACAGAGCCTGCGCAGATTTACAAGCCCGGCGAGGTTACTGCCTATTCAAACTGGGGCGCGTCAGTGGCAGCCTATGTTGTTGAATGTATAGCAAAAGAGCCTTACTCAGATTATGTGAGAGAGAATATATTAAAGCCTCTTTCGATGGAACACACCTCACTTCTTCCGGGACAGACCGATAATGAATGGGTGAAGGAGGCGAGAGCAAAGTCTGTGTCCTATGTCATGAGTCAGGACAGTGAAGGAAATATCGCGCCCCGCTCGATCGGCAGCCGTTATTCCTACAACAGTCTATATCCTTCAGGGGCAGTCACGGGCACGCTTTCTGACTTTGCACGGTTTGGGGCAGCGCTGGTTTCAAAAGACAGTGTTCTTTTTGAAAATAATGAGACACTTTCAGAACTGCTTTCAGGAAGCTTCTTCTATGGTGAGTCTGATATCCCTGCCGTATGCCACGGCTTCTGGCCGGAGGAATGGGGTTACTCAGTCAGGACCATAGGTCATGACGGCTCATCTGATTTCGGCGTTTCAAAGCTCATCATCGATCCTGTTTCAAAAACCGGAGCAGTAATGCTTTCAAATCACGCTGACGGCTGCAGCGCTTTTCAAAAGATCGCAAAGGCTCTGTTTGGGGAAGGAAAGAATGCCTCCTTTGTTTCGGAGCATGAGATTCCGGGGACTGAGAATATCAGCGGAAAATATCTTACCGCAAGGACTATAGGCAGAGGGCTTCTCCGGTTCTCATCCTTTTCTGCTTCCGCAGATATCACCGCATTTACTAACGGACGATACGGTGTTCCCGGCTATTTTGAGATGAGCTATGCGGGGGACGGGCTCTACATTGTCTCGCAGGGGGATTATATTTATCCTGCCTCTGTAGAGACCTCTGAAAACGGCAGCAGGGTCATCCATGTCTCATCAAGCGACTTTGTCGCAAATCCATCCGGAAGCGTAAATACCATTATCCTCTGGATATATGTGATGCTCGGCCTTACCTCGGTCGTGATAGTCGTTGTAAAGATAATAATGCAGCTGCTGAAGAAGTTTAAAACCTACGAAGGCTCCGGCATCATTATGATATCCGAGCTTGCTATGTTCTTTTCGATGCTCGCCGCCGTGGTCTCCGTAAATCTTTACAGGACTCAGTACGGACTCACAAAGGTGCAGGGCACACTGTTTTCACTTGTTCATATGGGCTGCTTTGTAGCAGCGGTTCTCTCCGTGCTTTCAAGCATCTTTGCGATAAGGAATCTTACTGATGATGACAGCTCACTCAAAATGCGGTATATAGTAAATATTGCTATGAACGGTTTCTTTGGCTTTGCCGTGGTATTTCTTCAACTCTTCATGTTCTGGGGCTGCTGATGAAGGAGGCATCAATGGCTGATAAAGATGTTCTTTTGAAAGATGAGAACAATGAAGGACTTCACAAAAAGAGAAGTGGAGGGACGCTGCCTTTTTTTCTGATAGTGATCGCAGTCGTAGCTTCCATGGCCTTTGTTGTCATATTCTCCTATACTTCCTTCTACAACCGCGCGAAGAATGATACGAGAGAGCTTGGAAACGCAGTCCTTTCGGAAAAGGCGGAACGCTTTACGGGCTATATCGAAAAGGCAAAGGCCGCGATAGAGGTGGCTGCCGTCGCCGTGGAAGATGATATGAGAAAGTCCATCGATTATGACGGAATACACTCTGTCTTTGTTACGGAAACAAACATGATCAAAAACAATATAGATCCTGATTTCAGCGGTGTCTATGGTGTCGTGAACGGTGAGTACCATGACGGTGCAGACTGGATACCCGGTGATGATTTTGTTGCGACCGAACGCCCCTGGTACAAGGCGGCTCTTACCGGCAACGGAGAGATAGTAATGATACCGCCTTATATCGATATCGAGACCGGTGAGGTCTGTATTACCTTCTCAAAGCTTCTCTATGACAAGAAGAGCGTTGTATCATTTGATGTTTTTTTGAACATGCTTCAATCCCTTGTCTCTGAGATAAAGATCAGCGGGAACGGATACGCCTTTGTTACCACAAACGACGGCACCGTCATCGCGCATACCGACAAAAGTGAGGTCGGAAAGGATTATTCAAAAGAAGAGATGTACACATCTGTCCTTCAAAGGGCAAAATTAAAGAATAATGATTTTGTGACAAAGATAGACGGCGAGGAAAGTACCGTATTTACGCAGGAGGCAGGAGAAGGCTGCTACGTTTTCCTCATAGTGAAGAACCGGGACCTTTACTCAAATGTGAAGGGTATATTCTACAGGGATCTCATAGTATTCTTCCTCATATCGGCACTTGTGGTCCTTCTCGGCTCCATAGCCGTCAGACGTTCCATGAAGCAGCTTGAGGATGAAGAGGAACTGGTCAGAAAGGTTGAGATAGCAAACAGATCAAATCAGTTGAAGTCAGTATTTCTTTCCTCCATGAGTCATGAGATCAGGACGCCCATCAATTCCGTGCTTGGAATGAATGAGATGATAGAAAGGGAGTCTTCCGAGGACAATATCATATCCTATTCAAAGAACATCGAGAGCGCGGGATACATGCTCCTTACGATAGTGAACAATATCCTTGATTTCTCAAAGCTCGAGTCCGGAGAGGTAGAGCTTTCCATCAGGCCATATCAGACCGCCTCGCTTCTGAACGATTTTTCAGCGTTCTTGAGAGAGAGGGTAAAGGAAAAAGGACTCAAAGCTGTAGTTGATATAAGCGAGAATATCCCGTCCTATCTTTCGGGTGATCAGACAAGGATCAGACAGATCATATTGAATCTGATCACAAACGCCATGAAGTTTACTGAAAGCGGGAGTGTTACGTTCAGGGCCTTTGGCCGGGAGCTTTCGGAAAATGAATATCTCCTCTCGATCGTCGTCGATGATACCGGAGTCGGGATCGAAAAGGAGGAGCTTGATAAACTCTTCTCCTCTTTTGAGAAGGGCGAAAGATCAACGAAGAAGCATGTCCAGGGCGTCGGGCTCGGCCTTTCCATTATTAAAGGACTGGTTGACGCGATGGGCGGAACGATCAGGGTTGAAAGCGAGCTTGGGAAAGGTTCTGCTTTTACAGTTGAATTGCCTCAGCAGATCGTCGACAGACAGCCGGCGGGACCGGTCGCAAAGGAAGAGATAAGGACAAAGGCGGAAAATGAAGAGGCAAAGAAGCATCCCCTGTTTGAAGCACCGGAAGCCTACGTTCTTGCAGTCGATGACAACGCGATCAATCTCTCGGTCCTCTCAGCCCTTCTTAAGCGCACAAAGATGAAGATAGATACTGCCAATGGCGGGGCACAGGCAATAGAGATGTCGAAGGAGAAAAAGTATGACCTTATCTTCATGGATCATATGATGCCCTCTCCTGACGGGATAGAGACGCTCCATATCATAAAAGGCGATCCTGACAATCCAAATGCGAAAACTCCTGAGATCGCTCTCACTGCAAATGCTGTAGCCGGGGCGGAGAAGATGTATCTTGATGAAGGGTTTGATGCTTATCTTACAAAACCCGTGAATCCGAAGAGGATAGAAAAGCTGATAAAGAAGATGCTGCCCGAGGAAAAGATATCCGTTTCGTATGGTTTATGACATGAAAGAAGATTTTTCCCTTGATATGAAAAAAGAGAGCGGACCCGCTCTTACAATGACAGTCTCTCCGGTCTTTGGAACCGGAGATGGCCGCTATGCCTTTGTCTCGTTTACGGATGGGAAAAGGACGGCAGAGGGAAAGATTCCCGATTGCGTCATCACAAAAAACAGCGGCTTTTCGGATGAAGAAAAAAAAGCTCTCTCCGATTATATGAAGAGAGAGCTTTCATCATTAAAGAAGCTTGCTGCTTCCCAGGGCCCCCTTCAGGCAATGCTGAAGGAGAGAACCTGAGAATCATTATTTTTGTTTTCAGATCTTCGGAAGTCCCGCAAAGCCCTTTTCAAGGTCTTCATCTGTCGGGATGTAGTCAGACATCGTCTTGTCATTGAAACTCTGGTAAGCCACCATATCAAAATATCCGGTTCCGGTGAGACCGAAGACTATTGTCTTCTCCTCGCCGGTTTCCTTGCATTTCAGAGCCTCGTCGATAGCAACGCGGATCGCATGGCTTGACTCGGGAGCGGGGAGGATACCCTCAGTACGCGCAAACTGCTCAGCTGCCTCAAATACCTTTGTCTGCTCAACGGCAACAGCCTCCATGAGACCTTCGTCATAGAGCTCTGAGAGGATCGGGCTCATTCCGTGATAACGAAGCCCTCCGGCATGGTTGGGCGAAGGCATGAAGTCGTGTCCGAGTGTATACATCTTCGCGAGAGGACATACCATTCCGGTGTCTGCGAAGTCGTAAGCGTAGCGGCCCCTCGTGAAGCTCGGGCAGGACGCGGGTTCAACTGCGATGATGCGGTAATCGGCTTCGCCGCGCAGCTTTTCTCCCATGAAGGGGGCAATGAGTCCGCCGAGGTTTGAGCCGCCGCCCGCGCAGCCGATTATCATATCGGGCTTGATACCGCATTTATCAAGGGCGGCCTTTGTCTCAAGACCGATTATACTCTGATGGAGAAGAACCTGATTCAGTACGCTTCCGAGAACATAACGATAGCCGTCAGTCTTTACTGCAGTTTCAACCGCCTCTGAGATCGCGCAGCCGAGTGAACCGTTTGTTCCGGGGAATTCGGCAAGGATCTTCCTTCCGACCTCTGTCGTATCGGAGGGAGATGGAGTGACACTGGCGCCGTATGTCCTCATAACCTCGCGGCGGAAGGGCTTCTGCTCATAGGAGACCTTTACCATGAAGACCTTGAGGTCGAGGTTAAAGAAGGCGCAGGCCATTGAAAGCGCTGTTCCCCACTGTCCTGCACCGGTCTCTGTGGTCACGCCCTTAAGTCCCTGCTTCTTTGCGTAATAAGCCTGCGCGATCGCAGAGTTCAGTTTGTGTGAGCCGGAGGTATTGTTTCCTTCAAATTTGTAGAAGATGTGCGCCGGGGTGTCGAGCGCCTTCTCAAGAAACTCCGCATGGATGAGGGGCGACGGACGGTACATCTTGTAGAATTCATAGATCTCATCGGGAATCTCGATGAAGCGGGTATCATCATCAAGCTCCTGCTTGATAAGCTCGTCACAGAACACGGGCTTCAGCTCCTCTGCAGACATCGGCTGATGTGTTCCGGGATTCAGGAACGGAGCGGGCTTCGTCTTCATATCGCCCCTCACGTTGTACCAGCTCTTCGGGATCTCGTCTTCCGTAAGATAAGTTTTGTAGGGTACCTTCAGTTTGCTCATGGCTTTGTCCTTTCCGCTGCACCTTCGCAGCAATACACCTGTTTTGCAGAAGGAGGCATAAAAAAAATCCCGTCCTCTGCGATTTCATTCGTAGGGACAGGATTGTAATATCCTGCGGTGCCACTCTACTTGACGCGCTCTGCGCGCCCACTCAGTGCATGCTATCACATGCCGGATATTGTTTACGAAGCTCCCGCTCCGTCGCACCTACTTGCCTGAAAAAAATAGCTTTCAGCTTGCCCTCAGAAGTCCATTCGCTCCGCTTCCACCTGCCGCGATCCCAGCATCCGCAGCTCTCTTTGAGGCTTTCATGGAGTTACTACTCTTCGTCAACGGTTTACGTGAGTTTAGAACAAATGAGGGGGCGTGTCAAGTGGGAAAAAGGTCCCGTTGGCAACATTTACCGCATCTTTGTCAGACATTTGTCCCTGAAATATGATATAATCCCTCATTAATTGTGTGGCAGGAGGCGCTATCATGCGAAGCATGATCATTAATGCGCCGACGACAGGCCGCCGAACGAAGTGAGGGGGCAGTACATATATTACAGAGGGAGGAGAAATGGAAGAGACGAAAAAGAGCTCCGGCGCGATGCTGAAGATCTCCGCTTTCATTGTAGACAAGAGGATGCTGTTTTTCCTGATCTACATCATAGCACTGATCTTCAGTCTTTTTGCGAGCAACTGGGTGTCGGTCCAGAATGACATCAAGACCTATCTCAGCGACAACACCGAAACCAAGAAGAGCCTGAAGCTGATGAATGACGAGTTCGTCACCTTCGGTTCGGCGCAGATCATGGTTGCGAACATTACCTTTGACGAGGGCCTTGACCTCAAGAAAAAGATAGAGGCCGTGGACGGTGTCTACATGGTGGAATACACGGTAGAGACCGAAGAAGACCAAAAATTCAAAAAGCATTATAATAACGGCTCCGCGCTTTTCTCCGTCACCTTCGGCTATTCGGAAAAAGACGACAAGGCCCTGAAATCACTTGATGATGTGAAAAAGGTCCTCGACGGCTATGATATCTATGTTTCCACCACTATGGGGAATCAGCAGGCTGAAGCGATAGCGCAGGAAATGAAGCCGATCATCCTCGTGGTGGCAATCGTCGTTCTCGGGGTTTTGCTCTTCACCTGCCTTTCCTTTGGGGAGATCCCGGTGCTCCTCATTACTTTCATAGCTTCGATCCTCATCCACAAGGGAACCAATTTCCTTCTGGGTGAGATCTCCTTCGTTTCAAATTCCGTATCGGCGATACTTCAGCTTGCGATGTCCATCGATTACGCGGTCATCCTGTGCAACCACTACAAGGAGCTGCACCAGACCATGGAGGTCAGGGACGCGGCGGTTGTCGCCCTTTCAAAATCCATCCCGGAGATAATGGGAAGCTCACTTACGACCATCTCCGGCATGGTGGCTCTGATCTTCATGCAGTTCAAGCTCGGAGGCGATCTTGGCGTCGTTCTCATTAAGGCGATCCTGATCAGTCTTCTTACGGTATTTACGCTGATGCCGGGCCTTCTCGTGCTCTTCTCAAAGGCAATGGACAAGACCGCACACCGAAGCTTTGTTCCGAAGATCACCTTCATCGGAAAATTTGCCTGGGCTACGAGATATATCATCCCTATCCTCTTTGGCGTGGTCTTTGTGATCGCATGGATAGGTTCACAGAAATGCCCTTATGTTTACGGCAATACTCTTGTAAAGACTCCTGTCAAGAATGAGACGCAGATCGCTTCGGATATGATCACGGAAAATTTCGGCAGTTATAATAAGCTTGCGGTCCTTGTCCCGGGTCACGATTACGCCGCGGAAAAGGGCTTCCTGGATGAGGTTTCGCAAAAGAAAGAGGTATACACGGCCCAGGGTCTTGCCAATCAGGGCGTTGCGGGCTACAACCTGACGGATGCCCTGACGCCGAGACAGCTCTCTGAGGTCCTCGGGATGGATGTAGAGCTCATTCAGCTTGTGTACGTTGCCTATGCGGCGGATCACGAGGATTACGGAAGGGTGCTGGTAGGCGTTACGAATTACAAGATCCCTCTTATGGATATGGTAGAGTTCATCCATTCAAAGGTTGAAGAGGGCTATGTGGAGCTTGACGACAAGCTGAAGAACGTGCTTGACGCCGCCTATACAAAGATCAATTACGCGCGGCTTCAACTTGAGGGCGAGACCTATGACCGTATCCTTCTGACGCTCTATGTTCCGGAGGAATCGGAAGAGACCTACGCCTTTATCTCTGAGGTAAGGGAGATAGCGAAAAAGTATTATCCCAAGGAAGACCAGGAGGTATATCTCGCGGGGCTTTCAACCAATGCCCTTGACCTCAAGCAGTCCTTCGCAAGAGATAATGTGGTCGTGAACATCCTGACAGTGCTCTTCGTCCTCGTGATACTGCTCTTCACCTTCAAGTCGGCGGGCCTGCCCCTGCTTCAGATCCTCGTCATCGAAGGCGCGATATTCATAAACTTCTGCCTGCCGGGGCTCTTGCACGAGAACCTCTTCTTCCTGAGCTACCTCATAGTGAGCTCGATCCAGATGGGCGCGAACATTGACTACGCTATCGTAATAAGCAGCCGCTTTATAGAGGAGAGGAAGACCAAGGGTCCGAAGGAGTCTATCATAGAAGCATTGAACTTCGCCTTTCCTACGATAGTCACATCAGGAACCATGATGGCTATCGCCGGCTTTGCGATAGGAAGCCTGAGCTCCCAGGCCAGCATTGTTGGCGTTGGGCTGAGCCTTGGCCGCGGAACGCTGATCTCGATAGTTCTTGTTCTTTTTGTCCTTCCGCAGATACTCCTGTTCGGTGACAAGCTTATAGAGATCACGACCTTTGATATCTACAGACCCATCAAATTCAGAAAGGCTGAAGGAAGCATATATATCGACGGAACCGTAAAGGGCACATTAAACGGCTCCATCACAGGCTATGTCAAGGGCTTTGTAAAGGGAGACGCGGGAGTCACGCTGATAAACGGCTCGATGGAGAATATCCCGCCTGACATGATGGAGGATGTAATAAAGGCTGTCGAGGAAAGCAAAAATATCCGGGAAGAGGAGGAAGCGAAAGAGAACGATCCATCCCTGAAGGACAGGCTGAAGGACAAGCTGAAAAAAGACAAAGAGATATTGCTTGAAAAGAAGAAGAAGGGAGGTGAGAAAGATGAAAATGACTAAAAAGATAATTGCGCTTTCACTTGCCGGTGTACTTTCATTATTCTCCCTTCCGACGATACGTGCCGGGGCGACTGAGAATGTTGATCCCGGGGCATTAGCCGGTGAAGCCTCGCTGAAGGCAACACATATCAAAAATTTCGAGGATTTCAGGGTCTTTGCGGAAAACTGCAGGAGGGACGAGTGGTCCCGCGGACAGGAATTTGTCCTCGACAATGACATTACCTTTGATAGTGACAAAATGGTAATGGTCGCCTCCTTCGCGGGGACCTTTGACGGAAACGGCCATACCATCAGCAATGTCAAAATAGAGGGCGTGGCAAGCAACACCGGGCTTTTTGGGATAGTCTACGCTTCAGGCATCGTAAAGAATCTTACCGTAAAGGGAACCTATGAGCCAACAGGCGTGATGTCGCGGCTTGGCGGGATTGCCGGCGCGAATCACGGATTGATACAAAACTGCACTTTTGACGGCTCCATAACCGCCGACAGCATGATGGGCGGGATCTGCGGCTACAACTGGTCCGACGGAAGGATAATAAACTGCACCTCAAAAGGCACAATATCAGGAGCTAACAAGATCGGCGGCATTGCCGGCGTAAATGACGGAATTATGAGCGGTTGTGTCAATTCCGCCAAAGTGAATACCACCTATGACGAGAAGAGGCTTTCCAACAACATGATTTCAAATATCATTGAAAGCTACACCATGTCCGGCGATTTCAACATGTTGAATGTATTGAGGGACCGCACCGATGTCGGCGGAATTGCGGGAGTGAGCGCGGGACGGATCGAAAACTGCTCGAATGAAGGGAACGTGGGTTACAGACAGGTTGGTTACAATACCGGCGGTATTGCAGGCCGTTCGATGGGCTTTATATCAAACTCGGTAAACAGGGCTGAGGTTTATGGAAGAACGGATACCGGCGGGATCGTGGGACAGCAGGCGCCTTATACATTTTTGGCTTATTCCGATTCGGATCTGAAAGAGATCGAAAGCGGGCTGGATGAATTAAACAGCACTGTAAATGCCGCATTAAAGGATGTTTCAGGCTACAGCACGAAGATCAGAAACGAGCTCATAGGCATAGCAAATACCATCGACCACGCGAAGGAATTGCTGCAGCTTATGATGGAGACTCTTGGAAACGGCATTGATGATATATCAAATTCTGCAGGAAGCCTCATAGATGATGGCACTGACGCTGTCGATGAGTTTGATGACCAGATGGGTGATATACGGGCTGATCTCAAAAGCCTTGTTGACAGGCTCCATGAGCTGGGGGTAGACAAAGACCAGGCATTTGCTGCGATAGAGATGCTGCTTACCGCGCTTACGCTTTCGGACAGTGATGGGCTCGAAGAGGCTTATGATCTGCTTTCCGATGCGCTTTCGGATATCGGGGACAGCATGATCATCGATACGCTTGCGGACCTTGGAGATTCCGTAAGCGAGGAATCGGACTTCTTTGAAGATCTGAAGAAGGCGGGGAATACATTAAATGACATCAATTCAAGAATGTCCAGGCTCAATAATGACCTTCTGAGCGCCGGGAATGATTTCTTTTCAACGATCACACTGCTTGTAAGTCAGATCAAGCAGTTTTCAAATACTCTGGACGGCGCCGTCCAGGGCGTATCCAAGGGGCTTGAAAATGTGGTTGAAAAGGGAAGCGGAGTTGCAAGGATCGTCAGCGGGAGCTTCTCGAATATCACAAGCTCTCTGGCAGGAACTTTGGCAGACTCCCTCTTTGGTTCCGCCTATCATGATGCGTCCGGTGAAGATATTGAAAATGCTGTCTTTGGACGGACTACAAATTCAACAAACTATGGAGTAGTGAACGGAGACAACAATACCGGAGGAGTAGCCGGAAATATGGGGATTGAGGCGGATATTGGCATGCATCCCGATCTTTCCGACACCGTGATCGATGATGCTACGCTTTCAACGGATTCAACCATGAAGTCCAGGTGCCTCATCGACCATTGCATAAACAGGGGAGAGATAGAGGCCAGACAGTCAAAGGCCGGGGCCATAGCCGGAAATATGGACAGAGGCCTCATTACGGATTGTGAAAGCTATGGAAAGCTTACGGTTTTGGGTAATTACGCCGGAGGCATCACGGGCTTTTCCAGGGCCGAGGTCAGAAACTCCTATTCAAAGCTCACCATGTATGGCACGCGATATGTTGGGGGGATAACGGGTTACGGAACCATTATCCATGACTGCATATCCATCGCGGATATCGTGGAGGCAGAGCAGTTCATCGGCGCTGTGGCCGGAAATGTGGAAGAGGTGAACAGCGACAAGATTTACAACAATCTCTATTATTCAAAGGACCGGCATGGTATAGACGGCATCAGCTATTCGGGGATCGCGGAAGGAAAGAGCTTTAATGATCTGGTTTCGACGGAAAGACTGCCCAAGGGCTTTTCCGATATGACACTGACCTTTCAAGCGGATGGAAAGACCGTGAAGGCACTTACCTTCGCTTACGGAAGTACTATCTCATCAAGTGACATCCCCGCAGTTCCGAAGAAGGACGGCTTCCGCGGAGTGTGGTCAAAGACCGACTTTTCAACGGCTGTCAGGGACGAGGTCATCACAGCCGAATATACGAGGATCAATTCCCTGCTTCAGAGCGACCTCCTTCGAAGCGGCCGCCCGGTCCTTCTTACCATGGGAGAGTTCGCAGCGGGAGAAAAGCTGAACGTCACTGAACAAAAGCCCGAAAGCGAACTTTATGATTATCAATATCATGTAGTGATACCCGAGGACGGGCTCCCTTCGCATCAGCTTCGCTATCTGCCGCAGAATCAGGGAGTGAATATCTATTACCTTCTAAACGACCAGATAGGACGGGACTTTTTGATGAAAAAGGCCGGAAGCTTCGGGAAATACGCTACGATCGATGTGACCGGAAATGATATCAATGTCGCGATAATCGAGATAAATGATAATCTGGTCGTACTTATCATCTTCCTGATGTTCGCGATACCGATAGCGATCGCGACGATCGTGATAATATTGATCGTTCGGCATGTACTGAAAAAGAAAGCACAGGCGAAAGCGTAAAAGGAGACAGGGGATGGTTCTCTGGGGGACAGGGAGCCGTTCCCTGTCTTCATTAAAAAAAACTAGTTAGAAGGGTTAATTTATGACAAATCTCATGAAAGGATCAAGACTTACGATCCTGGGACTTGGGCTTGTCAGCAGATCTCTGATAAATCTGCTGCTTCAGGAAAAGTTTTGTCCAATCGATGACATCCGCGTTGTGGATATGGATGATGAGGCGTTTTCATACTTCAGGAGTCTTGGCGGAAAAAAGGAAAACTTTTTAAAAATATGTCTTGACAGCAAAAATTACCGCGTGATATTCAACGGTATGAAAAAAGGCGATTATCTTATAAGGCTTGCCGACGAATGCGATGACAGGATCCTTGTAAAAGAGTGTATGGAAAGAGGGATCCATTATATATGTACTTCCGACGGGGTGTTTCCGGATATGGCATCCGGCGAGGCCTTCCTCTACAGAACACACTTTTATCAATACAAGGAGCTGATAGAACGATACAGGGGCTGCGCAACCTCAGTGCTCCAGTTCGGGATGAATCCCGGGCTCATCAGTATTCTGACCAAGAAAGCGCTCGCTCTGATAGTCGAAAATGATGATGGGGATTTTGTGACACAAAACAGGGACAGGCTGAGACAGCTTATCAAAACGGGGGATTTCCCGCTTTTGGCAAAGGAGCTTGAGGTGACCGCCTTTGTGGAGTCGGATCTGGACTTGACACAGACGGATATAAAAGAGGACAAAAATACAATATACAACACATGGAATATCAATGATTTCATTGAGGAGATGAATGAACGGTCGATAATAAAGCTCGGAAGCCTTGTATCCCTGGACAGTCATCTGAAGAGATTGGGCGTTTTGCCGGACAGGGTTTATTATTATAATAAACATGACGGGACACTTGTTTTTGACGCGGCAGGAAAAGAAATGCCGACAAGGGCATATTCCGGCGGGGAGACCTTCACCGGCTTTGTGGACGCTCACGAAGAGATCTTCTCGATACACGACTATTATACGGTCAGGGACAGTGAGGGAGAGATAGATTACGCTCCTTCGGTCATGTTTGTGTACAGGCCCTGTGAGCTTGCCATAAGCTCTATCAATCGCATGGATGAAGAGCGGCATCCTATGGGTGAATATCAGGCTATGCTTATCACAAATGACAGAATGACCGGGGGCACGGAAGCGGTGGGAATAACAGTTGAAGGGAATAATTTTTCGCCCGTATATACCGGTGTCGCTCCCGACTATGACAAGGAAGGATTTGAGACTCCGACCGTTCTGGCGGTGTCGGTATCGGTTTATGCCGCAATGCGCTATGTATCGGCGCATCCTGATGATGGGATATTATATCCGGAGTCTCTTGATCCAAATGAAATCCTTTCGTATACAGATCGGTTCATGCCCGTTATTTCAAAAAAGTTATAATAAGATATATAGAAAATACTGATGCGTTATATGGAAAAAGTACTGGATTGGGCTAAGACCGATCCGGGCAAAACGGTACTGTTCGACACAGAGTCGGATAAAGAGATGTCATATCGGAAGCTTGACGAGCTCACGTCAAGGATATACGCCTACCTTAAGGACAGGGGGATCGGCCGCGAAAATTTTGTCATGATAGATCTTCCACGCGGGATCGATGTCGCCGTAGCCGCCATCGGCGTATGGAGAGCAGGAGCGGCATATGTTATCGTGGAAGAGGGAACCCCCGACTCAAGAAAGGAGTTTATCTATCAGGATTGCGGGTGCGGTCTGCTGATCGACCGGGAGACCTATGCGAAGATGCTCAAAACTCCCGGAAAAGAAGGCTATGAAGAAACAGAACTTCATGATG
>Ga0256407_10005573_pt1 | contig 20035 bp, 21 predicted proteins | sample RumenRJG_04DNA_FD_193489 | JGI IMG/M metagenome (GOLD analysis project Ga0256407, IMG submission 193489) | Bovine rumen microbial communities from Lethbridge, Alberta, Canada - RJG_04 | ecosystem: Host-associated > Mammals > Digestive system > Stomach > Rumen | place: Canada: Alberta... | reverse complement strand
GTTGCAGAACCATAGAATGAAGAGCTTCCGGGAGCGAAGCGTACGGAAGGTTTCCATTTTTGATGCTCTGGGATATAATAAATGGGTATTTCAGATCTTAACCGGATCTTGGTCAACTCTGTTTATTATTTCCTACATTTGATTTACGCTATCTTATAAAGTCTGTGGATAAACACGGCGATATATGATATGATTCAATTGAAAGGAATCCTCAGCATGTAAACAGGAGGTGTTTAAAATGGCAACATCAACTATACTTGAACCAATAAAAGTCAATGATGAAAACGGTGCTAAAATCATTGTGGAGGCACTTGAAAAGGCCGAGAATACATCACACAGAAGAAGTATCAAAAAGAACCTTTTGACGACGGATCCCGACGCCGTACGAAGAATTGCTAAAAAAGCCATGGCCGGAGTAGCAAAAAAATGATACGTGATGTGATCAGTATTGAGAACATGATTTCAGACTATGGAGAGGAGGCGACACAAGCACTTCTCTCTTCGTTTTCATGTGTACGTGATGGAAAACAGCAGAATTTGGAAGTCGAGACATTTGTACGAAGCAACGCAATTGATTTCTTTAAACGAAAACTGGCTGTTACATATCTTGTTTTTGACGAAAAATCTGATTTGGTCGGAATGTATTCACTCGCACATAAAGCAATAGATATTCCGGCTGATAAGCTTAATTCAAAACTGAGAAAGAAAGTAGCTCGGTATGCCCGTTTGGACGAGGAACGTCAGGTTTATTCCGTATCAGCCTTCCTAATTGCTCAGTTTGGTAAGAACTATGAAGGGAATAAGGGAACTACCATATCCGGTCAGGAATTATTCGAAAATGCCATGGAAATGCTAACAAATGCACAAACTATTGTCAGTGGCGGTCTTGTTTTCCTCGATTGCGAAATTGACAATAAAAGGGCATTTGAGCTCTACAGTAATAATGGTTTTATCCCATTTGCAGAAAGAACTTCCGATAGCGACGGACAAAAATACATTCAATTATTAAGAGCCTTCTAATTCTGACAAACCTTGGTTGAATCATGGAGATAATGGACTACGTATTGCGTACGCACAAGAACGCTAGGAAGGAGATGAACGAAATGGGTGGTAAAGTTCTGGAAACATACACGGAAAAAACTGAAAAAAGAGCACGTAAAGAAATACATGCAGCTGCAAAGGATATTCGAAACGGACTCTCATCTGTCGAATTGAAGAAAAAGTATTCAGCTGAAACAATAAGAGTTGCAAAATCTATAGCTCAACTCTTTACCTAAGCATAAAAAAGGATTATCAACTTGATAATCCTTTTTTAATGTTAATTTACGTGTTGCAACACATGTTGCAGGTGATATCCTGCACGAAGTGCTGGATGCCGCCCGGCGAGGGATGCTGATGCCGCAGACCCTCCTTTCATCAGTGTTTGCGAAGCACCCTGTGGGATACCCTGCTTCGCAGAAGCTGGGTGCCGCCCCGGCGAGGGGTTCAAGTCCCGTATGCTCCACTCTTCCGAGCCCATCCTTGAACGCAAGAACTAAAAACGCCTTAAGACCATAGTCCTAAGGCGTTATTTATTTAATACTCTAAGACCATACCCGGCTTGATCTTATCGACATCCTTGATGTTATTGACGTCTTTCAGATGCTTTACCGTATTTATATTTTATGTGGAAAATATTAAAACGCCGTGAGACAAAGGAACCTTCCCCCAGTCTCAGTTTTTTGAGACAAAGGGACGGTTCTGTTGTCTCACAAATCGTAAATAAAATCAACATCGGATCGAATGAATATCAAACCCGATTCATGTTATAATGATACCCATATGAACACTAAACCATTCAACGAAAAGAAAACAGTGGCGGCCGACAGAGCGGGCATATCCGACATCGTGCAGTTCGTACGGGAGAAAATCACGGGATGCGGTATCAAGGCCGCCGAGATAGACCGCGCCTGCCTTGCAGCAGAAGAAGCAGCGACGATGATCATAAACCACGCCGCAGCCGATCACGTCGATGTGATCATCAGAAAGCTTGGCGGCTCGGTTACGGTCGACATATATTCAAAGGGCGAGCGTTTCGATCCCGTAGAAAAGGCCGGAGCGGATCTTCTAAGTGATACCGACAGCAGTGCCGCGACCCAGAGCATGATCAGCTCCATACTGCTTAGGTCGATGTCCGAGCACTTTAAGTACAGATACATCCTCGGCACCAACCTGATCCGCCTTAAGGTCGTAAGATCAAAACGTGCATTCCTGTACCGGACACTTGGGGCAATGGCGCTTGCGATCGTTGCAGGACTCATCCTGTCACAGACAATGCCTGCATCGTTTAATGACCTTCTTGACACATATATCCTTACGCCCGTAAAGACAATGTATCTAAACGGCCTGAAGATGGTCGTGGCACCCGTCGTGTTCTTCTCGATAGTATCGTGCATCGTCCGCTTTACGGACATATCGGAACTGGGGCGCCTTGGCGGGCGGATAATGTCACTGTATCTGATCACAACGATCATCGCGGTCTTTGTGGGAATAGGCGCATTTTACCTGTTCAGGCCGGGCGGGGCGATCCCCGCAGACATGGCAGCAAATGCGGCAGATTCCATCACTTCCCAGACCATGAACGTTTCAATAAAAGACATGATAGTCGACATCGTGCCTTCCGATTTCGTCCAGCCCTTTGTCGAATCCAACATGCTCCAGCTGATCTTTCTTGCGATCATATGCGGCATAGCCGCCGGCGCGATCGGCCAGTATTCCCAGATGGTCAAGAGCTTTTTCGAAGCGCTCAATGACCTCTTCCTTAAGATAACAACGATCATCATCAGTTTCATGCCTGTTGCGGTATTTTGCTCGATATGCTCGATGATGCTGAAGATGGGGATCAGGACCATCGCATCGGTCTTCGGGATCTTTGCGACCTTCCTGTTCGGACTTGTCTGCCAGATGGTTGTCTACTGCATAATGATGGTGGGAATATCCAGGATGAGCCCCCTGCCTTTTCTCAAAAAATACCCGCAGACCATGATGCAGGTATTCTCGATGGCATCAAGCAACGCGTCCATCCCGCTCAACCTGCAGGCGTGCGAAAACATGGGCGTTGCCAAAAAACTCTACAGCCTGTCGATACCGCTCGGAGCCACAGTGAACATGGACGGCGGCTGCATCTACATGGCAGTGTTTGCGCTCTCGCTTGCCAAGATCTACGGCGTGCAGGTATCCGGCGCAGCGCTTACCGCCATGATCATCTCTATAGTCGTACTGTCGATCGGAGCCCCCGGGATACCCGGCTCCGGACTCATCTGCTTAAGCGTTCTCCTTACTCAGATAGGCGTTCCGACCGAAGCGATAGGCCTTATCATGGGAATCGATTCCCTTGTCGGAATGTTTCGGTGCATGAGCAACTGTACCGGAGACGTCGCAGTCAGCATTGCGGTCGCCAAGCGCGAAAACCTGCTCGATACAGACCGCTACGCATCTTGAGACAAAGGAAATGAGGGATAATCATATTCGATCGTGTGAATCAGATCTCCCACATCTATCTCAGCCCCAAGTTCCTCTCTGATTTCCCGCACAAGAGCCTGCTGCGGGCTCTCTCCGGCTTCGATCTTGCCTCCCGGGAACTCCCACCAGCCTTTGAATTCTCCATATCCCCGCTTCGCAGCGAAAATCACACCACCATCCGTAATGACCGCCGCCACGACTCTGACTGTTTTAAGTGCCATTTCGACAAAAGAATGATTTGTTGTATTGCTTTGGGATAAGACTATAACACCGGATCTGCAACTAATTCCATCAGGCCTTTCTTCAAGCAATTTAATTGTTCCCCTCTGCATTAGGTATTTCCCCTATTATTGATGTTAATGACACTTTTTCTCTCTACTTATTCTTTTATAATATACTGCGCAAATAGTCTCTCAAAAGAAACACAAGATAATGGGGAAATGTTCGTATATTACCCTTCATTCCGATATTACCGTCAATCAGTTTGATGCCATAGTGAATATCCGGATATGAATCACTCTTAATCAATGTACTCAACGATTTGCTATTTCCATTTCTGGCTTTAACCTCAACTGGAATAAGGTTTTCAGTATTACGTACAAAGAAATCTTCTTCTAAAGTAGAGTTTTCTTTTGAATAATAATACAGGTCAAACCCTGCCTTAACCAGCATATCTCCGACTATATTTTCATATAGTCCCCCTCGATAAGTTCCTATGTTTTTGCGACTTCTCAGATCCTCCTGAGTTTCATCGTCAAGCATTGCGATCAGCAAACCGGTGTCTGCCATATAAATCTTGTATTTTGTTTCATCATAGTTTCCCTTAAGGGGAATTTCAGGGTAATTCAAACAATAACACACATTGATGATTCCGGCATTTGACAGCCAATCTATTGCTCCTCTGTAGTCCTTGAACCTAGCACCTGAAGCAACTTTGCTGATCTGGAATTTTTTGTTTTCTTTCGCTAACTGAACCGGTATATGTCTGAATACATTAAGTATTCGGCTTTGATCCAGCCCTTCCGCATATTTGGTAATATCCTCTTCATAGTCGGACAATAGTTGCCTTTGAAGGTCCAATGTATTTGAAAACATACCGTTGCTGATATATTCCAAAACTACTGCCGGCATTCCTCCAACTATTACATAATCCAAAAAGGCTTCCGCCATAACCTGTACCAATGAAGCCTGTAGCGGAGTTCCGTTCTGCATTGCTTTAAAAAGATCTGCTTTCAGTCCGTCATCATAACCTTTGGCCCATAAAAACTCTTCAAAATCCAACGATCTCATAGTGTAATCGGTTTTATATCCAACACTGTTGCTCTCAATCTTCTTGTAATAAACTCCAAGTAACGAGCCACTGCAAATCACATCATAACGTCTGTCAATACAGTATGCCTTTAGTGTGGTTGCAATGTCCGGATGATCTTGTATTTCATCAAAAAAAATCAGAGTTTTATTCTCAATAAATTTCTTAGATGGATCTATCCGGCTGATTGCTTTATTGACAGCCTCCACAGTGTATCCATCTTCGGTGATTACGCAATATTTCTTTTCCAATGCAAAATTGATATAAATGATGTTGTCATAAGAGGCCTCTGCGAAACGCATTATACTTTCGGTCTTTCCAACCTGTCTGGCACCTTTAATGATCAATGGCTTTCGGCTCGGGTTTTCATGCCACTCACTCAGATATTTATCCACCTTACGCTTTAAGTACATAATAAGACCTCCGTTCAATCTAAATAGTATTATAGTGCAACAGCGATAAATATTCAACCATTTCATGAGCGAGTTTGCTGCATTTTTTTCGTTTTTATGAGCGAGTTTTTGCGCTTATGCACTTTTTAATGCGTAATGTGAATTTCGAATTTCCATTGAGTGGTTTACATAACTGCGCAAAGCAGAAACTACCCTTGCACACAGTATTTACAACTATATATGATGATGTCGGTTATCTGTCCGCCAAGAATTTACGTGTTGCAACACATGTTGCAGGTGATATCCTGCACGAAGTGCCGGATGCCGCCCGGCGAGGGGTTCAAGTCCCGTATGCTCCACTCTTCCGAGCCCATCCTTGAACGCAAGAACTAAAAACGCCTTAAGACCATAGTCCTAAGGCGTTATTTATTTAATACTTTAAGACCATACCCGGCTTTATCGTATATGTGCCCGTTGCCGAAGGTATCTGTGACGGCTAAAGGGCTGCTTTGTTATTGCCATACAGCGCATACAGATATACGGGGCCGTACCACTGGACCGCAGGGTTTGCAACAACAGCTGATCCCGGGATCGTTACCGTATAATTCTGTCCCAGGTATGTATATGAGAACACAAGCGTAACATTCGGGTTGTCATGAAGCAGCTTCATGACATCATACGGAAGGGATGTGCCCTTGTTCCAGTATACTGTCTGCGGCTTACCGCTCACCGCTGCTGTAGCTATGGCACTTGATAAAGACTGACGAAGCTCGTCACATCCATCGGGAACTTTTGGCGACTATTTTGAGTCGCCACGATTCCGTGTGTTGCTCTTGATATCAAGCAACGAATATTGATATAATCCGTATCACATATGTTTTTGTCTGAAAGGGATCCTGATGAACAAGATAAGTACAGTCATATTTGACATGGACGGGACCGTCCTTAATACGCTTGAAGATCTTACTGATGCGGTAAACCATGTTTTTTTACAGTTTGATCTTCCGCCTCGGAGCATGGATGAATACAGGAGATTCTTCGGAAACGGGATAGGATACGCAATGCGCTGCGCAGCTCCCGAGGGTACGCCGGATTCCCTTTTTGATGAAATGATACCGGTATTTCGCAAATACTATGATAAACACTGTCTTGATAAGACAAAACCTTACGACGGAATTTACGACCTTATGAAAATCCTTAAAGAAATAGGTTATAGGATGGCTATCGTCTCAAACAAGATAGATTCCGCAGTAAAAGAGCTCAATGAACGCTTCTTCTCGGAATACGTCTCAGTGGCTATCGGAGAAAAAGAAGGGATAAGCCGAAAACCTGCCGCAGATACCGTACTTGCCGCACTTTCAGAACTTGGTGTCTCAAGGGATGAGGCTGTTTATGTAGGAGATTCGGAAGTCGATCTTCAGACCGCACGAAATTCGGGCCTTCCATGTATTGCGGTTCTGTGGGGATTTCGCGACAGGGACTGCCTGATTGAAAATGGAGCAACAACTTTTGCAATAACGCCCAAAGATGTTTTAACCGTTTTGGAATCATGCTGACTTTGTCTTTGGGACTTGGTATTTCAAATATGTACGAGGGAGAAGAATGAAAATCGGAGTTATCCAGGCAAGTTCACAAGCTGCAAAAAATCAGATGATCTATGATGCTGTATCAAAGTATGCACCAAAGGGATCCGAGGTTATAAACTTTGGCTGTACAAAAGAGGAAAACAACAGATATTCATATATAGATATTTCAGTACTCGTCGGATTGTTACTTGCAGGCGAAGCAGTTGATTTTATTGTCACGGGCTGCTCTTCAGGTCAGGGGATGATGCTTGCCTGTAACAGCATGCCCGGCGTCATTTGCGGGTATGCACCGACACCAAAGGATGCGTATTTATTTGCACAGATCAATAACGGAAACGCGATATCTTTACCATTAGGTGAAGAGTACACTTATACAGGATATGATAATCTTAAAAAGACGATAAAGGCACTGTTTTCGGAGCCATTTGGGCAGGGATATCCCAAAGGCGAAACACAGAGGAAACTGAAAGATACCGAGAATCTCAAACAGATACGAAGAGCGGGACAGATTCGGTTTGAAGAACTGATGAGTGTGATGGATGCATCGGTACTTGACACAGTCAGGAAGAAAACAGATGTAATTCAGTATGTAAAAGAATACGGAAAAATAACGAGGCTCCATTCCTTGTAATACAAGGTTTGAAGCCTCTTTGCATCAGATCAGCTTCCGTATAAATATCACTCATGTATCCTGCGTTACCGGATGATCTTTTGTTACCGTCACACATGGCAGGTATATTAATCGTCATCTTTTTTATCTTCCGTAACAACATCTCCGGTCCAATCAATTATCCCGCCAAACTCGTATACTCTAGAGTAACCCATCTTGGCCAGCTTCTCTGCTGCCTCTTTGCTTCGCCTTCCGCTCCGGCAATAAACCAATATAATCTGATCGCCATCTGTCAGCTCTTCGGGAGCCTCATATTCACCTATGCTCTCATTTGGGATCAGGATCGCTCCGGGTATGTGCCCCTGGGCATACTCATCTTCTCTGCGGACATCAACGATCACGTAATCGTTTTCCTCCTCCATTATCCGCTTTGCTTCATCTTGTGATATCTGTGTATAGTCAAACGAACGCATCATCCCGTCTCCATCCATCACCTGCCCTCCTCCGGATACTGCAGGCACAATCACCGACTCACACCCTGTTATTATCAGAGCTGTAAGTGCGATTATAATAACAAAGAGCCGTTTCATTACCGTTTCATTTATCATTTCTTCCACCACCGGACATTTTTCATTTGATTTATATTGGGAGCGACTCATCACAACCGCGTCAGTTAAAAGAAAAGTATGGTATTATTTATCTATTGTGTATTATAACAAAATTAAGCTTTGGAAACAGAAAAATAAACGTAGCCGGAATTAAGGCTGATCATATAATGAAAAATCCGTTGGTACGAACTGTCACATCATGATATAATGAATCCATGAACATGATGCTGTGGTATCAAACTGATCACAATCACTACATACTTAACAGTTTCGATATTCTCACCTGTTTTCGCAGCAGTAGACGTAACAGAACACGTCCTTGCCCACGCGGATTAATGTTGAAGAACTTTAAAGAAGGTTTTAAATGAAAGGACGATGCTATGCTTAAAAAGATTTTATCATTATTCACACTTACAACTTATCTAACAACTTCAATCGCACTTCCTGTGTTTGCAGAAGAAGAAGCCAATTTAACTATCAATCATGAATCATCCATAGATAGTTCATCTTCGAACTCTGATTTGTTCCGTGATGCATATTCACTGCCGACGTGGGAGAATGGCACTGACAATGGTCTCACACATTCATTCGGATTTACGGCATCAGAACCTTCAGAAACACAGTTAGATTTAAGAAACAGCAACCTCACCTTCATGCTCCAAGACTGCCCTTCCTATCTTACAGGAACAAAACGACTGGCATTTATGGATTTCTATGCGACTTATTTAAGAAATATGCTGACAATAAACAATGGAAAATTTACGCTTGCGCAGCTAAGAAAGATCGCAGCAGAAGCAGCGTTGCAGTACGCAAAAACCTTGCAGTAAGAACATTAAATCCTAATATAGGAAGAACTCCTCTGTGTTTTCATTTATTCGTGGTGGCCTTTTTTTTATTTTCTGGTCAAAATGATCGCCCAGAGGACGTCATGGATGTTCATCGTTCCGTCTGCTTTTATAAACGGTTTTTTCAAAACATAAAAATCCGGCCCGCTGATGCGGACCGGACCTGTGATGATACTCGGTATGATCATCCTTCGATGGCGATGAGCTTCTTTTCGGGAAGCTTTGCTTCCTTCTTCGGGATATCCAGTTTCAATACACCGTCTTCAAACTTCGCTTTGATATCTTCTTCGGTAACTCCTTCGCCGACATAGAAGCTTCTCTGCATGGAGCCCATGTAACGCTCCTGACGTATGACTTTGCCTTTTCTGTTCTTCTTGTCGTTTTCTCTTGCCTTCTGAGCACCTACCGACAGATATCCGTTCTCGAGTGAGAGCTTGATCTCGTCCTTCTTGAATCCCGGAAGATCGATATCGACTTCATACTCGTTTTCATCTTCATGCACATCCGTCTTCATAACGTGCGCAGCGTGTTTTCCGTACAGCTTTTTGTCGATATCGGGGATCTCAAGCTTCGGGAAATCCATCCAGTCATCCAATAAACTTTCTCCAAATAAACTCGGTAATAACATAGGTCATTCCTCCTTCTCATAAACTATATCTAACCTTTAAGTTTCATGAGCAAGGGAAGGAGTGTTTGGATTCTGTTTTCGGAATCTTCTCTGTTCCTTTGTTCTGACTATGTTATACACCCGTTTGTTAGCACTGTCAAGTGTTGAGTGCTAATATTTTGTGAATATTCTGTGAATCTCTGTTGTTATCACCAAATAGACCTGGGAGAAAAGCAAGAAAGCATCTACCCGTAATGAAGTAGATGCTCTGTGTTATCATTTAATTGTCATAATGTTGCAAGATAGATAGCGTTTCTGTGGTACAATATCCTCATCAATGTGAAAAGAGAATTTTTTATGCACAGTACCTGGTTTGTATTCATTGTTCTTGTCGTACTCCTATGGGCCGCAACCAGCCTGATTTACAAGGCCGGTGTCCATAAGGAGCCTGAAATGCACACGGATATCAAATATTCCATTTCTGTGGGAATAGTCTTTTTCGTGATCTCGTTGATATATCTGATAATAAGGGATGAACCGTTTTCCATCTGGGAAAGTGCCGTCAGATACTGGCCGATGACATTGTTCGGGATCGTCTATCCGATAATCAATACCGTTTCCTTCAACGGATACATATATAACGAAGTTACCGTCGAATCACCCATTGAAGGAATAAGCGGCGGAACATCCACCATCATGCTGATAGCTACATATCTGATGCTTGGACGTGTCGGTTCGATATCCGAACTTCTGACACCTCTTCGGACTATCGGAATGCTTGTGATACTGTTCAGTATTGTATTACTGGCACATTCCCGGAACAGCGAGGGCCGGCGCAGAGAAAATCCAGACGCAGAGAACAAAAAGATAAGTTGGAAATGGCGTGGACTCGGAACCCTGATCTTTCCGGTTCTGTTTGCCATGGTCGATTCCATGGAGACAGTCGTTTCCGGCATTTGTCTGGACAGCACTTTCGGTTACGCAATGCCGGAAGGCGACAGCATCATACTTGTCGGAATGGAATACTCGATTTTTTCGCTTGGATGCTGGATATATCTGCTAGTTAAGGAGCACGATGTATATCACCCTCTGAAGAGGGAAAATCTTCCAAGACTGCTCGGATCAGTAACTGACAATATAGGTATCGTGTTTTACAGTTATGCCATGGCTATCGATTCTATTTCGACCGATCCCGTACTCGCCGTATATCCCGTGCTTTCCATGATCGGAGGCCGCGTATTCATGAAAGAAAAAGTCAGCCCCGTCCAGTACATCTCCCTGCTGCTGATAGTATTCGGAAGTATTCTGGTCGTTGCCGACACATTGGTATGAATTATCTGTTCTTTGATACTGTAATCATGACCCGTCCTATGATAATCTATTCCCAGTTCATCTAAAAAATCATAAGTTCGAACTTCTCTAGGCAGTCTTCCATCAGTTTTATCAGGTCTTCCTCTATAAAGTTTCATTACGGCGTTCCTTTTTGTTGAGCTAGTTGTTTATCTTTTTCTTCCAGCCATTCAGCTGCATCTATTATCCGGATTCCTTCATGTTGATACTCCGGTTGAAAAGTCCTGGCGATAATTACCTTGGGATATGCATCCGAAACCTTAAGGAGAGGTGCAATCTCTCTTTTATGAATATTCGACGCTCATTCTCTGAGGATGTATCAATCTTCGGTGCATCAATCATAGCAACACTTCACATAATATTCCTGCCCTGACGGTACTGTTCCATATACTCGGCATTAATCTCTTTAAGCTCACGCTTTCCATCAATATAATCCTGATATATATCCCAGGGAGAACCGCCACCAAGCCAGCAGGATGAGCAGTTCTCACATCCTCCTCCGCAGTCCATGGATTCTTTGACAATCCGCTCGCGCTCTTCTTTTGTTGTGTCTTTGATGAGAAGAGATTTAATCTCCATAACCGATGTTTCTTGTGTTTTTGTCTGTCCATCTGGGGACATGACAGTTGTAGTCAATTTCTTAGCAGTGTCCATATTCTTTTCATAGTTTGGAATTACTCAGTAATCCTCAAGAAAGTTGTGTCTTATTCCATCCTTCTTATATGAGATCACCGTGTTAAGATTCACGTTTTCCACGCTGTTGAATATATTTGACTCTATATACGGATTACCCTTCTTAAGTTCAGCAATGAGTTTCTTGATCTCCAGCCTTTTTGATGAGGTGGTGCCATCCTCGTGGCAACTTGTACAGGTATCGGTGAAATGGCAGGCACATTGAAGAAAATGCAGATCATTGTGATCACGCCATGCGCAGATATCAGTCTCCCTTATCAGGTACATGGGACGGATAAGCTCCATCCCTTCAAAGTTCGTACTGTGAAGTTTGGGCATCATAGTCTGTATCTGAGCTCCGTGAAGCATCCCCATAAGTATGGTCTCAATGACATCATCATAATGATGGCCCAGTGCTATTTTATTGCACCCGAGTTCTTTTGCCTTACTGTACAGATATCCCCTTCTCATTCTGGCACATATATAACACGGGCTCTTTTCTATCGTATCGACCGCATCGAAAATATTGCTTTCAAATATCGTTACCGGTATTCCGAGAGCCTTGGCATTATTCTCGATCAATTCGCGATTTTCACTGTTGTATCCCGGATCCATAACGAGAAAGACAAGCTCAAATCTCACCTTTTTGTGCTTTTGAATCTCCTGAAACAGCTTTGCCATAAGCATCGAGTCTTTGCCACCCGAAATACAGACTGCGATACGATCTCCCTCACATATCAAGCGGTATGTTTTACATGCCTTCGCAAAAGGTGTGAATAACTGTTTATGATATTTCTTTCGGATACTTTCTTCTGCCTTATGCTGTTTTTCTCCGGTGTTGTTATCGTGAAGAAGGCTATCTCTGATATATCCGATATATCCGCCCTCAAGACTTAAGCACTCTCTACCCGAAAGAGATGGTAAATCGTCTAATTCTCTTGATTTGCGGCCTATCTCGCAATACAGGATGAGTTTTTTATCCTTCGAAATCGCATCAAGTTTGGAATCTGTGCCTTTTTCAAGTTCATCGCGGCTTATATGGATCGCTCCGGGAATCATCCCATAAGCCACAAGACCATCATCCCTTATATCTATCAGTTCATACGAATCCCTCGGCATCATAAGAACTTCTTCTACTTTTATCTCTTTCATTTCTTTTCTTCTGTAACCGTAATGATTTTCGGGATGATGATCTCACCCGTTCCACCGCAGTACCCGGTCGTCTGTTCAACTATCTTCATCCCGATATCGAGAACCTTATCCTCAACATAAAATTTCATCAGTCATCACCCTGCAAAGCCGCTCTAAGGCTTCGTTCAAAACACTTCTCGGACAAGCCACATTGATCCTTTGGAATCCTCTGCCCGACTTTCCGAATATCCATCCCGCATCAAGCCAAAGCTTTGCTTTATTAATAATGAGATTATCAAGTTGTTTCCAATCAAGACCGGTATCATTTAGGTCAAGCCATAACAGATATGTTGCCTCAGGTTTTCTTATCTTTGCACCGGGTATCTTCTCATTTATGAACGTGCATGCCACATCTATGTTAACTTCCACATATGCTTTCATGGCATCATACCATTCATCGCCGTGTTCATATACAGCAGTAGCTGCTTCTATTCCGAATATGTTAGGTTCCTCGTAGCCGGTCGCATCAAGTTCTTTTCGAAACCTTTGTTTCAGATCTTTGTTGGGAATAAATACATTTGATTGCTGCAGACCTGCGAGATTAAATGTCTTGCTCGGTGAAGTAGCAGTGACCGTAAACTCCCTAAATGACGGATCGACTTCCTGAAACACGGTATGTTGTCCGCTCCATACAAAATCCGAATGTATCTCGTCGGAGAAAACTGTAACGCCATGATCTTTACAGATCGTTCCGATGGTCTTCAGTTCCTGAAAGCTCCAGGACCTCCCGACCGGATTTTGTGGATTACAAAGTATAAACAGTTTGATACCGTTCTTTACGATCTTGTCTTCAAAATCTACCGGATCCATTATCCATTTTCCGGTCTCATCTTTGACAAGATCTGAGCTTATGAATCTTCTCCCGTTCTGTTTGATGATGTTTTCAAACGGATAGTATACCGGTTGCTGTATCAGAATCGGATCGGACGGATCTGTAAACGCTCTCACGGCTGTAGATATGGCAAAACAAACTCCCGGAGTCTTTATGTGCCAGTCGCCTTTTACTTCCCAGTTGTGATGTCTTGCCATCCATCCACTCACTGCCTCAAAGAAGCCGTCACCGGGCTGTGTATTGCAGTATCCGTAAATATTGTGTTTTACGATCTCTTCAAGAGCATCCTCTACATAAGAGGACGTTTTAAAATCCATATCTGCAACCCAAAGAGGGAGAATATCCTCAGGATATCCTCTCCTTTCGGCAAAATCATATTTCAGACACTTTGTGTTCCTTCTGTCGATGATCTTATCAAAATCCAGATTTCTCTCTTTCATGGCTTCCTGCCCTTATCATTTTTCTGCCAGCGCAAACAGACGGTCTATCTCGGTGATCAGGTCGTCCACTCCTTCTATCCCTACCGACAGTCGAAGAAGCCTGTCAGTAATACCGATCTTCATCTTCTGTTCATCCGGGATCTCCGCATGCGTCTGTGTTATCGGATATGTTATAAGGGTTTCGGTACCTCCGAGACTTTCCGCAAAATAAAACAGCTGTGCATTATCAAGGATCGTCCTTACTGTTTCCGGCGAATCGACTTCGAACGTTATCATCGCCCCGAATCCTCTGGCCTGTTTTTTCATCAGCTCATATCCGGGATGATCACTGAAGCCGGGATAGATAACTTTTGATACAAGCGGACACTCTCTCAGGTGCCGGGCTATGGTCCCCGCGTTTTTCTCGGCGCGCTCCATTCTGATGGCAAGAGTTCTGATCCCTCTTATCATAAGCCATGAATCAAAGGGGGACATTGCATTTCCCAATGTCGTGCAAAGATAACGGAGTTTTTCCTCCAGTCCCTTATCATTTACAACAAGAAATCCACCGATCGTATCGTGATGTCCTCCAATGAACTTGGTACCGCTGTGTACGACTACATCCGCTCCCAGATCAAGAGGATTCTGAAAATACGGGGACATAAACGTATTATCAACAACAAGCAAAATGCCCCTTTCTTTTGTAACGGAGGCCAGTTTCTCTATGTCCGTAACATGCATCATAGGATTGGTCGGAGTCTCGAGATACACAGCTTTTGTTTTGTCCGAAATATATGCGGTGCCGTCATCTGTTGAAAGATCAACTCTCGAAAACTGTAAACCACATTTCCTGCAAACACGATCAAATAGCCTTACACTGCCTCCATACAGATCAGCATCGATTATTACATGATCTCCGGGTTCGAAAAGTTCAAAAAGAGTAGCAATAGCCGACATGCCACTTGAGAATGCAAGAGCGGCATTTCCATTCTCAAGTCCGGCAAGAATGCTTTCCAGCTGGCTTCTCGTCGGATTACTCTGTCTTGAATAATCATAACCGTTGCTCTCTCCCAACCCCGGGTGCGAAAACGTCGCTGTCTGATATATCGGGAAACTTATCGCATGGTACTTGTCCTCAACATCCAGATTCATTCCCTGACATTTGGTCTCAAAAGATACGTTCCAACTCTTATCTGACATTATTTTCTCCGTGTTGTTCAATTCATACCAATCAGTTCCGGAATTGTGACCTCGAAATCAACTCCATACCACGGCTTTTCGGGATTCTTTATTGTAACATCTATCGTATGGACAGTATAGTCCGCCGAAATCCGAAGTGCATCTTTAAATAAACAGACTGATATCGGACGTTTCGCCTGAACCTATAAAAGTCGCAACTCCGCCGAGTTCAACACCATCGATGAGTTCTTCCTGTTTTATTCCCATAACATCCATACTCATCTGGCATGCCACAATTCTGACCCCATGATTCCTTGCGGATTCTATAAGTTCTTCAAGGGATGAAATTCCCTTGCTTTTCATGATACCCCTGATCATCTTACTTCCTGCCCCGAGCATGTTCATACGGGACAAACCGAGTTTCCTGCTTCCTCGCGGCATCATCATCCCGAACATCTTCTCTATGAAACTCTTACTTACACTGACCTTTTCGGGTCTGCGCAGGATATTCAGGCCCCAGAAAGTAAAGAACATGGTAACCTTTCTACCAAGACTGGCCGCGCCGTTTGCCAAAATAAAAGCCGCAATAGTCTTATCAAGGTCTCCGCTGAATACGATAAACGTCTTGTCATCACCAAGCTGTATGTGCTTCCCGGCAAGAGTTCCTGTGGAAGCATCAATACTTGTGTTGTCCGATTTTTTTCCGCTGCTCTTTTTTATTCTGGCGGTTATGGTACCTTCTGACGCCTCGAGAGACAGAAGCTCATTTCCGGTACGTTCACACCACACCTTGATATCGGAATAAAAGGCATCTTCCGTTGCATCAACACGAACAATGCTGCCCTCATGAAGTTCCCGCAATGTATCGGCAACCTTTACGATAGGTCCGGGACACCTCAACTCTTTAGCATCTATGTTTATCTCTTCATCGGCGTTATCTGTCTTTGCAGCAGTTTCACTCTTATTTTTCTGTTCTACACCCTCAATCAGTTTTCTGTATTCTTTGTATCCGTCTTTGAGGTTATAAACCTCATATCCTCTGTCAGAAAGTATCTCGGCAACCTCTTCGCTGAAGCTTCCCTCACGGCAATATACGTATACCGGCTTATTCTTCGGTATGTCATCAATTCCCTTTGGAAAACTACTGAAAGGTATATTGATAGCGCCCTCTATTCCGCTTACTAACACCTCATCCGGTTCACGAAGATCCACGAGTGTAACACTGTTAAAATCAAGCTCTTTGAATTCTTTTGCAGTAATGTCCTTGTAAATTGCCGCTTCCATAATCCTCTCCTTTCGCCTACCATATTGATAGGTATATTGGGTATTATATATGCCTCTATTTCTTCAGTCAAGAAAAGAGGCATACGGAATAATTAACCAGATTATTCGCCAGTTTCTGTAGTCGTTGATCCATCTGTTTCCTCTGTCACACTTTCCTGATCTGCCTGACCCTCATCTGCCCCCGCATTCTGCCCGTCATCCTGATCCGGAACCGGAGTGATGGCTTCAGGGACAGCTTCCTGATCAGTGGAAGGTTCTGAATTGTCTGTTGCCTGTACGGGTACAACTGCCGGCTGTACAGGTGTCTCTGCTGCCTGCACAGGTATTTCTGCTGCCGGCACGGGTATCTCGGCTGCCTGCACAGGTATTTCTGCTGCCGGCACGGGTATCTCGGCTGCCTGTACCGGTATCACGGCTGCCTGATTGGCGATTTCCTCATCGGGCTTAGTCGCAGCAGAAGAAGCTTCGTTATATTTTTTCGGATCATCGTCCGTAGCAGACCAAGTATGATAGGAGCCAGCCGATTGAATTGCTATCTTATTATCCACTGAAGATGCCACGTCGTCATTTGTGTCATCAACTATCAAGAGTGTTCCCTGGTTTTCGGATGTCTCCCCTCTTCCCTCGAGCGGTGAATCGGCAGTAGTCTCAAAATCCATAAGTATCGAACCGTTAGCCCGTTTTCCGATCTTACTGCCTACTGTGTCATAATAATTGAGCAGATCCGCTGCAAATTGTGATGATCCATCATCTTTAAGAAACTTATCTTCAAAGTCAAGAAGTCCGCCATATGGTGTATTTTTCTTGATTATACTGTCAAGGGACTCTCCGTTATGGAGTTTCTCAAGAATAGTATTAAATCCTTTTCTGACATCTTCAGATGTGTAATTTCCATTTCCTGTTGCAATCTTTGCTCCCAGATAAACACATGCCAGATATCCTCCAACAAACGTTCCGGCTGTAGATTTTTCAAAGTTACTTTTATATCGATCTAATGAATTGTCTTCTACGCTGAAGAAGCTCTTTACAGCTTCCGACGTATACTGACCATTACCCATATTTTTAATCGAATCATACGTTGATGCCCAGAATACATATGCTCTCTCAACGGTCGTGGCACTTCCTTCTATAAACCATCTGGGAAAAGCATTATACTCCTTTGTCGGATTGGGATTGTCAGTATAAACCGAGTCCCCTGAAGCCATACCGGTTCTTACATAGTCATCCATCAGACCGTGCATCAGTTCGTGTACCAGAGTATTCTCCAGTTCTGTCTGCTGTCCATCCTTTATTGCATACTCTCCGTTTTTAAGTTCCAGCATGCCATTGATATTAACTCCGATCAGATATTCATATATTCCGTTTTTATAGCTCGCGTTTGCATATGCAAGAACTCCATCTAGATTCTTTGATTGATTCTGCGCCGGTTTATCAACAGTAACATCATATACATATAAGCCTATCTTGTCACCCAGCTGGTTGTTTTTCGCCGCCTCGGAAAAGGCCGGAAATCCATCTAAAAGAGCTCCAACAGCTCTCGGTTGAATCTCGTGCTTTATTAAGGCCACAAGCCATGCCAGGTTCTCGGCCCCATACTTATCAAGTGTGTTAGTTCCGCAGTGAACCGTTGCTTCCCAAAAGGGATCAGTTTCATCTGACGAACTGTTGCTTTCGGAACCGCTTCCCGTCTCAGCCTCGGTGCTTTGTACCGTACCGGGCTGACCCGCTGCATATGTCGCAGGTATTCCGCTTATTCCCGAGATCGTCCATGTAAGATAAGTGATCCTGGTAGATTCATCAGCTACAAAGAGCAGATTGCCTGCCCCCATAAGATTTGTTACAAATCCGGGGAGGGATACGGAAAATACTCCGTTGGAATTTCTTCCTTTAATTGTATAGCCTGATGGTACATAGAAAGCAAAGGTCGGAAAATACTTATGCCCGGCTTGTGCTACGGTTGCAACAACTCCCGAATCATCAACCCATATTACCGGAATCTCCCACGTAACTCCTTCCGCCGATGTCACTTTCGCCTTACCGTCAAGCGGCTGCCCCGCAACAGGCTCTGCCAGATCTGTTATTGCAAGATTGGTAAGCTGGGTACTTTCATTTTGTGATTCTGTCTGATCGGCATAAACCGGTACGGCATTAATACTTCCGAATGCCAGGGCAAACGCCATGATAAGACTTAATACTCTGAATTTGTGTTTCATCTCTCATCCTCCTGAAATCTATTGATCAATTAATATAAGTGACGAATTCACTCTCAATAAGTTGTCAAAAAGAACCGTCCCCTTTGACACGTTTATGGACAATAACGATACTGACACATCCGGCTATAATTGCCGCCGCGCCAAGTGATATCAGCAGTATGGGAAGCCACAGACCGGTCCATGCCCCCACATCCGTCGGATCATCGGGATTATAGTCAACCGTAACCGTGGAACCTATCTTCATATTATCTCCGCTGTCAATTGACCCTTCATATTCCTGTCCGTCAACGGTGTATTTTATATAATTCCTATATACTCTGCTATCAGTATTATCCTCCGAATCATAACTTCCACTTAAAAGTTCGGAATCTGTAACTGTTGCCTCACACCTTGGATAGTCCTTCCTGTCACCATAAATAGTACTTGCATAGATACCGATTGCGATCACTATTATTCCGATGGGAATAACAGACCTTGCAAAAACATAATCCCTCATAAAATTAACAAATTTGTTCATCTTATCCATATTCTCCTCTTATCATATATTTCCTTCATGATTTTTCATTTTATCAAGTGTTCCAAGTATAGCTCCGTAGGTGCCGCCCTTGTCATCACCGGCTCCGCTTCTGGCGAAGGCCATAAGAGTAACAAACAGCAGGTCAAGATATACCTCTGTCGTCCAAATTCGATAAAATCCCCGAATAGGTATCTTGCCTTCCACTTTATGTGCTTCTGTATCTTCCTCATGGGGGAACTGACTTGTCTGCACAGCGCGTGCAATTTCTTCTCCGTCCCGCAAAATGCGATATTCCATTCCTACAAGCGCACCCTCACCCGCTGTGACAGATGACTCGACACTTATGCCGTTTTGCTTCAAATGCTTCCATATATCCACGCCGTCAAATTCAAATGTATCATGAACATCGGCAAGAAGAGTACCCCAGGTGCTCTCAAGCACCTGTCCTACGAGGTGTGGAACAGTCTTTCCATGTTCATGGTCTATGAAATCAAATTTATAGTCAACAGCCACACCGAATTTTGTCATTTTTGCCTCATAAAGCACTCTTCTGTTTTCATCTTCAATTCGGTGCCCCGCCTTGGGGGTGCCAAGATCGGTAAGGAAATATAGTTCTCTTTCCCCTCCCGAAACATGCGGAGCATAACCTGTATATCCACTTAATTCCTGACGTTCCTTATTCTCCTGTCTTTCCCTTCTTCCCTTGAAAATGGAGATTAAAACAAAGACCAGAATAAGCGGGCAGACGATCAGCAGATAAATGCCCATCCCGTTTTTGCCATAGGCAAGCTCCGGGTTTGACGGATCGTATAAAACAGTGATCGTATTGCCTACACTATCGGCTTTAACGGAATTATCAAGCTTAACGATATAAGTTTCGCCGTCAACCTCATACTCCACAGTGGGCCGATAGGTTGTAT
>Ga0256407_10005571_pt1 | contig 20036 bp, 10 predicted proteins | sample RumenRJG_04DNA_FD_193489 | JGI IMG/M metagenome (GOLD analysis project Ga0256407, IMG submission 193489) | Bovine rumen microbial communities from Lethbridge, Alberta, Canada - RJG_04 | ecosystem: Host-associated > Mammals > Digestive system > Stomach > Rumen | place: Canada: Alberta... | reverse complement strand
TTCCTTCTTTAATTTTAATAGCATATGCGTTTGACGTTTTATCTGCTACTTCAATCAGATAAGTGTCTGCATAGCGCAGGTTATCTATCACAGGAAGTGAAGTGCAGTTATTGTATTTGCAAATTGTTTAATATCAAATACTTGCATGTTAAACGGTAGAAAAGTGTGTACGGAGATTCTATGATAGACCAAAAAGTCGCAGATTTAACGTTTTTAACTTTCTTAAACAATTGAGGCGGGTGTGCAATAATTGTGGCCCTCTGTTTTGTTTACTCAATTTTGACCGACAAGGCTTCTTCGAGTTCTTTAAGGGCAGCCTTTCGCTTGTTGCGGATAATGCCCATGTCGAGTGATGATACAAATTTGCCGACGGCATAGCCCTTGTCATATACTGCGTTAGCCTTACGGAATAAGCGGCTCAATTTCTCAAAGCCAGAGCCCGCAGTCAGCTGCGGAGCATTCTTGATTCCAAGAAAAGCACATAGCCCTTCCATATCGTCGAGCAGCCAGTCCTCTATGGATTTCTCTACCTTCAATTCCACAAACTGCTTGACGCCCAATTTGGCGACAGTCGTCCTGACACCATTCCAATCTACCACCGGATGTTCCGCATATTCAAACACATCGGTATCATAGCTGCAACACACAGTGCTGACGGAAAAACCTTTTGCCTTCGCCTTGGGAATGATGTTGTTCTTCAGTTTCAAGGCGAATTTGGCGTTGTACTTTGACACACCCTTCATGTTCTGCACTTCACAGGACACAATGGGAGTCAGACTTTGCTGGCGATAATAGCGCAACAGTTCCGTGAAGAACACCATATCGGTATCGCCCTCTACAAAGATGACAACGTGTCGCTTATCTGATTCCTTTTTCCTTACCATATAACCTGTCATTTCTGGAAGAAGTCATCAATGAGGCTCTTGTCGTCCTCCATGTCGAGCAACATCTCATACATATACTCGCCAAATGTGATGTCCATCTCCGATGCCCGACGACAGATTGTCTTCACTTTGCTTGGCTTCAGCATAGAAAACCATGCCAGTCCTTTCTCATTTGGGAGGCCAAGCAATAACTGTTCTGCATTGAAATAGCGCATCAGCTGTGGTGAGTGGCTGGTGATGAGCAGCCGTGTGTCTATAGCGATGGAGCGCATGGCATAGAGCAGGTTCTGCAGCAGGCGTGGGTGAATAGAGTTTTCTGGTTCCTCCAACATCATCATGGGTATATGGCGGATGTCTGCTGCCATACATAGAGTAAGTATAAAGATGACCCGTTTGCTGCCGCTTGAAATTTGTCGTATGCTTGTGGGTTGAGTGTTGTTCCACTCTTTGATACGAATGTCATAGATTCTGTTCGCCAGTCCTTCACCCAACACGACTTCTGTGGGCTCGAAACGTTCTATGTTTGGAAGCAATTTGCAGATGGCATCCTTAAGCATCGAGTAATTGTCGTGGTCGGTTGCCATGAGGTGGTAGATGTAGGCGCTTACCGTCAGCCCTCCCAGCAGTGGCACCCCTCCGTTTGCATCGGCAGAGAAATAGGCACTGGGATTCTCCAGCGTGTCAACGTATGGAATGTCAAGCGAAAGCACTTGTCTTAACAGCCCCACATAGAAAAGGTCATCCTGATTGGAAAGCTTATTGATGGCCAGCGTGTTGCCATCCGTCTGGACTTCTCGGCTGCAACGGCCAGTCACCCAAGGAAGATACTTGAAATGTTCACCGCTTTCGCGCAGAACAGCTGCACGAAATTTGGGTTCTCCCGCCATCTTTATCCTCAGCGTCTCGCCCGTTATGCAGCCGGGCTTCCCATTGGTCGCCCATGAGAAAGAATAGGAATAGAGGAACTCAGATGTGGTGTCACCATCCTGTAAAGTTCCTGCTATCTCAAAGGAGAAAGGCTTGCCTTCAGTTGCTTTGTTGATAGGCATAGCCAGCGGATTCCCCATCATGGAGGCTTTCTCTGTAGGAGTTACAGCGAGGAATCTTACACCGAATGCCACGGCACTGAGCACATTACTCTTGCCGTAGCTGTTGGGTGCGATAAGTGCCACCGTCTGGGTATCATTGAGGCTGACCTTGTCAATATTGGCATAGCCACCTATTGAAATGGACTTTATCTTCAACATGTGTTACAAATTATTTCGTTTTCGGCGCAAAATTAGCACTTTTTGTACAAACAACAAAACGAAACGCAATATTTTATTGCTTTTTATAGATTTCTCGTGCAATTTAATGCGAAAAGCGAATGACAATGGAATACTTGTCCAATAAACGAAGCTTATTCTGCCGTTTCAGAAGGAGTAATACGGGCATCATGACTAAAGAAAGGGGCAAAAGGAGCCAAAATAAAGCCGTGATAGCACATTCAATGTAATATATGGGAAGCGTAGTCAGAAACAGACATGCCTACATCTTTCTTAAAGCAAGTTGCAAAATATTTAGGGTCATTGTATCCCACTGCATAGGCAATCTCTGATGTGCCTAGCTGAGGATTTTTCTCCAACAACCGCCGGGCTGTGGCCATGCGGATAGTGCGTATGAAGTTGGGGGTGTCTTTACCTGTAAGGGCTTTTATCTTCTTGTAAAGTGTCGATTTTGACATCTTCATCTCATCGGCAAACTGTTGTTGGTCGAAATCCGAGTCGGCAATGTGGTGATGAACGCAGGCTGTTGCTTCTTCTATAAAGGTTGCATCTATATCGGTGAGCTCAATCTCAGCAGCCCTGATAGCTGTTCGGTCAGGATGTAAATCTGCATTTTCAGTAATCTGACGAGTGATGTATTCCGCAAGTCCACGGCGTCGAGCCAGGAGGTTGTCGATGCGTGCATGCAGCAGTTCCATGGTGAAGGGTTTCGTGATGTAGGCATCAGCCCCTTTTCTGAAAGCTTCCGTCTGCCCTTCATCGGTTCGGACGGCTGTAAGGAGCAATACGGGGATATGTGATATGGTGATGTCCGACTTGATGCGTCGTGTCAGTTCGAAACCATCCATGCCGGGCATCATCACGTCGGAGATGATGAGGTCGGGGGTGTACTCCTCGAGCAGGCTCAGGGCATCGTTGCCATTGGTGGCAGTGATGACGCGGAATCCGTGCCCCGCAAGCGAGCGGGCGAGCACCTGCAGCAGGTCGGTGTTGTCCTCTACGAGTAGCAGCAACGGGGCGGTGGCGGGTATGCCATCACTGCTTTCTTCCGCTTGGCTGATTGAGGTGGTAACCATTTGGTGTTCGTCTTGTTCTACCTCTATCTCTTGAGCCGTGAAATTGTCGGCGCAGACGGGTAGCGTGACTTCAAACCGGGTGCCTTCGCCTTCTTTGCTGCTCACTGCGATGTCGCCATGGTGCAGCCTGGCCAGGTCGCGGGTGAGCGAGAGGCCTATTCCGGTGCCGTAGGTGTTGAATCGGCGATGCTCGCCCTCATAGAAGCGCTGGAAGAGCGTGCCGAGTTTCTCGGCGGGGATGCCCGGTCCGTTGTCCTCCACGACAATCCTTACCACGTCGCCGCACGTCAATGCGAGCCGCACATGGCCCTTGCCTCCGACGGATGCGTATTTCACGGCGTTGGAGAGCAGGTTGTAGAGAATCTTGTCGAGGGCGTCAGGGTCGAAATAGCATTCATACACCGGCTGGTCGGTTTGGAAGTCGAGCGTCATCTGCTTGGCCCGCATCAGGGGCGATATGCTCTCAGCCTCGCCACGGCAGAACTGCACGATGTCCCTCCGCACCACCCGCAGGTGCTGGTTGCCCGTCTCCATCTTGCGGAACGAGAGAATCTGCCCGAGCATACGCACCAGCTTCTGCACATTCGTGCGCAGCAGGTCGGTGTCCGTACCGCTTATTTCCTGCGCTATGGTTGAGATGACGGTGAGGGGCGTCATTAGGTCGTGGGAGATGTTGGTGAAGAATTGCAACTTCTTGTGATTCAACTCCTCCGTCTGCCGAGCCATCAGGTGAGCCATGCGAATCTCTTCCTGTTCCTGCCGTCGACGCTTAGTGTAGCGCGCCAGCAGTAAGATGGCGGTTGCTGCCAGCAAGGCATAGATGACCCACGCCCACCAGCGGAGCCATACCACGGGCAGCACCCGCAGCACTATCGTCTCCTCGCAATCGACCCACTCACCATTGCTGTCGGTGGCCCGCAGGCGGAAGGTATAGGTGCCAGGAGCGAGGTTGCGGTAGTGAGCCGTGTGGCCTCCTACGGGTAGGTAAGTCCAGTCAGCGTCATATCCCTCCAGTCGGCAGGCAAAGCGTATGGTGGGCAGGGCATCGTAGGTCAGTGTAGAGAACTCTATGGTGATGTCGTTGCTCTCGGGGGTGAGTGTGATCTTCGTGTGGTCGGTCTGCGGTGTGCCCATGATGCTCACCGCCGTGATGACAGGTTGGCGTCGGCTCTCGTCTTTTGTCATGCGCGAGGGCAGGAACGTGGTGAGCCAGTCGTTAGTGGCCACCCAGATGCGGCCGTCGGGTGTCATGCAGGTGTATGCCCGGCCGAGATAGCTTGCCGGTAGGCCGTCGTCACGGGTGAAGATGCGCGTGATGGGCCTTTGGTTCAGGAAGAGCAACCGCACCAGCCCCAGGCGCGTGGCCAGCCACAACTGCTCGTGGCCGTCGTCCTCCATGCTGCTTACGATCTCCGTGGGCAGCGAGAACATGCGGTCTATAGACACCATGCGGTCTGACTCTTGGTCGTAGCGCATAACACCTCCCGAACGCGAGCAACACCATATGGCACCATCGCTGGTCTGGAGGATGCGTGAGATGTGGGCCACGTCATCGTAGAAGCGCACCTGCAGTCCCCGGCTGTCGCGGGCCTGAGTGACGTCGCCCGTCAGGTGGATGATGCCCTCGTTGTCGGTGCCGAGCCAATAGTCATCGCTACCAGCCTTGACAATGTTGGTCACCTTGGCCCTAGCAAAGCGTTCGTTGTCAAGCAACTTGGCGATATTAGTGCCAGTGCCATCGGCATGAAGCACGGCCAGTCCCCGCCATGTGCCGATGAGCCAGTCATTGTCAGTCTTCAGAAAGGAGAACACACAGTTATCGCCCAGCCATGGGGCATTATTCAGGTCGTAGTGGCTCACCCGTCCCCACTTGGCAAAGAAACAGCCATCAGCCACGGTGCCCGTGGCCACCTCGCCGTCGGTGCTCACGGCGATGCCTTTCACTTCAGACAGCCAATCGCGGCCGGTCAGTTCCCGTGTTGCGTTCAGCAGACGCACGTCGCCATCATCCCTCTCCACACGCAGGCACCCCAACCCTTTCACGGCGAGGTAGATGTCGCCCGCAGGGCCAGCCACCATGTTGGTGACGATGTTGCCTCTTCGCTGCGGCATGTAGTTGCTCAGTGCATAGTTAGTGAAGACTTTATCTTGCCAGCGTGCCGAGGCAACACCTCCCAGCAAAGTACACATCCACATACGGCCAGTGCGGTCGGCGAACACCGACTCCACGCCCGAACCGAGGAAGTCCACATCATGGTGCAGGGCAGAGGGATACATCTCGAACGTTGTGCCATCCAGATTGCCGTCGGCAGCTGGTCGGCTGATGGCAAGGCCGTTGTCGGTGCCCACCCACAACGAATGGTCTTTTGGGTTCTCGCCAATGGAATATACAAAGAGTCCGCTCAGTGTGTTATTATAGTTGTAGACGCGGAGTGGTACGTCCGTTTCTTGCGGATTCTTGATGTGGTACAGCCCATAGCCCCAGGTACCGGCCCACAGTCTGCCGGCCGAGTCTATAAATAAGGTGTGAGCAGAATTGGCATCGTTGAAAGGTGGCAGGCGATACCACCCTTTCCCGTCGAAGCGGAAGATTCCCTGATCCCAAGTGCCCACCCACACTGTGCCGTTACTCGCTTCCACAATGCTCTTCACGCTGCAGTGGGGTATGAGAGAGCGCTGGTTTTGGTTATACCAAAGTTGCAGTGTGTCGCTCGCGCCCTGACTGACATACAGCCCACCATCTGTGCCCACCCATATCTCACCATTACTTCGTGGCAGGATGGCATTCACGATGCGGCTGTTTGAGAAATCACGAGGAGTAAGGTCAGTGATGCTGGCCGTCAGTTTGTCCATCACAAACAGTCCCTGCTCACTTCCTATCCAGAGCCTCCCGTGGTGGTCGTCTACGATGGTCCTCACACTGGCTCCGGCCAATGCGCTCTGCTGTCCGATGACAGCCACTCCATATCCATCATATTTATATAGACCATACTCCGAACCAATCCAGATAAAGCCCTCGTCGTCCTGCATCACGCAGTTGGTCTCGTCGCTGGGCAGTCCATTTTCAGAGTACAGACGTTCAAAGGCGAGATGTCTTTCCTGTGCATGCATCTTGCTCGGCAAGAGGCATGTCAGAAGTAGCAGCATTATGCAGAAATATATTCTCATTTGTTTTCGTTCGTGCTGCAAAATTACACAAAAAACCGAAAATAATCCGTAAAAGATTGGAGAATAATCGGTCATGGCGGATTATTCAACCTGTTTTCTTGATTTTTCACCATTGTGAAGTCCGACTTTGTAGTTACTTTGTGGCAAAATTTAATAATATTTTAAAATATGTATCACAATTTCGTTTCATTATTGACAATCTGTCTGTCGGTTCTCTGTTTGCCCCAAATGACTTCTGCACAAGTCGTTTCCGTTGAGACTGTCACTTCCAATCAGGTTATTGATGGGACCACAGAGTTCCACATTACAGCTTCGAGTGCCTCTGTAGCAGTAGCCACTGGTGCAAAAGTCGATGTTAGAGGAACTGATGCCCGCCTTTTCTTCGACAATGTGAAGCCAAACGATGTGGTCACAACGCTCTCTGGGCGCATCCTCATCGATGACCAACCGATGGCAGCCGAGGAAAACTGCCGTGTGGTGGTCTATCGCCATGGTTCAGTCGTTATGGCCCATGGCCGCAACTTCCGACCACTGACCACCTTCACCGGCCGGGGAGGCACGCTCGAGTCTGCCTCCTATTTGCCCGACACCTATTATACTAATGCACCCGATGTCCACGTAGCTGCCGATATGCTGCAGCCGCTGCCCCATGACAATGCCATCCGTTCCATCCGCTTGAAGCGCGGCTATGCAGCCACCCTCGCCAACGAGCCAGACGGCATGGGCTACAGCCGCGTGTTCATTGCCGACACTGCCGACATCGCGATAAACCTGCCGCGCGAGTTGGATTGTCGTGTGTCGTTCATCCGTGTGAGCAAGTGGCAGTATGCCTCGAAGAAAGGATGGGCGGGTTCCATCTGGAAAGAAGTGCCGGAGGGGCTGAAATATGTCACAGAACAGTGCGACCGCACCAACTCCACCTGGTACTACAACTGGGGCACAGGGGCACGTTGGTCGATGAATCCCGCCAAGGCCGACACAACTTATAACCAAGAGTTCATCCCCGAGAAGTGGGGAGCCGGTGACGCTGCCGAGAAACTGCTTGCGCTGCGCCACGTCTCTCACCTCATAGCCCACAACGAACCCGACCACAGCGAGCAGAGCAATGTCAGCGTGGCCAAGGCTATCGAAGAGTGGCCGCAGCTGCAGCGTACAGGACTCCGCCTGGGATCGCCCGCCACGACAGACTTCTCGTGGCTCTACTCCTTCATGAGCGAGGCCCGTAAGCGCAACTATCGCGTCGATTTCGTCGTCATTCACGCCTATTGGGGTGGTCTGAGTGCCGACGAGTGGTACAGCCGTCTGAAGGAGGTGCACGACCGCACAGGGCGCCCCCTGTGGATCAAGGAGTGGAACAACGGCGCCAACTGGACCCACGAGGGATGGCCCAGCGGAACGACAGAACAGCAAGAAAAGCAACTGCGAGACCTCAAGGGCATCCTGCAGGTGATGGACACCTGCTCATTTGTAGAGCGCTATAGCATCTACAACTGGGTAGAGGACAAACGCGCTATCATCCTACCAAACGGCAAGCTCACGCCAGCCGGTCAGTATTACACTGACAGTCAGCCAGACTATAGCCTGGCACATTCGCCCGTGGTTGTGCCCGAGTGGACTGTCCGCGAAGGAGCTTCGTTGGCTTACGACAGCTATCTTCCTGATGAAGATGGTCTTGCTTTGCGGTGGGAAGACCCTAATGGCGAGATGGTCTCTGGCTACTCGTTGGAGCGGAGCATCGATGGTGGACAAAGTTTCGAAGAGGTAGCCTATCTGCCTTTCAGGCATGAGTCTTCCTGCCACGCACCCCTCTCTGATGTAGTACAGACCAATTTGTTTCGGCTGACATCCTATACAGATGATGGCGCGGGTAAGACAAGTAACGTGGTCAGGGCAAACATCATTAGACAGAACATACAAGAACCTTTTGTAGCCAAATCAGTGCTTACCAGTGAAGTCTGGGAACCATGCTGCTTCGCTACGGCCCAGAAGCCTTTTTGTCTGCTGGGAGTGCCTACCTATCGCAATAAGCAACCGCTTTCTCCGCAGATAAAGGACGTACAGTTATCAGCCTGCGACATCAGTCTGCGTTCGTGGCAGTATCAGCAGAATCCCAAGCTTGCCAATCCCGACACCATAGCCGTGTTCCTCGCTGATGAGGTGCAGCTGACAGCCTCTGGTCTGCCTCTGTCTGCCATCACGGCAGAAGTCTCGCAGCAATGGAGCCACGTCAGTTTCCCGCGTCAGTTCGCATCGGCTCCCGTCGTGCTGGCTACGGTCGTTAGCAACCGTGCTGGGCAGGCAGTCTCTGTGCGTTTGCGCAACGTCGGCCCATCAGGATGCGACATCTGTCTGACTTATGAGGAGGGTTCACAACCTGGCGCAGAAGTTACAGAGCAGATTAACCTATTAGCAATAGAACCAGGTGAGCACAACATGCAGACATCCACAGGACAATCCATCATCATCACTGCTGGCCTCACGCCCGATGCTGCTGTGGGCAGTCTGTTGGAATCGCCCTACACCATTGGCTCTGATGCGCTTAGCAGCACAGACGTCTATATCCCATTCTTTGCACAGATGCAGACCTCCAACGACCGCGTCTGCAGCAGCCTGCGCATTCACCATCGCAGTGAAAGCGAAGGCATTACCCTCATCAAAGACCGCGAGAAATCAGCCTCACGCACCGAGGTAAAAGCCGAGCAGGTTGGCTGGATGATGATTCAGCATTCAGGCAATGCCAATAGCATTGCTCCGCAGCAAAAGGCTGGAGGCGGCCCATTTCAGGTTTACGACCTGCAGGGACGGTGCATAGGGGAAAACCACACTGGCCGTGGCTTCTATATCATCAGACGCACCGATGGTTCCGTACGCAAAACGTTCATCAAACATTAATACACCTTATTTTATTAACTCATCATTTACATGAACAAGAATCTTTTTTTGCGATTAGCTTTGGCCTGCATGTTGTCAGGCCCAGGCTTCTCTGCGATGGCTCAAGACGGTGGGGTGCCCCGACTTAGCATAAGCGCCATCAGCAGGGCTCCACAGGCTGCATCCTCAAAAGGCGGAGATGCAGTAATGGAAATCCATGGCACGGGCTCCAGTGAGACCTTCACCGTGAGCACCGAGAACCTCATCGCCGACGTGCATGTATCGGCCACCCACGGCTTCAGCGTCACGCCCGCCACCATCAAGGCCGGCAGCGGCGACGTGACCGTGACCGTCACCAACGAGACGACCCTCTCTCGCAACACCGGACGCGTCATCCTCCGTTCTGCCGACGTGCGCAAGTACGTCCAGCTCGTATCCTTCGGCACGCCGTTGGAGCAAAAGGACCTCTCCCAGTCGCCCGTCTACACCGGCAGCGACGAGGAGCAGACCTTCACCGACTTCCAGCCGGGAGAGAACGGCTATACCGTGGAGTTCAAGGTCAGGACTGACGCCGCCGGAAAGACCTTCAAGCCCTTCGCCGTGAGCGGCGACAAGGTAGGCTTCAGCAGCTATGTGGGTGAGACGGGCCTCGGACTCTACAATGGCACGTGGGGCAAGGGCATCAGCAACCCAGCCAACGGCGGCACGTTCTACAACAACGACGGCCTCTACCACACCTACCGCTACGCCGTGACACGCGACGGGCGCGTGGTCATCTACCGTGACGGCCTGACCGTTGATACGCTCCGCACCGCTGACTTCGCACTCAACCCCGACTGGTGCAACGAGACAGGCGACCCCGAGCGCAACCTCATCAAGAACCCAGGCTTCGAGGGCGAGTACGACTTCTCCAAGTCCTACAACATCACCAACCGCATCGAGGGATGGGATGTAGACCCGTGGGACCAGTACAACTCCTATCAGGACATCGTGCGCGAGGAGCGCTCGAACGACGTCGACCAGGACAACCACGTGCTGGAGGTACACCGCTACATGTGGAATGCCGGCTGGGGCGCTGCCCAGATCAGCCAGATCGTCGACGTTGCCCCCAACGAGGTCTACAGCTTCTCCGCCCTGGCCAAGGGCGGCATCAAGAGCGACGGCAAGAAACTCGGTTCGCTCCGCATCGAGGACATGCAGAACTCGGACAACAAAGTCATCATCCCCGTGACGAGCGACTCCTACCAGACCTACGCCAGCGACTTCGAGACGCAGGCCACGACCAAGCAGATCCGCGTGGTGTGCTACCTGGAGCGTGACTCCTGGGGCGCCAGCATCTCGGCCCTGAAGGTGGACGACGTGAAACTGACAGGCATGAGCCGCGCGCTCTCGCCCATGGCTGGCTTCACCAGCGAAGGAGCCGACCTGGCATACTTCACATATGACACCACAGGAGCCTACGCACCGCTGACCACGGCCATCAACGCCTCTGTTGACACACTGACCATCGACGGCACAGGCTCCACGGAGACCTTCACCGTGAGCACCGAGAACCTCATCGCCGACGTGCAGGTATCGGTCACCCACGGCTTCAGCGTCACGCCCGCCACCATCAAGGCCGGCAGCGGCGACGTGACCGTGACCGTCACCAACGAGACGACCCTCTCTCGCAACACCGGACGCGTCATCCTCCGTTCTGCCGACGTGCGCAAGTACGTCCAGCTCGTATCCTTCGGCACGCCGTTGGAGCAAAAGGACCTCTCCCAGTCGCCCGTCTACACCGGCAGCGACGAGGAGCAGACCTTCACCGACTTCCAGCCGGGAGAGAACGGCTATACCGTGGAGTTCAAGGTCAGGACTGACGCCGCCGGAAAGACCTTCAAGCCCTTCGCCGTGAGCGGCGACAAGGTAGGCTTCAGCAGCTATGTGGGTGAGACGAGCCTCGGACTCTACAATGGCACGTGGGGCAAGGGCATCAGCAACCCAGCCAACGGCGGCACGTTCTACAACAACGACGGCCTCTACCACACCTACCGCTACGCCGTGACACGCGACGGGCGCGTGGTCATCTACCGCGACGGCCTGACCGTTGATACGCTCCGCACCGCTGACTTCGCACTCAACCCCGACTGGTGCAACGAGACGGGCGACCCCGAGCGCAACCTCATCAAGAACCCCGGCTTCGAGGGCGAGTACGACTTCTCCAAGTCCTACAACATCACCAACCGCATCGAGGGCTGGGATGTAGACCCGTGGGACCAGTACAACTCCTATCAGGACATCGTGCGCGAGGAGCGCTCGAACGACGTCGACCAGGACAACCACGTGCTGGAGGTACACCGCTACATGTGGAACGCCGGCTGGGGCGCTGCCCAGATCAGCCAGATCGTCGACGTGGCCCCCAACGAGGTCTACAGCTTCTCCGCCCTGGCCAAGGGCGGCATCAAGAGCGACGGCAAGAAACTCGGTTCGCTGCGCATCGAGGACATGCAGAACTCGGACAACAACGTCATCATCCCCGTGACGAGCGACTCCTACCAGACCTATGCCAGCGACTTCGAGACGCGGGCCACGACGAAGCAGATCCGCGTGGTGTGCTACCTGGAGCGTGACTCCTGGGGCGCCAGCATCTCGGCCCTGAAGGTGGACGACGTGAAACTGACGGGCATGAGCCGCATGCCCTCGCCCATGGCTGGCTTCACCAGCGAGGGAGCCGACCTGGCCTACTTTACATATGACACCACAGGAGCCTACGCACCGATGACCACGGCCATCACACCGCATGACATTACAGATGAGACCGCTGTGGACGAAGTTCTGCAGCATAACATTGTCTGGAGAGTCGTAGGCAACCAGTTGATGCTTAACGGGCTGCATGAAGGGAGCAACGTTCGACTTTACAATATGTCGGGGGCACTGGTGGAAATGCGCAGCAGCCAAAGCGGACAGGCGGCTCTGACCCTACCGGGTAGAGGCATCTACGTTTGCACTATTGAGAGCGCAGGCAAGAAACAAACCATAAAGATTATGTACTGATGAACAGATTTTCAACGATTAAGAGCATGGCGGTGGTCGCCGCCATGCTCCTCCTCCCCGCGAATAGTGAAGCGGCATACAAGAAAATTACCCCAGGCGAAGAGTGGAAGGACACCAATGGTACATTCATCAACGCTCATGGCGGACAGGTAGTGTGGGTTGATGGATATTACTACTGGTTCGGCGAAACCCGTAAGACCTCGGTCAGTTGCTATCGTAGCACTGACCTGATGAATTGGACAAAACTGAAGGATGCCTTGTCACCCTCAGGAAGCAAGACCGACGAGAACCGCGACATTGCCTCTGGTCGCAACATCGAGCGTCCGAAAGTGGTCTATTGCCAAGCTACTGGAAAGTGGGTGATGTGGGCTCACTGGGAGAATGGCAGTGACTATGGGCAAGCCAAAGTGATGGTTGCTCAGGCCGACAAAGTGGAAGGTCCATACACGTTAGTAGATGTATTCCGCCCCAATGGCCATGACTCTCGCGACCAGACTGTTTTTGTGGATGCTGACGGCCGTGGCTACCACTTCTGCAGCACCGACATGAACAGCAACACCAACGTAGCCCTGCTCAACGACGACTTCCTCACGCCCAGCGAGACGGAGACAAAGATCCTGCTTGGCGACAAGTACGAGGCAGCTGCCATCTTCCAGGTGGGCGAGACCTTCTTCGGACTTTTCTCTGGCTGTACAGGGTGGGATGCCAATGCAGGGCGTCTGGCCTACACGCAGGACATCTTCGGCACATGGGAGCACCGCCGCGACCCAATGCAGAACTACAGCTATGGCGAGAATTTCTGCGTGGATGAGAATGCTTACTATACTTACTATTCCCAGAGTACTTACGTATTCCCCGTACATGGCAAGCCTGGATGTTATGTTTATATGGGCGACCGCTGGAATTCTGGCAACGTGCCAAGTAGCAAATACGTTTGGCTACCGTTGAGCGTTCGATCGGGTTACCCGACGGTGCGTTGGTATGACTCATGGGACATGAGTGTGTTTGACGACATGTATCGCTTCAAACGGCTTCGGGAAATGCATGAAGGTGCAGAGATAGTGCTATTGGAGCATCGGAGTAATCGCATTGTATCGCGCCCCAAGTCGTCGTTTGTGCTGGGAGAGGATGGTGAGAGCAATGTCACCTTTATCCTCCATCAGGCAGACAGCCCCTATCGCTGGCGCCTGGAAGAGAAGGAGTCGGGCAAATACCTCGAATCGATGTTTGGCTCCATGCGTCTTTCCAATCAGAGAGACACTGACTCTCAAACATGGACATTTGAGCTACAGGAGGACGGTTACTATGTCATCTCCAATGTCGATGACCAGACGTGCCTCTCGCTCTCGGGCAACTCCACGCTCAATGGCAGTGGAGTCTATCTGAACGAGCGCAATGCTGACATCGCTCAGCGCTTTGCGGTCTATTACGATTCCGAGGCCCATCCCGACTACGAAGAGGCCGACCTCTTCAGCCGTGCATACAGAGAAGAGAACCGCCGCAAGATACAAGAGCAGCAGGAGGCTACAGCCATTGAGACCGTGAAGGCGGACAACCAGCGGAGTCAGGCAATGTCCCATGATGTCTATGACCTTCAGGGACGCAAAGTGCAGGCTACACGACCTGGTATCTATATTATCGATGGAAAGAAGGTTCTGGTGAAATGAAATTGTGCAACGTTATCTTTCTCTCAAGTCTGCTGCTGACTGCTGTGCTCGTGGTAGTGCTCACAGCCATCTGCCACCCGCTGTATATGCAGTTGGCAGCAGACTTAAACGTGTTCCAATGGGGCACAGACTATTTCAAGCACATGGCGTGGCAGCCAGGCGGATTGTTGGCATGGGCGGGCAGTCTGTTGCAAACGACGTTTGCCTATCCTTGGTTAGGCACAGTCATAATAATCATTCTGGTGGTGCTTGCAGGCTGGTGTGTTTGCTTATTGATGAAAAGATGTAGCCCCATGGCCGCAGCTGTGGCACTGCTGATGGTCCTCAACTTCACAGAGCTGGGCTACATGCTTTATGTGCTGAAATCGCCAGCTCCCGCCATCACCCCCACGTTGGGAACAATAGCGGCTGTGGGCATTGGCATATTATATGGCAAACAGTCCAAGCGCTGGTGGCGTGCAGCCATGCTCTGCATTGTGGCTGTGTGCTACGGACTGCTGGGTTGTTTTGCTTTGTTGGCAATTGTGCTGTGTGTGGCATCGCGATGGCGCGAATGGCAGATGGCCTTGCTCGGATTGGTGCTTATACTGATTGTGCCGTCAGCCTATGATGCCTTCTTCAACGTGTCCATCCCTTCCTCACAGGTATATCTTTGGCCTTTGCCCGACCTGCGATGGGAAGGGGAGGAGAAATGGTTGTGGTTGCCCTTCATAGCTGAAGTCGTTCTGCTAATCTTGCTGACAGCACAGAGCAGGGAACAGGCTGGTAGAGGGCACAAAAGCCTGATAGTTGAAAGTTTCATATTCTGCATGGTGGGGGTGTGGACTATCGTGGGAACCTACAACGACAGCAACTTCAACCAAATTCTGCGCATGGCCAAGGCTGTCGAGGCGGAAGACTGGCAGACGGTGTTGCAGACAGCCCGCGCCACTGATGTGGAGCCAACGCGCGCAGAAGTGCTCTTCCGCAACCTGGCACTGTCGAAGACCAAACGCGCAGCCTACGAAATGTTCAGCTATCCTGACGGCGATGCAGACTATCGCTCACCTCGTGCGGCCAGCTACCTGCGACTCATCTGTGCCCGTCCACTCTACTTCCACTACGGCAAGGTGAACTACTCCTACCGCTGGGCTATGGAGGACATGGTGGAGTATGGTCAGCGTCCTGCTTATCTGCGCTATCTTTATCGTTGCGCTCTGGTGAACGATGAAATCACTCTGGCCAACAGATATCGCCAGGCATTGGAGAAAATACCATTCCAGCCACTCCCATTCACCGATGACGACAAAGCTAACCTACAGCCCCTGATGGGGTACAACAATCTGCTCGATGGCGACAATGGTCTCATAGAGACCTACCTGCTCAACAGCTTCAGCCACACCGAAGGCGGTAGCCGTGAACTGACCAACCTGTCGCTGCAGTGTGTGCTCATACAGAAAGACATCAATGCTTTTTGGCCACGCTTCATCCGGCTGCTACCAACATTCGGAACGAACATACCACGTCACTATCAGGAAGCGGTGTTACTGTTCGCTGCCCTTCAGCCGCAGTACGACATTCGTGCCCTGCCTATTGACCCCACTATAAGCCATCGCTTCGATGCCCTGCGCGAAGCAGCCTCAGCAGAAAGCCAGATGGGCGATGAATATAGCGCACAGCACTTGAGACCGGCTTTTGGCGACACCTACTGGTACTATTATTTCTTTGTAAAAGGACTCAAAACAAACTAACTCCATTGCACCCATGCTTAAAAGGATTATAAACGTAGCCGCCACAAGTTTGCTATTCGCAATCATTCTTGTAATATCGTCTTGCTCAGCAGAGATTCCTGAGGATTATGTTGAGACCGACGTTCCTGCCACAGTCACGCCCGACAACGACGGGGCTGTGATTCCACCGAATATAGCACCGCTCAACTTCAGCATCAAGAACGAGGCCGACAAGTATGTCACGCATATACATACGAGAAATGCAGAGGGAATAACTATCGGAGGCAGGGATGTGGACATCCCCACACGCCAGTGGCAGCAACTCCTTGCTGAGGCAACGGGCGATACGCTCTTCACCGACATCTACATCCGCCAGCATGACAAGTGGCTGCACTGCCCCACACGCCACTATGTCGTGGCAGAGGACGAGATTGATCCCTACATAACCTACCGCCTCATACATCCCGGCTATGTGGGATACGAGGACATGAGCATCTGCGAACGTGAACTGGTATCGTTCAACGAGCGTGTAATCTATTCCAACATGCCCTTCAACAAGGGCGAGAGCGGACAGTGCGTAAACTGCCACAGCTATCAGGACTACAACCGCGGCGGCAACATGCAGATGCACCTGCGCGAACGCATGGGCGGCACGTTGATTGTAAAAGATGGAAAGATAGAAAAGGTGAACCTCGCCACTGACAGCATCGCTGCAGGGCGCTACCCCGCCTGGCACCCGACATTGCCACTAATCGCCTACTCGGTGAATGCCACCGGACAGGTATTTCACACGCGCGACACGCAGAAAATAGAGGTCATCGACTTCGGAAGCGACTTGGTGCTATACGACGTGGAGGCGCACACCGTTATGCCCGTGTCGATGGACAAAGACGAGTACGAGACGTTCCCAACATGGAGTCCGGACGGCAAGTGGCTCTACTACACCTCGGCCCATCATCACCAGTGGAGCGATGACATAGATGCCGAATTGGATGCAGCCTACGACAGCCTGCACTACAACATCTACCGCCGGGCGTTCAACGCGCAAACCCGTTCGCTGGGAGAGCGCGAGCTGGTGTTCGATGCCGATGCCGTGGGCAAGAGTGCCGCTGTGCCCCGCATCTCGCCCACAGGCCGTTTCATGCTGTTCACGCTGGCCGACTACGGCAACTTCCACATCTGGCACCACAGCGCCGACCTCTACGCGATGGAACTCAGCACGGGCGAGGTGCGTCCGCTCACCGAGGCAAACAGTCCCACCGCCGACAGCTACCACGCCTGGTCAAGCAACGGACGATGGATACTCTTTGCCTCACGCCGCGACGACGGTAACTACACCCGCCTCTACATCGCCTACTTCGACCGCAACGGACAGGCGCATCGGCCATTCTTGCTGCCACAGCGCCGACCCGACTATTATGCTGACCTCATGCGTAGCTACAATGTGCCGGAGTTCATGGTGAAGCCAGTCAGTGCTTCCCGCCGCCAGCTCAGGAACTCTGCAAAGAAGGAGGCCGTGAAGGTACAGATGCGCGTCCCTTGATATATTCTCTACACACACTCCTTTGTCCGAGCTTGCTTCCAAAAATGCGATTTTGATGGGACGTATTTCGAGTTAAGGAACGTTAACTCTTATTAGGCTAAGTGTTTTTTCAAAACCCGCTCAAACAAGTTTTAGGATAGACTGTAGGTCGGAGACAACGAAACAAATTTTTGGCACAGTGATTTTACACATCTACTGCCACATTTTCAAGGTCTCTATTCGCACTTCCGTGGTGATGTCATATACATGCTTAAGCTCGCTTTTGAAGTGGCAAGCCTCCTGTCCATTTTACATGGGCGGGGAATTAGGCTTCGCATGACTTTGAAAATGTGGCATCGGCAAGCCGATTTTAGTTTGACCTGGTACCATCTTCTGGTGTTGGCACAGGACTTAATAGTCGTCCATGTGTGAGAGCATATTCATGCCAGATACTTTGACCTCTGCTTGCAGAATTATCTGGTCAGTCCACCGTCCGATGAAAATCGGAACGGGTAGTGAGCTTCCCGATACTGTAAAAACATGGCACACGGGCAAGCCCGGTGCCTCATAGGTCTGAAAAACAGCCATACAGGTGCGTACGGATGGCCTTGCCAGCGTGTAAGCCTCTACAAAGACTCGAAAATGGGTTCAGAAAGCGTCGAAGTCCTTTTGTGGGTAATCATACCTCTGGGATGGCGAAAACCCGAATTTGGGCATTTCTGAGGCTTCTGTGGCTTCGACTGCCTGAATGATAAGACATCGCATCGGTTTCAGGGCGAGGACATTTCCGACGGCCTATAGTCGTCAATCTTTGAAAGAAGGGAAAAGGGAAATGAGCATGTGGGATAGTTTAGTGCCGAGAAATCTGCCGTGCATTTCCAGCCCATAGGCATAACAAGATTTGCTGCGCATTTAACCACATCTGCAAAACGCATGTCGAAGCCACCCATTTGAGTCGGATTGTATATCACCTATAGGACTATACTCAATATAGGGTTATACAACAGGTATCTACAAAGGGGATTGTTGAAACTCAGTTTTAGTATAACGATATATTTGTATAGGACTATACATTACCATGGCGTCATGCTGTTGAAAAACTGTACACCTATATCCCTATACATTCATACATGCTATATCCCTATACAGGTATACTTGGTGTAACCGTATATGCCAATATCCCCTATAGGTGTGTACAATCTATACACCTATACTCTGTATATCCTTATACACACTATAATGCTATACGGAGAGTAAGCCTACACTCTGTATCTATTAGTACAGGATATACCCCTATACGTCGTGGATGTGTATATGCCTATAAGCTTATACTCTTTCATGGTGTATAGGGATGCCATCGTTATATGGCTATACAAAAAGTGCAGACAGGGAACCAGTATTCAGTTCTATGTCTGCACAACAGGATAAACGGTGCTACAGTCAGAAGAGTTCTTCAGACGGTCGATTAGGTTCAATCTGAATCGGGCCCCGTTTCTTCTCGTATTTGGCAGTGCACTTGGTAAACATGCTTTCTACAACTGCCCTAACGGTCAAGTGCTCCTGCCAGGCGATAGCCCTGACTTTTGCCATGAGGTCTTTGTCACAGATGCAAGAGAAGTGCCCAGTTTTGTCAGCGGTCGCTCCATCGGTACTGTCAATGCCCTTCCTCCTGCGACCACGCTTGCGGATAGTCTTCTCTCCAGCACTTGGTTCATGTTCTTCTTTTATGGTCTTTTGCCCAGAGTCTTCAGTGAGGTCTGCTACAGTCTGATCCGTGATGGCAGGAGGATCTTCCTGCTGTGCTATAGGCTCTGGCTTCTGCGGTGTTGAAAGCTTATTGCCGAAAATGCCACTGAAAGTATTGTCTGGCTCCATTATTCTGCACCTCCTTTCTGCAATTCATTGATAATAGGTTCAAAGGCATACTTGACTGCATTCCTCTGATAGATAGTCAGCGGAAGCAGCGTATTGTAGTCGCTGATGACCACGCTTCGCTTTACTCTTGGGGTTACTGTGCCAAAGGCTTTCAGCAGTTCAATGGCCTTGTCTCTTTCCAACTGGAGGTGTTCACGCCTTTCCTCGACTGAAACTATGCCATTCGGGACGAAGAACATCTTCGCTGCGAAGTGAGCCTTGAATGTCTCACAGAACATCTGCGTGGCATCAAGGGTGTCGCTGTCATAGTGAATAGGTACCACTGCAATATCTGCATTGGAATAGATGACTTCGAGGTTCGGGTCAACGAGGTTGCCCGGACAGTCAATGATGACATCGTAAGGCAACAGCTTCAGGTTAGCCATGATTATTGCCACCTCTTCTGGAGTTCTGCCCCTGAGTGTGTTAATCTCCCAAGGCAGTGAAGCATCGGAATTCTGCTGTAGGTCACGCTTGCGATGACGGAACAGGGACTGCTGAAGGTCGGCATCGACTACGGCAACAGTTCTGCCGCTGTTGGCAAGGTAGGTGGCAAAGATACCACAAAGGGTTGTCTTGCCTACGCCTCCTTTTACGTTTGTGTATAATACAATCTTTCCCATAGTTGTTCAAATGATTAGTTGATAAACAAGTTCGTTGTCACTCGACAGGTTCGGTGTGACCTTTTCTCCGTGCTGCCAGCCAAGCAGACACTTGATGTCTGTCACGGACGAAACATTGCCAGTACTGACCTTGACGAGTCCGTCGGCCTCCAGTTCCTTTAGGAAACGGGTGACGGTACTGCGGTTGCAGTTCCATTCCTTGCCAAGCTCGGAATGCGAAGCACCTACCTGTCCCGTCTGAATGCTGTAACCGATACCGCGCTTTGTCTGCGTGCCATCGGTTTCTGCTGCATGACGGAGT
>Ga0256407_10005568_pt1 | contig 20048 bp, 15 predicted proteins | sample RumenRJG_04DNA_FD_193489 | JGI IMG/M metagenome (GOLD analysis project Ga0256407, IMG submission 193489) | Bovine rumen microbial communities from Lethbridge, Alberta, Canada - RJG_04 | ecosystem: Host-associated > Mammals > Digestive system > Stomach > Rumen | place: Canada: Alberta... | reverse complement strand
GGTAATGATGCAAAAAACAGTTGGTGAACAGCATCCCGATGAAGTTGTTTTCCGAAGTCAATGCAGTACTATTTCTTTTTTCCTTTCTCTGCATTGAAGTGCAGGTACCATTTAACGAAGTTTTTATGATGTTCTACCGAGAGTCCCCTATGAACCCCGAGGTTGTCTTTCAGGTGTCCGAAGAAGGACTCGAGGCCGTTCGTTGTTTTCGGCACATTCGGGTGATCAATGAACTTGAACATGTCCGGCAATGCATGCCAGATATGATAATATGCCTTCCTGATATAGTCATGAGTGTATGATTTCTGCCCGGTGGTCGGCGAGATTGTTTTCTCCTTCAAGAAGCTAGAGTATTCCTCATACCAGTTGTGCAGGCATCTCTTCCAGTATAGCTCGTCATTATGCGTTCTTATGTGGCTAACCTGGCATACCAGGCGTCTCAATTCGATTCCGGCGGCGCTCTTGGGATGTTGTGTTATCCAGCCAAGGCATTCCCTCTCGATGTGTGCTAAACACCTCTGCCTTATTGCGTTAGGACAAGCATATTTCACAGCTCTGATGATGTCTGGCCCACCATCCGAGGTTACACTTTCTATTCTGACCCCCATCCTTCTTATGGTCTGCAGGTCGGTGATGATCTCCCATTCTTTCTCGTCGTCCGTCAGCCGGTAGAAGAGCGTGGCCTTAATGTTATTTGCTCTATAGACGACCAGGCAGACCTTGTTCGGGAACCAGGTCCCGTCTATCAAAAGGTTGACACCCTCCCGCCTACTTACCTTCCATGTTGGAGCCTCTTCAAGGTATTCATAGAACCATGTCTTCAACTGCCGAATGCTGTACCCGCTCAACTCCGATATCTGCTCGATAGTCTGCTTCCCTTCTACCCACCAGCGGAACCAGACAAATCTGTTCTTGTGGCTGACGTCCTTTCTTCGGGCAGTAAACAGGCTTCCGCAGTTCTTGCATTTATATCGCTGGTGACCGCTTTGCTTGCCCCATTTTATCGTATCCAAAAAGCCACAATATGGGCATCTTTCTCGCCTTGTTTTTGCCATAAAAAAGATAGTTTGATGAAACGCGTTTCATCAAACTACCTATAAATGACTATATATCAAAAAGTTTGACGATATATCACCAACTACTTTTTGCACCTATACCGTTTTTGTAAGGGCTGGGGCCGGAAAAGCCCGAAGCAGCCTGCGGCTGCATGGCTTCAAATCTTTGAAAGCCCCCACCCCAGGGATGTGCGAGGCGCCCCGCCGAGCAAATCCCGTAGCAGCCTGCGGCTGCGCCGCGGAATCCCGCCCCAACCTTTCCATCCACCGCATACCGTGCATGCTGTCCGGAAAACAGGGACAGCAAGCACACTTTGACCGTGATACCGTGCATGCTGTCCGGGATTTAGGGACAGCGTGCACGCTGAAGCGGCATCAAAGCACTTATCAGTATTTCGAAAATATACATTATCTTTGCTTCAAATATCACTATATGAAGCATCCATTACTAATCCTCCTTTTGGCACTGTCGGCAATCTTCGCCAGCTGCAGCAACTCTTCCGAACAAACTGAAAACTCCACCCTGGCGACCATAATGAGCCGCAAGAGCGTGCGCTCATACACCGAACAGAAACTCACCGATGCCCAGATAGAAACACTCCTTAAGGCAGCGATGGCAGCGCCCTCCGGCATTAACATCCAGCCCTGGCGATTCATCGTCGTGACCGACCAGAGCATCAAGGAAGCCCTCCAGGCCGACGGCCCGCAGAGGATGTATTCCCAGTGCGCAGCTCTCTTCGTAATCTGCGGAGAAACCGATTTCATCAACCGCAACGGCGACAAAGTGCCCAACGGCAACTGGACCGCCGACTGTGCCGCAGCCACGGAAAACCTTCTCCTCGCCGCCGAATCCATAGGCCTCGGTGCTGTATGGACGGCCTGCTATCCCTATGAAAACCGCATGAACAAGGCCATAGAGGTCCTCGGCATCCCCGAAGGCGTCACCCCCTACTGCCTTGTACCTGTAGGATATCCCGCAGGCGACGAACAGCCAAAAGACAAATGGAAACCCGAAAACATCCACTACAACCGCTGGTAATAATCAAAAAGATATGAAAAAATTCTCTCTCATTTTCGCGATTGCACTCGCATTCACATCCTGCGCATCCCTCAATCAGGCACGCCTCATGCAGAGCGGAGCCAAGGTAATGCAGGCCCTCAGCATTTCGGACAACGACATCAAAGGCTATGTCTCCCAGTCCGTCGCCCAGCTCGACGCCCAGAACCAGATCATCACCAGCGGCAACTATGTCAACCGCCTGAACAAGATCACCAAGGGGCTTACCCAGGTGGACGGCACCCCGCTGACTTTCAAGGTATACAAGAACAACGAAATCAACGCATTCGCCTGCGCTGACGGCAATGTCCGCGTATACACCGGCCTGCTGGACGTGATGACAGACGACGAAGCCCTCGGAGTAATCGGGCATGAAGTAGGCCACGTGGCCATGAAGCACACCCTCAACGCATACAAGGCAAGCCTCTTCTCATCCGCCGCGATGGACGTGCTCGCATCTACCGGAAATGTGGCCGCATCGCTCACCGACAGCGTGTTCGGCCAGCTCGCAGAGCAGATGGTGAACGCCAAGTACTCCCGCAAGCAGGAGACCGAGGCCGACGACTTCGGCTACGACTTCCTGAAGGGCGCAGGGAAGAACCCCTATTATATGGCACTCGCTTTCGAGAAACTGATGGACAAGAGCCAGAGCGGCACCTCCGCGCAGGTCTCTTCCATCGCGAACCTCTTCTCGTCGCACCCCGACACCCAGTCGCGCATCGACCGTGTGAACAAGAAGGCCTCCGCCGAGGGATTCACCCGCCCGACGAAATAAAATGAAAAAAATCTATACGCTTCTGGCCGCGCTTGCCTGCATCTGCGGATGCGACAGGCCGGCCGAAGTGCTTTTCCGCAGCACGGTATTCGAAAAGGGCGAGGGCGGAATCGACACCTACAGGATTCCCGCAACCGTAAAAAGCAAGGCGGGCACTATCCTGGCCTTCGCCGAAGCGAGGCACGAAAGCGCCGGAGATTCGGGGCACATCGACCTCGTGCTCAAGCGCTCCTCCGACGCCGGGAAAAGCTGGGGGCCGATGATTACCGTGTGGGGGGATGGAGAAAACGTCTGCGGCAATCCTTCTCCGGTAGTGCTCCCGGACGGCCGGATCCTCCTCGTATGCACCTGGAACAAGGGTTCGGACAAAGAAATGGACATACACCACAGGAGGTCGGAGGATACCAGAAGGGTGTTCTGCCTGTACTCGGACGACGACGGGCTCAGCTGGAGCGCTCCGAAGGAGATTACCTCCCAGGTGAAAGATCCTGAATGGACCTGGTATGCGACCGGCCCGGGGCATGCCCTGCTGACGGAAAGCGGGCGCGTAGTGGTGCCCTGCAATCATGGAGTATGGGATAGCGGAGCGCGGAATACCTGCTCGCATCTTATCCTGAGCGACGACGGAGGAAGATCCTGGCGCATAGGGGCCGTGCTGGAGAAGGGAAATGAATGCAGCGTAAGCGAATTCCGGAAGGACGAGCTGCTCGTGAACATACGCGACTGGCGTCTGGACGGCAGCGAAAGGGAGCACTGCAGGCTCGGGGCGTTCGTGGAAGACGGGGGCGAAAGAGCGGATCTGCAGGGATGCTGGACTATCTGGGCCCTTCCCGATCCAAACTGCCAGGGTAGCCAGATTGCAAACAGGGACGGGCGCCTGTATTTCTCCAACCCGGAAGATGAGTCGCAGCGCAGGAACCTTACAGTCCGGAAAGACATCTCCGGCACGGGCCAGACCTGGATTCCGTTCTGCACCATAACCGAAGGGCCGGCCGCCTACTCCGACCTGGTAATCCTGAGGCAGCCGCTCGCGATGTTCAGACAAATCACGGGCGTACTTTACGAGACCGGGGAGAAAAGCCCTTACGAAAAGATAGATTTCGCGGTGTTCCGCTGATTACCAGAATTATAACAGTCCTATTTCACGATAAACAGGGTATCTGCAAGATAACCTTCCAGCGGAGCCTCCTCCAACGACTGGAAGGTATTTTCTTTATCCCGCTGTATACCTCCTGCGCCATCGCCCGAACTGCCGCCATTGGTTTTCAGATACTCTCCGCAGATGGCAAGGTCCCAGTCCTTCCTTGCGGCCCATGCCGCATCTTCCTCCTCGCTTGCGAAGGTGCTCTGGCCAACCACCTCGCCGGACTCGAAGGAGAAGTAGGTCCATTTGTCATCGGACAGTCCGCCTATGGTCAGTTCGTCCCTCAGATTCGGCACTTTCGATTCTCCGCCCCGGTTCTTGCAGGCTGCAAGGCTGAGTACGAGGGCGATTATAAGCAATATCTTTTTCATTTCAGGTCCCTCCCTCCTTCCGGATTGTAAACGTATTTGATCCTGATAGTGCCAGCGCTGCGGTCATACTCGCTGAAACGGATTTTAGCATATCTTCCGTTTGCGGTACGCACGACCAGAGGAGCCGAAACAGGCTGGAGTGTCTGCGAAGATATCCATTCCACAGGACTGTACGAAGTCTTTACAGGTGGCACAGTGTAGACACTGTAATAATTAAGACCTTTTTCCAGATTACCGCCCCCATCGTACTTGAACACCTTGGGATTGGTCATGCTTTCGCGGTAATCGTAAACGGAGAAACCTGTCAGCTTGGCGACGCTGGCCTCCTTGTTTCCTCTGGCATAGCGCTCCACGATCAGGAAGTAATTGGGATTCTCTATATCATCTACCAGGTGAGCGACGCTGCTGAAGTCGAATCCAAATTCAATGTCGTTCGGCCACCACGCGCCCTGCATGGGGTGGTCTCCTCCCTGATGATCGGCAATCCTCACCTGCATCTTGTGCTGTGGCACCTGATCCGAAGGGTTTGCCGACACTCCGAGCTGGAACGAAAGGTCGTTGCGGGAATCACATTCTACACCAACCCTGAACACGATTTTAGGCTCCTGGTAGTAAGGCTCCACACTGGTCACATAGTCCGACATCCTGGTCGCCTTGGTATAGTTGAAGAAAAACCAATAAGGCAGATAGAAGCGGCCGTTGTCGTGCGCATAGGAACCCCATGTATTAACCACGATGAAAGCGCCCTTCGCAATCTCTCCCGACGGAGTGGTGAATTCCACCAGATCGTCGTATCCGGCAATGGTGAGGGCATGGCCTCCGTCCGTTCCAAGTTTTGTCTGGATGCATTTGTATCCTGTTTCAGAAGGCCCGGCATAAGCCTTGTCCATGCTCCAGTCGCCTGCATATGTGGAAAAAACCACAACGCCTCCGGCACTCCCTTCGACTCCACGGTTGTAAAGGAACTGCTTTACGGCAGCAAGGTCCTCCCACTTTTCCAGGGGTATCATCTCGAAGGATTTAGCCTTGTAATGGATGGCCGTAAGGTATTTGTCGTAGCCGGTGGCCCATTTGAAAGAAGTGGCGCCAGACACCGGCCAGTCTTCTTCTGTAATGACCCCGTTGGCCGTCGCAAGCCCAAGGCCGTCCCAGCCGAAGGAGCCGTTGTCCTGGCCTTCGTTTACGAAGTTGTAGGTATACTGATATGAGAACCTGTTTGCGGCAGAAGCAGATGCATCCCTGTCGAGCAGGCGGTTCATCTCGTAGGTGTACATGTATCCTATCGCAGAGGCCTGGGCGCAGGAACCGCCTTTCTGGTCTATCAGCGGAGGAAAATACTTGTTGAGGGAGTTGTCGACGCTGGAAGGCAGTTCCGACGTTACGGCCATGGGCGCCTTCTTGACAACAGGCACCTGCGCACGCAGAGCGAACGGCACAAAAACAGCGCAGACAATTAGCAGTTTCTTCATTCTGACAGCCTTTTCTGAGTCTTGAGATTCTCGCTTTTCAAAACCTCCGGCATATCCTGCTCATTCTCTATCATCTGCTTCAGGACAGCCACGATATGACCGCGCACGGGAGCACAATCAAACCACCCCAGCGTCTCCATGGCGACCTGGCGGACATTGACATCCAGAGCGGTATCTCCTGCATTGGCAAGCAGCACAGGCACAGCCTTGAGATAGCGGTAATTTCGGAAACTGCGCATAGCGTAGATGCGCTGCATGCCGGGGAGGGCAGAATCTGCAGCCTTTGCCAGTTCTTCGTCCAGATGCACGTGCCCGCGCATCATCGTTAGGGCATCGTCTGCATCCCAGTTGACTCGGGCCAGATCCTGGTTGCATTCCATCAGCTTCTCCATGGCACGCACCAGACAGCTGTCCCTGCCGGCATCGCCACGGGCGGATGCGAAACGGCAGGCCTGGCGGACTACCAGTTCAAAAGGATCGTTCACTGCCGTGAGAATCGCTTCTTCGGCCTCGCCGCCGGCAGATTCACGGAGCACGTCGAAAGCGCTGATACGTACAATCCAGGAAGGGTCTTCCTTGAGAAGCCGGAGAGCCTCGCCGGCATCGGCCAGATGCAGGATGGCCGCAGCCCTGTCGTTCGGATATTCCGACCTAAGGTACTTCTTCCAAGTCCTGGCATCGTGACGGTGGCTGACAAGGTCCTTCTCCAGCCTTGCAGCACGCTTGGCTTCCGCCTTGTCGTGCGGGCTGAAGCGGAAGGTGGGATCTCCTATGATGTGGCTCTCGAGGAAGGTGAACTCCTGCTGCCAGAATCCTATCCTGAGGCCTTCGGAGAGATAGCCAAGCAGCTTGTCCTCCCACTTGTCCTGCAGGGCGTTCACGGTATTGCCCTGGACTGCGACGCATTTCCCCGGGCCGAAGACGTGAACCCCAGCCACATAGCCTTCCGGATTGTGGAAAGAGCCGTTGAAGCAGGCGTTAAGGATTACCACGCGGGGATTGCTGCGCACGTAGGCAAGTTCGTCCTGATAAATATTGGCATTGCGCTGGATGAGCGAATCGTCTTTCGCAAAGGCGGCAAGGGAAGAGTCGCTGACAATCTCGCGGGACAGATGGAATACAGAATCCAGTGCTGCACGCTGGAACCTTTCATCTTCCTTGGTGCCTTTCCAGCGCAGATACTGCCTGGCGGTGACACGCTTGAGATTGTAGAGGTTCTCGTCGATGCTACGGGCCTCGCCGCTCGGGCTGATATACTGGGTTTCAGGGGCACCGTGCTCGGTGAACTGGAACAGGTCGACATCGTCGCGCTGGAGTTCCGTGAAAAGGTTCCACTTCATTTCCTTCTCCTGATGGAAATTAAGGAAACGGTTGCCGGAAGCCTTTCGGAAGGCGTAAGGGAAGTATTCCTTGTACTGGATGGGACGCTGGCGCCAGATATTCATGTCCTCGGAATTATATCCGTTTCCATAGAAGAAAGCGAACTTGTCCAGAGGATTGGCCTCGCGATGTGCGGCGACAACCTTGCGCAGATAAGCGCGCATCAGTTCGTCCGAATCCAAGCCAGCATCGGTCATGCACTGAGGCACCTTGATACGCCCTGAGTAGATGTCGCAGGAAATATGCACGTCACCCTTCTCGGTAAGGCGGTAATAGGATACGCCTTTATGGTCAGGGTCGCGGCTGATGAGTTCGAAATCCAGTCCGAAATCGTCGTAGTAGCGGTCGGACGCGACGCTGGACTCGAAAATCGGGAAGCGCTGCTCATTCATCTTGAATGCCGTGGTGAGCCACTGAGCCTCACGGATCATGGCTATGGGAATATCTCCTATGAACACGACCCCTTCGAGAGGATGGCGGCCGTCGGCAGCAAGGCTGCGGATGCGCTCACGCACCTGTTCGGGGGTCTGCCAGTCGGCAGAAAAGATGCGTGCGTCCAGGCCTTCCTGGCGAAGGACGTCGCGATAAGCGTCCACCTCGGAACTGCAGGCAGCGTATGTGCGGCTGTCGATGAAAATGCCGAAAACGTTCCTTGCCTGGGTTGCCACGCAAGTTGCGGCCAGAAGTATTATGGTCAGAATCTTTTTCATCGCAGATAAACATTTAAACGTCCTACTGTACGGGTAACTTCGTCCTGCAATTCAGACTCGGCAGGATGATAATCGCGGAGCTCATCTACGATCCAGCCCCTGTTGTATGCAACGGTGTACCATCCCAGAGCCTCGGCTACCACCACGCGTATGTTCAGGGGTTCAGTCTCGTCCTTGACCAGTTTCACCAGCTCCGGTGCAAGCTCGGGATAAGGGTTGTTGCGCAGGATATGCAGCATGGAAGCACGCCCGCGCTTGTCGCTGCCATGCCTGGAGATCGCCTCTGCAGCATAATCCTTGAGCCCCACGGCGCTGACGAGGGCCTTTCTCCCGTCGTCCATGCCGGAATGAATGAAAGACTTGTCGGCAGCGTCGAATGCTTTAAGGAAGGTGCTGTCCGGGAAACATGCGGAGTTGTTGGTGATGTTGAAGGCGATGCGCTTGGCGTTTATATCTTCGAAATACGCCTTCAGCACGGCCGAGATGTCGTCGGGGTTGCCCACACGGCATAGATAGTATGCAGCCTTGCGGCGGGTATACTCATAGGGATCTTCCAGCGCGGCGCGGAGTCCTTCGCGATAGCGGTCGATGTCGTAGTGCTTCAGCAGCGTGAGCGCATTCAGGCGTTCCATGAATCCTTCCCCGTTCTTCACGATTTCCAGAAGGTCGTCCCCAGGGGTGATGTAGGGGTCTTTCACTGTCAGTTTGGTCGGAGCGAAGTGGAAGGCCGGATCTCCTATGACGTGCGATTCAAGGATAGCTGTACGGCGGTGCCATTCACCTACTGTATATCCCTGTGTGAGGAGTCCGAGATAAGTGCTGGAGGCCTTGTCCTGCAGCACGTTCACGGTATTCCCGAGGCCTACGACAGCATTTCCGTCAGAGAAGATGTATCGCGAGGCGATATTGTCTTCTTCGCGGAAATCCCCGTTGTAGCATGCATCGAAGATATACATGCGGGCATTGGGCTTTGCCGCCCAGACGTCTTCCAGGACGATTCCGAGACGTATGTCCTGCAGAGAATCCGCTTTCATCACCTCGGGATCGAAGCTGTCGGCCACCCAGGTGGAGTCGAGGCCGTAACGCTCCATCACAGAGGCCTTTGCCTCCGCGGGTGAGGAGCCGGAACGGACTTTGCGCCTCACGGCAAGGCGGGCCTGGAGTTTTGCAGCGGCATAATACTCATCGTCATATGTCGCCGGCGGCGAATTCTGTATCCACTGGCGGTCCGGGGTGCCGTGGCAATGGAAGAGGACCAGGTCGAGGTCGTCGCGCCGGCATTCCTTGAGCACCGCATCTTTCATGTAAGGGAACTGATAGAAAACATAGAACTTGGCTCCGTCTATGCTGTTGAAAGCTCCCGGCACCTGTTCCTGCAGGGTGACGGTCTCGTCCTTCCATGCTATCATGCTGTCGGAGAAGGAGCCCTCTCCGGTGTATGACATCACTTTGTCGAGTTCATTGTTTTCGCCGCGAAGGCGCACCAGTTTAGTAAGATATTTCGACAGTTCGGTGTAACGGTCCTGGAATTTGTCCGATGGATGGATGCGGCCGGAGAATATGTCGCAGGTGATTTCCTGAGGGGAGTCCGGGGCGAGTTCATAATAGAAAAAGCGGGTTTCCACGCTGTCTCGGCCGACAGGATGGAAAACCAGGTCGAAGTCGTCGTAGAAACGATCGGACGGCACCGAAGAATCCCGCATGGGGAAAGCGAGTTCATCCATCTTGAACGCGGATGTCAGGTGCTGTGCCTTGCGGATCATCGGCACGGGGATTTCGCCCACGAATACACAGCCTTCAAGGGCGCGCGTATCGTGCCAGCGGCGCAGGGAATCACGGACTTCTTCGGGTGTTTCCCATTTGCCTGCAGCCACGAATGCATCATAACCATCGGCCCTCACAGATGCAGCGTAGGCCTCGAGTTGAGGCCTGCAGTGTTCGTATGAATCCTTATCTGCCACTATGGCAAATCCTTGAGCGTACAACGCCACGCTGGAGAGCATCAGACTCAACAGTATCGTAATCTTCTTCATATATCAGAAAAATACATCGAAAGACAGGCCTGCGGCAATGCGGGCTCCGCCGGATGTCAAAGATTTTTTGCAAACGGCATCCAAACCAAGATTGAAACTGGCCTTGCGATGCCTCAGGCTCCATATTGCGGACAATTCCGCCTTTGCGTTGTCCGAAGTATAAAACTCTATGTCTTCCTTGTACAAGTTGATGGCCTGGGAATCGGTCTTGGAGCCACCGTACACATATTCCCCGCCAAGGCTCTTTCCGTAGCCTGCTCCGGCACGTATGAAAAGCGAGCCTGCTTTAAATTTGAAATTGTGCGCACCGAAGGCTTCTGCTTCGAGGCGTGTCCAATTGTAAGTGGAAGATGGTATGGAATAGGTATCATCTTCCATGGTGATTCCGGCCAGGGCTCCCACGCTCCAGTTGTACGACAGTCCGTCGAGGCCGAAAAGATGGTCGTATCCGACAGATGCCTCCAGGCGATTGTAGGTGCTCATCATGTTCTGGGCGATTGTCACCCATTTCTGATTGAAAGCAGTCTTGTCGAGCTGCTGCACTTTCTCGATACCATCGGTAGTGCGATATAAAGCGCTTATGTCCAGCCTGTTGTCATGCTTTTCTCCCCACAGGACAAGAGCCGATGCATCGAGACGCATGGTCTCGGTGCGCCCTTTGCTTTCCGGCAGGGACTTCTTATGCTGCACCTCGGTGGAACCAGTTACGGCCTTGATCTGCGTACGTACGGTCAAGTCGCCCTCGAACGCATATTGCAATGCTCCGCCATAGAGGTATTTGTTGTAATAGTATTCCTTGAGGCCGTTATTACCGCCAACGTAAGAATTGTTTACCTCGCCGAGCCCGAGAGTACAGACCGTCTTCTGGTCTATCCTGTAGTTGTTGTTGGAAGGATAGGCCCTTTCGTAGTCATAGATGAACAAGCCGGAAAGGCCTATAACGTGATTGCCGCCAAATCTGAATGCAAACGAAGGGCGGAGATCTATGTCCATCACATATGTCTCGCAGCGGGGATCTTTCTGCTTGGCGCCCACCTTGTCGGTGTAATGCACTATCATACCGGCGGAAAGGTTATCCGAGAGTGGAGCGGAGGCCTTTACCTGCATTTCGTATTCCTGACGTATCCACCGGCTGGGATTGCTGTCGAGGATGTAGTAAGGCATATCGTCCGCCACCTCATAAAGATTGGTGTTGTAATTGCAACCGCTGTCGAAGATATTCCTGAATGCGAAATCTCCGATCAAGTTGATTCTTCCCACCGTCGCATTCCCCGAAGCGCCCGCAGCAACCGAGGTAGAAGCCGATGCCTGCTGGGCAGGACGGTATCCGCCGTCCAGCCGTGATGCGGTCACGCCTACCGTGCCGAAATATGGCAGCGGGTCAAAACTGAAGGCAGCAGCATTGTCGGAAGAAGTCCAAAGCGAACGGTCTTCCATCTGCCCGAGTTCGACGGGAGTATAAACACCCTGTGCCAGGGCGGAATAACCGCCCAGGCACAGAGCTATGACGATAGGAACAATCTTATTCATATCCAATTACTTAGCCCAAGTATTCCAAGAAGGTACGCCTGCTCCGTTGCGACGGACCTGAGGTTTTGTGTTCTTCTCAAAATCGTTGGTAGAATTGTTGGTGTCCTGGTATACGACGGTTCCGTCCTCTCGGGTGTAAGCCACCTTGCGGGAGAAACTCTCTCCTGTATAGCTAGCGCCAAGGAACTTGAATCCTGCATCGATATCCGAAGGAAGGAACAGTCCACCTTCCTTGAGGCCGTCTTCCTCATTTGTACGCCACTGGACTGCGTCGAGGATGTCGGAACGGAGAATTTCGCGGGCATCGGTGTAGCCACCGTTGGTGCTGGCGATAAAGTTCTCGTTGACAAGAGCCTGGCTGGGCTTGAAGAGGACGATGGCATCGTCGCCGACAGAGACAAGCCACTGAGGCATGGCAAATCCGGTCTCGATTACGCGGTCCATGTTGATAGCCTTGTTGTCGGTAATGACAGTTCCGTTCCACAGGGTGGACTCACCAAGGATGGCCTCGAAATCGGCACCGGAGAGGTTGATGGAATTGCTTGTACCAAGAGTTTCGGCAGTGTGGTCGGTTCCCCACTGGGCGATTACGATAGACTCGCCGGGCTTGATAGGATACTGGTTTCCTGTTCCGGGAATCTGCCATACAGTCTTTACGAACACGTATTTCTCCGGATTGGGGATATCATACTCGTAAATGGTGCTCCAGTCCCAGCTTGCATAGTTGTTGCTAAGAGTCGTGATGCAGAGGCCGTCGGCATAGACAGTCTCGGCGGAGTTGTTGTAGACCTCCCAGAACTGATCGCGGAAATAGGTATCGTATTCGCCTTCGCCGATCTTGCATCCGGTATAATAGATTTCCTTGAAGACAAGTGCGGACTCCTTGGCTGCAGAAACCTTTATGGTTACTGTTGCGTCGGCCGTAGCATCGACAGAAGCCTCAGTGCCGGTAAAAACATACTGGCGACCGTCCGTTACAACAACTGCATTTGCAGCCACGCTGTAAATGCCGGGAACAAGGCCGGAGAACTCTGCCTTGCCGTTCTCGGTGTTGGCGGTAACTGCCGTAGTGGTGGAATTGTTGGTAACTGTGATTACATAGGAATCGGGCTTGGCAATACCAGCCTCGACAGCGGATTCGTCGACCGAAACGGTGACGGTGACGGTTTTGGTGCCATTGTCCTTCTTGCAGGAAGAAATGGTCAGGGCAGCGACTGCGGCTGCGAGAATCAAAACAAATCTTTTCATAATAACTATTTATTTGATATTGACTTTCAGTTCGAATCCGAAGAACATGGGGATACCGAGTTCCCGGAAGGCCCCCGAGGTTTCATAGCGGTCGGAAGGGCGGAAGTTGAAAATATTGTTCACGTAGAACGATGCTGTCATGGCATCGCCTATCTCCTTCGTGAGATTCAGGTTGAAGAGGAAGTACGAGGAAGTGTTTTCCACCAACTCGCGGGTAGGGTCGGGGGTAACGAAAAGATATCCGAACTCGGGATCATTCTTCAGGGCTGGATCGAAATCGTAGACCTGGCCATCCTTGTAAGATATGTACTTGACGAACATGTCCGGATTGTTGAACGTATCCCATTCGCGGCAGTACCAGTCGGCCTGGGCGGTCAGAGTGACCACGAAACCGATCCTGGGTATATTGTGCGTGATCCGCAGTGTGCTTACAAGGTCTTCGTCGTGGGAAAGTTGCCGCTCGGGATTGTAAATACCTATGTGATGTTCGGGATTGCTCCCGTTGGTACGTGTCTGGAAGGAGTAGGAGGCGTTGGTGCTCGTGCTGTAACTCCAAGCGCCATTCAGATAGAAAGAAGTCCTGATGGCATCGAAACGGCCGAAATCTATCTCATACTCCACGCCCCTGTTAGAAGCCTTGACATTGTTGTACGGCTTATAGATATTGAAGAAGAGCCCGTATTCGGTGCCTTGCTTGAGCGTAGGCTGGGAACCGGGATTTTCACTGGCAACCACATAAGGAGCAAGGCGGTACCAGATGAATGAAGGGATGTCCAGACCTAGCCTGTAGCCGTTTTTCATCAGCTCGTCAAAGGCCGTGACCGACACGTTGATGCGCTTTGCTATCGTAAAGTCCAGCCCTATTTCCGCCTTGCGGTTGCGGGCTATCTGCAGGTCGGGATTCTCGCTGCTGAACACGCTGGTCTTGGCCACCAGCAGCCGCTCTTCGGCAGGCAGGGTCTCGCTCATGCCGTTGTACAGGATATTGTCGAGGTAGGCGTAATTAGGATACAGATACATGGATGTGGGGGCTTTTGAAGCTATGCCCCAGCCACCGCGGACCGTCATCCATGGGAAGATGTCGAAGCTGGCGTTGATGCGGGGAGCCAGCGATGTCAGGCTGTTGACCAGGTCGTAACGGACTCCGGCGGTAACATTCAGTTCCCTCTCTCCTATACGCCAAAGCAGATTGTCTTCGGCATAGAAACCGAGCTGGTTGATGAAGGGGATATCATAGAACGGCCTTTTGCGGTATCCCGACGAAGCGTTATCGATATTCCTGTACGGTGGGAAATCATCGTCATAGACAGCCCCCTTGCCAAGGTTGCCGTCTGTCTTGAAATCGGTTCCCACCAGCAGTTTGTCGGTAACATCACCCCAGGTCCTGGAGAAATCTGCATTCAGCTTTGCGAACACCCCGACCTCCTTGCCATAGATGCTATAGGTATAGAAGTAGTTGTACGGCAGCACGACGCCCTTCAGCATGCGGTCGGACGCGTTGGTGATTTCGTTGCCGTCGGCGTCGTAGACACGCTGCCCGGGGGTATTGGTATATATGGCACCATCCTCCATGGCCGTCGAATACAGATTCAGGGCGTTGGTAGCGGTAGATTCGATGTGGGAGACCTTGTCGTTGTAACTTCCGGAAATCAGCCAGTTGACATTCTTCAGCAGGCCCTTGTTGACGAACGCATGCCCGTTGTGGTTGAAGGCGACTCCATAGGTGTTGCCCCAGCTCTGGTCGCGCCCGAAAGCATCGGGATTCAGCTTCGCGCGGTCGCGGGCGTAAGTCAAGGTTATGGAAGTATTGGCAGTGGAGCGTCCGCTTCCGTCGAGCATCACCGACCACAGGAACTTGGCATTCGCCCTGCGGTAACTGTCGAAATCGCGGATCAGGTCCTTGCGGTTGTATGCATAATCGCCGCTGACATTAAGGTCTCCGCCCTTGCCGGACAGCTTGAACCCCTTGGCGGCGCTGGCCTGGTAGATATTGGGATTCGTCTTGAAGCGCAGGGTCAGCGGAGAGCGTCCTGCCTTCGACTTGACAAGGACTGCGCCGGATGTCATGTCGCCATACTCGACCGATGGTATGCCGCGGATGATTTCCACGGATTCTACATTGTCGGTCGACAGCCCGCGGACATCTATTCCGGTAGAGGCATAGCCCGATGTGGCTTCGTTCTTGGAGTTGCCGGAAATGGCCGTGGAGAGGAATTGCATGTTAGCATTGTTGGAGACGGGTGCGCCATCCACGAGTACCGCGGTTCCTAGGCTGGCCATGTTGGTGCCTGCCTTGTTCCGGACAGATATCGACTGGGCCTCATCGAGGGAGGGATTGCTTATCTGCACGCCGGGGAGCAGCGCCATGATGTCGCCAAGGGAACTGGTCTGCATGTGGTCCATCGCCTGGCGGGATATCTCGGATGCCGTGCTGTGGCCGCTATCGTTCCTTTTTGCGACTACGGTGACATTCTCGAGAGAGAAGGTAGTTTCCGTCATGCGGAAAAAGAATTCCGCGGATTTCAATGCTGACATGACCACGGTGGTGTCGATGGTCTCCATGCCGTAGAAAGAAATCTGTATCCTTGTCTTCCCGGCAGGGACCTTCGCGATACTGAAGTTTCCCTGGGCATCCGTCACTGCATACTGCCCGGAAGGCTGGATGACGACGGTTGCGAAATCGACAGGGTTTCCTTCCTGGTCAGTCACATTGCCCCTGATGGAGGAGGACTGTCCGGAGGACAGGACGGGAACAAGCAAAAAAATCCCTGTAATCAGATATCTGAACACCCTTGAAACCATAGTTACACTACCATTAATGTGCAAAAGCGGATTGTAAAGATATTGAAAAAAATGCCGTTTTTACACCTGCCCTAAGGCAAAATACCAACAAATAATGACTCCAAATATAGAAAAATCTGGAGTCATTATCAATTTATGCGTAAAAAATTATACCTCCGTGGCGCCCTCGAACTCGCGCAGGAAACGCAAATCGTTCTCGAAATAATGACGAAGGTCGTTCACCTGCCACTTGAGCATGGCGATGCGCTCGATGCCCATTCCGAAGGCGAAGCCGCTGTACTTCTTCGAGTCGATGCCGGAGGCCTCGAGCACGTTGGGGTCCACCATTCCGCAGCCCAGAATCTCGAGCCAGCCTGTGCCCTTGCAGATGTTGCAGCCCTTTCCGTGGCAGATGTTGCAGCTCACGTCCACCTCCGCCGAAGGCTCGGTGAAGGGGAAGAACGAGGGACGCATGCGGATCTGCGCGTCGGCTCCGAACATCTCGCGGGCGAAGAGCAGGATGGCCTGCTTGAGGTCCGCGAAAGTGACATTCTCATCTATATAGAGGCCTTCCACCTGATGGAAGATGCAGTGTGCGCGGGCGGAGATGGCTTCGTTGCGGAACACGCGCCCGGGGCAGATCACGCGGATCGGGAGGGGCATCTTCTCCATTGCGCGCACCTGTACGGAGGAGGTGTGGGTGCGGAGGAGCAGAGGGTTGAGATGGCCGGCGGAGACGAAGAAAGTGTCCTGCATGTCGCGGGCGGGGTGGTTCGGAGGGAAGTTGAGGGCCTCGAACACATGGTAGTCGTCCTCGATTTCGGGGCCTTCCGCCACATCGTATCCGAACTTGCGGAAGATGTCCACTATCTGCTGGCGCACGATGCTCACTGGATGGCGGCTGCCGAGTTCGAACTGCTCGCCCGGCAAGGATGTATCTTCTTTGGAAGCCTCTCCTTCGCCCGCCGACTGCGCTTCTGCGCGAAGTTTCTCGATGGTGGCGAGGGCGGCCTGTTTGAGTTCGTTCAGAGGACGTCCGAAGGCGCGCTTCTGGTCGCCGTCGACACTGCGGAACTCCTCGAAGAGCGCCGTGATTTCACCTTTCTTTCCAAGGAAGCGCACGCGCGCTTCTTCCACTTCTTTCTCTGTCTTGCACTTGAGAGCGTTCAGCTCGCCAAGCACCTTTTCTATAGTTTCAATTGTCATAGTCTATTTCCTTCTTTCCCTTTTCGCTGCCCGGATGTCCCTGGACTTCTTCGCACGGGACGCGCCGCCCTTGAGATATTTCTTCCACTGGGCGTCGTCCAGTATCTTGCGGAACGCATCGTAGGTGGCATTCTCCCACTTGTCCGAAATCATCTGGTACAACTCGGCGTTCTCCACGCGGTTTTCGGCAAGGGCCTTGGTTTCCTCGGACATCGCCGTGTAGTTGTGAACGAGGATGGAATCGACGTAGAAGGTCTGCCATACCTCCAGGTCCAGAGTTTCCTCGTAGTGAAGCACCAACTGCTCTATCCCCTCGCGCATCTTCTTCTCTTCCTGCTCGGGAGTAAGCGGCTGCTGCTGGGCCCTGGCGGCCAGCGGCATCAGCATGCCGATAAGAACGATAAGTATGTGCTTAGTTTTCATAACTTGCAAAAATAATCATTAAATTTGTAACAATGTAAATTTCAGTGTATGAAAGTTAAGACTATGTGCCTTGCGGCGCTGACTGCGCTGCTCGTTTCCGGGCTTCGCGGCGAGGCCTGCTCCAACGTGATCGTAACAAAAGGTGCCAGTGCCGACGGTTCCTGCATGGTTTCCTATGCTGCAGATTCCCACGTCCTTTACGGAGAACTGTACTTCCATCCCGCCGGCAAGTTCCGTGCCGGGGCCAAAGTGGATATCACTGAATGGGACACCTACAAGCCCCTCGGGCAGATTCACCAGATCGCCAGGACCTACCAGACGGTCGGCAACATGAACGAGAAGCAGCTGATAATCGGAGAGACCACCTGGGGAGGCCGCGAAGAGCAGGCCGATCCGGCCGGGATAATGGACTATGGTTCACTCATCTATATCACTTTGCAGAGAGCCGCGACAGCACGTGCCGCCATCGACACGATAGTTTCGCTCGCGAACCGCTACGGCTATCCCTCAGAGGGCGAGACCTTCTCCATCGCCGACAAAAACGAGGCCTGGGTGATGGACCTTGTGGGGAAAGGCGCCTCCGAGAAGGGGATAGTATGGGTTGCGCGCCGGGTTCCGGACGGATACATCTGCGCACACGCCAACCAGGCCCGCATTACGAGATTCCCCCTGAACGATCCCGAAAACTGCATCTATGCACCGGACGTGATATCCTTCGCACGCGAGCAGGGATGGTTCTCCGGCGAGGATGCGGAATTCTCTTTCCGCGAGGCCTACAATCCTCTTGATTTCGGGGGTGCACGCGCATGCGACGCCCGCGCGTGGAGTGCGTTCAACATCCTCTGCGACGGAGTGTTCACCTATGAGGAGAACGGCGTGGAGGTATCCCGCCCCGCATCAGACTGGACGGAGTACGCCCTGGGGCACGACCTTTCCGGAGAGATGCCCCTGTTCGTGAAACCTTCCCGGAAGATTACCCCCAAGGATGTGGCGGAGGTGATGCGCGATCATTTTGAAGGTACGCCTCTCGATATGACTGTTGACCCGGGTGCAGGCGGCAATGCCCTGCCTTACCGCTGGAGGCCGATGAGGTTCTCATGGAACGGAAAGACCTATGTGAACGAGCGCGCCATCGCCACCCAGCAGACCGGCTTCTGGTTCGTGGCACAGTCCCGCGGCTGGCTGCCCGACGAGGTGGGAGCGCTGGTATGGTTCGGCACCGACGATGCTGCAACATCCTATCTCACACCTATTTATGTCTCGACACGGGAAGTCCCGGAGTGCCTGCGCGTAGGCAACGGCGACATGCTCCACTATTCCGCGACCTCCCAGTTCTGGATTTCCAACAGGGTGGCCCAGGCATGCTACAAGATGTATAACGTCATGGCTCCTACCGTGCGCTGCGCGATCGACCCTTTCGAGCAGGAGCAGATGTTCTCCGCAGTGCCTGCATTCGATGAAAAAGTGGCCGGGCTGGTGTCCCGCGGACGCATTCGCAAAGCGCGCAAACTGATGACACGATACACTGTTGAAACCGCTTCCAAGCAGTTTGCAGCCTGGGTTTCGCTGGAAGAGATGCTGCTTCTGAAGTACCTGGACGGCAATGTAAAGGCCCAGAACGAAGACGGCTCGTTCGTGCACAGCGAGTACCACGAAGGCACTCCTTCCGGGATTACGAATGTGCCGTATGTCGAAGCCTGGCGCCGTGCTGTCGCAGAAAGCGAGCACGGAAAAGTGTTGGAAGTTAGATAATAATTCGTATATTTGCAGTCCCGTTTGCCACAACGGCTGCGGGGTCGGTTCAACACAAGACCTTCCGGTGGGGTGGGTGAGTGGCTGAAACCAGCAGTTTGCTAAACTGCCGTACGGGTAACCGTACCACGAGTTCGAATCTCGTCCCCACCGCAAAAAGGCCTCCTACAGCAACGTAGGGGGCCTTTTTAATTTACAGTGTGACAAAAATGTGGCAATTTCCGAACTTCGACTGCACAAAACTGCATATAACTTCATTTCCCTTTCAGTCGCATAAATTGAACTTATCCAAGCACCCGGGATTGACAGCAACAAGGTCCCGGAATTCAGCATAAACATCAGGGCACACAGTCTCCAGACCAACCAGATTTCCTTCTCGCATCCTACGGACAGTTTCTTCCAGACCATGCTCTGCCACGTAGCGTTCCTTCCACGAACATACAACATCTCGAATCCAGAACAAAGCAGAGTCTTCAATGCTTTGAAACAACATGGGAGCATACGGGAGAGCGATGTCGGTCACACCATACTCGACAATGTGGCCAGTTTGGATATCGCGCGCTTTCCACCGATACTGGACGGCTTTCTCACCGTACATTTCAATCTCTTTGACTTCAACATCTGTTACGGCCTCCATAATAAATATGGGGTCTGGCCTGGCGTGATTACGCTCGACGAACCCGGCTCCGGGGAAAATCTCGACAGTGTCTCCTTTTGATGGTACTCTCATAATGAAAACCTTTTTATAACGATAAAAACCGGCAGGATAGCCCCATCTCCTGCCGGAACGATTCAGGGAAACAGCAAACGGCAGTCCAATTCCGCCGAGGTTGGTGTTTCTCTGGACGGGGTCTCAAGGGGCACTCCGCCTTTAAGTCTATGTTGTTTCGCGACGAGGAGGAATATAATGAGGAATGGAGGAAACCGCCACTGCGGCTGATACGGTATAATAAGAACTCTCCTTTAGAAATCGCGTTACAAAGTTACATCTTCTGACCTTATATGGCTCACCTGCAAAGTTCCGTGTTTAAGTTATCCAAAGATCTTATAGATTCTATACATGAAGAAGGTATAGTCGCTTACACCTCGTAGTTGGGATCTAAAGGTTTTGATC
>Ga0256407_10005567_pt1 | contig 20051 bp, 17 predicted proteins | sample RumenRJG_04DNA_FD_193489 | JGI IMG/M metagenome (GOLD analysis project Ga0256407, IMG submission 193489) | Bovine rumen microbial communities from Lethbridge, Alberta, Canada - RJG_04 | ecosystem: Host-associated > Mammals > Digestive system > Stomach > Rumen | place: Canada: Alberta... | reverse complement strand
CTGCGACGTATACTTCATCTTCTAGTTTCTTTAACACTACAAAGATACAAATAAAATGTTAAATAGCCAAGCAAAAACGATATTATTTTCTGATTATCAGAACGTTACATTTATTCAGTGAACACTACTTAAATAAAAAGCATCTCCTAACTGCTGATACTCCACCTCGATGTCTATCTGCCAGTCTTTATACTTGTGTCCGTAGAGTACATTAATCGTAGAGCGCACAAAGGCATTTGTTCGATTCTTCATATTAAACTCTAATCCCGTAGAACGTTTAGCTCTGAGTATGACATTCCTTACCGTATCTATACACAAATAGCCCGAGTCCTTCCATCCTTTTTTTGATTTGAATAGGATTTTCGCAACATTAGCGTCCAAACCTTCCGTCTGCTCATCCACATAGAATGTATGTTCCTTTACGAATTTCTCGTCCATATCAGAAACGAAATCATGATAAAGTGTGTTTTTGAGATTGCTGTAGTCGCACCCGGCAGTCTGATTCTTAAAGGTAATAATGCTCTTCACGGGATGAATTTCAAAGAATTCGTTCTTTCTTACCAGCCCTTTACTCGCAAAACGGTACAGCTCCGTATCACCAATATTCTGCGTCTCGTAGTCATACTCTAGCACTACATCGTTCCTGTATTTATCCGCTTTCGTCTTGACGAAGTTCTTCAGCATAGGCTTGATCCAAACTGGCTCTCCTGCAAAGTTTACCACAATCTCCGAAAGCACTCGTATAGTCTGCTCCAAAAACAGTGTGTCAGGTAGCATATTCACGCATACTTTCTGATAGTTAATATGTGAGACTGTAAGACTGTCAAAAGTAAAATCCAAATTTACGCGCCCTTGTTGGTCACTGAATGTGCTTTTCACTTTCCCTTGATAAGTTGTATAGACGCTTGCCCTGCTTACAGGGATGTTATTTACCTTATCCCACAGCACAAAAAACTTCTGTGCATATAAGCCCGTAGATAAAAACAAGAAAACAGCTATGATAGGAATTCGTTTATTCATTTGATGTATCAATTATTCTGTATTCGCTAATTGTTCTTAATTCTATCATTAAAAATCATGATAGAGAACGCATAATGCTGTAACCCGTTTACGTGAGCTTCCATCTTGTCGCATAATTCTTGTGAATTTGTAAGTACGACACTACTCATTAGAATATTTCAAAACTCATTAGAATATTTCAAAGACATAATATTATTTGTACGCAAAGGTATTAAAAAAACATAAGTTTCATACAAAAGGCATAGCTTCGTTTTTATTGTTTAATGTTTTTTATGTTTTATTTGTTGGGCGGGTCTAAACATTGTCTTTTAACCCACATTGCAGATATATCTCATGTAACTGATTGATTCTCAGTATTGGCATTTTTTGAGGGTGGCTTTGGGTGTACCACGGATTTTATTTTCCCCAACGGATGTGGATTGATTCCGAGCATGCGATAGATGTCGGATAGCTTCTCTTCCGCCTCAGTGCATTGCCTCACCCGTATGGTCTCACCGTTTTCTGCTTTCAGTTCTGCAGTGACAAGCACCTGCGTGCTCGCTATGCGTATGATTTCGTCCCATCTGACATTGTCGTACTTCTTCACTTTTAACCTGTACTTGGTCACGGAGACCAGCCAGTAAGCCAGTACGGCAAGATTCAGGCGTGCCTTGATGCCTTCATCAGATTTGTGGTAGACAGGCCTGATGTCGAGGTCACACTTGAGGGTATGGAAGGTCTCTTCCACAGTTCTTATCACATTATAAAATTTCCAGACAAGTCCCTCTTCGTAGCATTGGCATGCCCTGTCGTACATGGAACGCTCCTTTGTGGTCTTGGCATCGCTGTCCACAAGCAATGCCTTGCGATCCATGCCGTCGATTGTGACTGAACCCATTTGAAGCCGTATTTCCTGCTTCTTACAGTCTTGATGGTACACGACCTTGTTACTGGCAGCAGAGAATTTCGCATCACCGGAAGGCAACACTGTGATGTAGTCAAAATGATGGTCTGTCAGCCATTTGATGTTGTCCTTGGTGTAGAACCCGGCATCCATGACCACTATCTTTTTGGCATCGGGAGAAGTTTCTTTGGATATGGAGCCGATGACTTCCTCGAGTGTAGTTCTGTCCTGGCGGTTACCCTCGTAGATAGCTGTTCTTACAAGCAACCCCTCTGTATTCACCACCGCGGCGAGAACCACGATCTTGCAGTCGTTGCGTTTTTCTTTACTGCGGCCGAACCGGCATAGGTCAGAGTTTTCCATTCTGCCCTCAAAGTAGGCATTGGTGATGTCGAAAAGAAGTATTTTCTCCTCCAGCTGGAACATGTTGCATACGCGTTGGTGGAGCCAGTCCTCAAGCTCCCGGTGAACATCCCAAAGACGGAGGGCGCTCCTATAGAGCGCGTCCTTGGTAATCTTCACCTTGCTAAACTTGAAGAGCTCCGCCAACGCAGTATTCTCCTTGAGATACCTTACTGTCTTGAGCTCCGAGTATGGATAAATGGAACGGGCGATGATCTGCATCATGGCAAGTGTCACCTGATCGCGGCTCAAACCCTTGGCGTATAGGAACTTGCCTATTTGTAGCATCTTCAGCGTGGAGTGACACAAAGCCTCCAGCCCTATCGTCCGTGCCTCGCGTTGGGTCAGACTGTCTATATGGACTGTTATCAAGTCCTTCCTCTGTTCCCTCTCGCGACGGAGTGCCTCCTCGCGCAGCACGGGGTCGTTCTCCCGGGCATAGTCGCTTTCACGGTACTTGAGGTAGAAGTCAAGGGCAGCCTTGCGAAGCTTGGGGTTGTCCGTAATTACATGCTGGCCATTCTCTATCATTTCCGTAAGCATATCGGCAAGATCCTCGCGCTCACCTTTAGAATAGCCGTCAAGCTCACCCAGGCAAAGCACATTGCGCTTGCGTATCTTACCGCTTGAATCGCGGAAAGACTTCGTCAGACGGTAATAGCTGTACGCCAAAATGGTACCGTCATCCTGTTGCCGATATTTCTTTGCCTTGGTGATGAACATGTTGCAAAGATAATACCAAATCCCGAGAATCCCAACTCCTTGGGTGTACCACATTGAGAGGTTGAAACAAAACAGCACCGGATATTAGAGATTTTTATAGTTTTGAGGGCATTGGGGGGATCAAAACACCCTTTTTAACGAGATTGATAACTATTTTTAACTAATCAATGCCATCATCCGCTGCAATGTGGGTTAAGAGTTAGATATTATTGAGTGAGTTAGGAGCTTTGAAATAGAAATTTTGTAGTTATTCATGTCTGAAAGATGATCATTGCTTGAAAGAAATCATGAATGATTTTTGTGGGCCGCCATATGTAATCTCACGGGATTCCAAATGCATCCCTGTGGGCCCACATATGCAAGCCCGTGGGGTGACAAATGAAAGCCGGGATGAGTATACGTATTTGGGGACACCAACTAACACAGCCGACAACTCAAACGTTTGGAAATGGCCATGAAGAATGGCTGAAATTCTTGACAGAATACCGTCGTTATCATAAAGACAAAACAATGACAAGAGAAAGGAGCAACGCAAGCGGGACCGTATTCCTCACCAATAAAGCGATTTACCGAAAACAAAACATCCGCAATGCAGCGTGGTCTGCATTGCGGATGTTGAAGTCGTAATGTCTTATTTCTCACTGAACAACACCTGTATGACCGTCTGCCCAACAGCCTTCAGCGTGTTGCGGTCGATATTGTCCATATTGTCGGAGAGCGTATGCCACGTAGGTCCAAACGTGCTCTGCTCACAGTCGGGATAGTAAGGAATGATGTCGATAGTGGGTATACCCGCCTGCTTGTTCACAGGGATGTGGTCGTCGGTAATCATTCCTCCGTCCTGCCGTGGGAAGAAACTGCCGAAACCTGCCTGGCGGGCTGCCTTCCACACTTTCTTCACAATCTCGGGAGCAAACTGCTTCGACATCCCTTCCTGATAGAACTTCGCGTTCAGTCCGCCCACCATGTCGAGCAGAATGCCGTAGCGCGCCTCATAGCCTTGTGGCAGATTGGAGGCGAAATACTGGGCGCCCAAGGCCCACGTGTCGCCTTCGTTGTCCTGATTAGTTTCCCATTGGGGCGTGCCCCAGTCTTCAGCGTCGAAGCAGACAAAGTCTACACCGAACCCTGACGGCAGGGGATTCTTCTGCAACAGCCGGGCTATCTCCAACATGACGGCCACCCCGCTCGCGGCATCGTTGGCAGCGAGGATGGGCTTGTGCCAATTGGTGGAATCGGGGTCGTTGTCGGCCCAGGGACGGGAATCCCAGTGGGCGCAGAGAAGGATGCGCGTCGTGGCTGAGGGATTATATTGCGCCATGATGTTGGTGCTCTTCAACATTGTGCCGTCGTAACCTTTGAGGTCGGCCTTCTGTGTAGTCACCTTGCAGCCATACGATTTGAACTTGCTGATGATCCATGCCTCACACGCGTCGTGGCCCTTGCTGTTCATATCGCGCGGACCAAAATCGCATTGCTGCTTGGTGAAGGCGTAGGCTGAGTCGGCATTGAATTCCGGACCGACGGGCTGCACCTTTTCCACCTCCTCGGTCTCATCCATATCGTCGACGACCTTGTGGCTGTTGCTATATCCATACCAGCCCAGGCCTGCGGCAAGGGCAACTACAGCTGCTGAAATCATGATGATGTTTTTCCGTTTCATTTTTTAGCTGATTGTACTTGTTTCATCACTCTGAGCCAGTTTCCTCCCCAGATTTTCGTGATGTCGTCGAGAGCGTATTTCTTCTTGAGCAGATGCGTAGTGAAGTTGATCAGTTCAGAGGCGTCTGCAAGTCCTCTGATTCCTCCGTCGCCGTCGAAGTCGGTGCCTATGCCCACATGGTCGATGCCCATCACATCTATGGCGTGGGCAAGATGGGCGAGCGCGTCGTAGATGTCGGCCTCGCTCTCCTTGCGCAGGAAACCGTGATAGAGTGTGATCTGCGCCACTCCTCCGGTCTTGGCGAGCGCACGCAGCTGGTCATCGGTCAGATTGCGTGGCACATCGCAGAGCGCTTTGCAATTGGAATGGCTGCACACGATGGGCGTGCGGCTGATTTCCAAGGCATCGTAGAAGCTCCGCTCGGCAGCGTGAGAGAGGTCCACCATCAGTCCGGCATCATTCATGGCACTGATCACCTTGGCTCCCAACTGACTCACGCCCCCGTGGGTATTGCTGCCGCGGGCCGAGTCGCAGATATCGTTGTCGCCGTTGTGGCAGAGCGTGATGTAGACGATTCCCCGCTGGGCGAAATAGGGCACGTTGTCGGGATTCCCCTCCAAGGCAAGTCCGTTCTCAATACCGAGGAAGACCGACTTCTTTCCTGCTGCCTTGGCCGCCCGCAGCTGCTGCTCGTTGGCTGCAAGGGCGAGATAACGGCTGTTGTTGCCCACGAGATCCTCAATCTTGTCGAAGATGAGATTGGCATAGTCGAAGGGAGTTATCGACGGTTTTCCATCGGCATCGTGAGTGAGGCGCGGATGCTTGGCCAGCACGTTGCCCGAATGAAGCTCTATGCCCTCAAGGTCGATAGTGTTGCTGAAGCGCTGCCCCTGTTTGGGTTGCGGCAGATAGGCCACCATGGTCACGGCGTCGGTGCGTCCCTCGGTCATCTTGTGAATGTCGTAGAGAATACGCGGATCACGCTTCATGAAATCCACTCCTTGAGGAAAGAACATTGGCGTGTCGCAATGAGAGTCGAGGGTGAGGATGCTGTGATGAATCTGCTTGGCCTCAGCAAAGACACGGCTTTCGGCCGTGAGCCACTTGAAGACAGGCAGTCCGTCGTCACCCAACCATTCGGGATGCCACTGTATGCCGAGGATAGATTTGCGCTCGCTGCTCTCTACAGCCTCCACCACTCCGTCGGGAGCCTTGGCAATGACGCGCAAGTGAGGGCCGGCCTCGCTCACGGCCTGATGGTGAAAGCTGTTGACGTAGAGCTGTCGGGAGTCGTTGGGGGCATAGATCTGGTCGAGAATGCTTCCCGTGACGTAGCTCACCGTGTGGGTAGGCTCCGTGCGCTCGGCGTCCTCCGAATGCTTGAGGGGCGTACCCATGCCGTTATCCTTCATCCATTCGCCAATGTCCTGTGCCACTTTTCCTCCCAAGGCCACAGCCAACGTCTGTATGCCACGGCATATTCCGAGCATGGGTATCTGCCGGTTGAAAGCCAGCCGGGTCAACATGAGTTCAAAGCGGTCGCGATGCACGTTGATGCCTCCCAGACGGCGGTTAGGTTCTTCGCCTGCCCAAAGTGGGTTGTAGTCGGCACCGCCTGAGAGCAGCAGTCCGTCGATGTGGTCGAGCATGTCGGCCATCACCTCAGCATCGTCGGTAGGCGCAAGCAGCACAGGAATGCCACCGGCACGCTCCACTTGCTCATAATAGGGCGACATGATCATGGCCTTGCCGTCGCTGAAGTTGGCCGTGATGCCAATGACAGGTTTGCGGCTGTTCTCGGGGAAATGGCTGTAGATAGACTCCATTTCCTTGTCGATACTAAAAGATTTCATGAAAGATGGAAAATAAGAAATGGCCTCTCCGCCTCGTAGATGGCGCAGAGACCTGATATGGTTTTTCTACTTGTGCGTGTACCTGGACAATCACTCCTCGGTCTTGACGGGAATCTCGCGTTTGATGCTTTGCTCCAGCGAGATAAGGGTCTCGGTGCTTACCACTCCCGGAATGGTCTGCATCTTGTTGTTGAGCAGGTCCATGAGCTGCTCATTGTCCTTGGCATAGAGCTTGATGAGCATGGTATAGGAACCAGTGGTGAAATGGCATTCCACAATTTCAGGAATCTCCTCCAGTTTCTTTACCACGTCCTTATACATAGAGCCTCGCTCCAAATTGAGCCCCACATAGGTGCAGGTGGAATAGCCTAAACTCTTGGGATTGATGTCGAAACCGCTGCCGGTAATGACGCCGTTTTCCTGCAAGTGCTGTACGCGCTGATGGATAGCGGCACGGGAGACTCCGCATTCTGCCGCTACGTCCTTGAAGGGAATACGGGCGTTTTTGGAAAGAATGCTGAGGATCTTTTTATCCAATAAATCGATTTTTTCCATATTTATCAGTGATTTAAATGTTTTTTATTCAATATTGTTGTAGCAAAGATAACAATTAAAACCGAATATTTCGACAAATGATAAGAAAATATTCAAAATGCAGCGAAAAATTCCGGATAATCGTATTTTTCTGAACAAAAAGTAAAGATAAAGGGGGTAGAAAAGCAACAATGGCTTACTATTTGACTTCGCAACAGGGCCGATTTTATGCCCACGGGTGGGCTACACAATACAACGGGCCTCAGAGGTTCAGAGGCTACCGTCATCTGCCCCACGCCTGACGCGTCATCATCACAGCGACGGTCTTCAGCCGTGCGTAGTCTTTGCTGATATACATGTAGCCCTTATAGATGTTGGACGGTCCCCAGGAATTCTTAGCTATGAAATATTCCTTGCCGCTGAGGTCGCGCGCCATTCCCACAAGCTCCATCACATGGTCGTCGGTAGTCTGTCGTTCCTCAAACTCATGCTGACGCTCTTCCTGACTGGTGTCGGCTGTCGGCTGCGGCAACACGGCAATACCCTGCCCCCAGTCGAAGCCTGGCTCCGTGCAGTCGCCTTCCCAGCAGACGGGATGCCCGGCAAAGAGTGCCTGCTCTATGTGACCGATGAGCGAGTCGATGGGCACATTTAGAAAACTGTCGTGCATGATGTTGTCGGGAACTTCCAGGCAGAACTCACTGCCGAAAGGATGGTGGGTGAAACTTGTTGCGCCCATGTATTCGTCGGGGAGGCAGACACTGTGGGCAAACTCGCGCGGCGTATACTGCATGCCGCCCATTGCCACTGTGCCCGGAAGCGGACCGATAACATCATCGAAGAGCTCGTCCATCCGGCTTCTGAACGACTTTAGATCGGTCGACGACACAGCCAACTTCTGCACCTTATTACAGAGTACGGGATAATTGATCTTTCGGCTGCCGTTGAAATAAGCATCGTAGGGGATAAGACCACTGTCTTCTATGTAATGAACAAGCATAGAGGACATACCGCGAAGGGCTATCTGCTGTTTTCCGTTAGAAAGGAAAACACGTGTGCCCAATTCTCCCAATATATTGCGAAAGACGAAATCAGGACTGAGATTCACCGAGTCGCCACGCATAATATGCTCACTTTCAATGGTTGCCAGCATACCGTAGAGCCAGCACAAGTCGCTGTTGCCCTGATTCTTCACGGGGGTAGTACTTACACGGCACAAGGTGACAAACTGCCTGGCCTCACCCTTGGATTTGCTCTTCTGTCTGCAACCCGTGAGTGAGAAAACAAAAACGGTCGATAGTAGGAATGGAAATATCTTATTCATATTGTGTGACATGACAGCTGCTATTTTTCCACTACTTTCCCATTGACGATTTTAAAGCGGCGGTCAAACTCCTCATGACTGCGCTTCCAGCGGTTGTGGGTCCACAGCCAATAGGCTGGCTCACGTCGGATGGTCTCCTCAAGCATGGCGAAGAAGCGGCGCGTCACTTCATGTTCGGCTAATTTCTGGGGCTCTTTGGTGATCAGGCGGTAGGTCATGGTGTAATAGCCACGGCGCGGACGGCTCATATCCACATAGAAGATAGCATTGTTCATCTTGCGCATAATGCGCTCAGCACCTGTAAACACGGGAGTATCATGATGCAGAAACGGCAACCACAGATGAATGTTCTGCCACTTGGGATCCTGATCAGAGATATAGCCGAAGATGCTCATTTTCCCCTCACGGCGCAGCGTGAGCAGAGCGCGAAGGATGTCGCGCTTGGGAACAAGTATGGAATGGGGCTGGGTGGAGCGGATGCGCCGGAAAAGATAGTCGAAGACCTTGTTGTGAAGCGGTGCGTAGACCAGTCCCGTAATTCGGGTCTCGGGCAAGTCCACTCCTACACACGAGAGCCATTCCCAATTGCAATAATGGCCAAGAATGGTTCCCACGTTCTGTCCTTGCTCAAAGCAGGCCTCTATCTCTTCGGAATTGGTAATATGGAAATGCTTCTTGAGTTGCTCACGGCTCAGACTCAAGAGTTTCACCGCCTCGAAGAAGTAATCGCAAAACCAGTGATAAAATTTTCTCTCAATAACGCCCAGCTCCTCTGGAGTCTTTTCGGGAAACGCCGTTGCCATGTTGTGGCGCACAATCTTCTTGCGATAGCCCACCAGATGATAGACAAAGAAATACTCAATGTCGGCCAACACATAGATGACACGCCATGGAAGCAAAGAGATAAGATAGAAAAAGTAATAAACGATCTTAGTCATAGCGAATTTTCTATTTATGGGAGACTCCAGAGTACTGGCGTTTCCGCCAGGTGACTAACTCTGCATATCGTGGAGTTTTTTGTAATAGCCATCGATCTTCAGAAGTTCGTCGTGTGTGCCTCGCTCAACGATTCTCCCCTCATGGAGTACGCAGATCTCGTCGGCATTCTTCACTGTGGAGAGTCTGTGGGCGATGGCGACAGTGGTGCGCGACTTCATCAGCCGTTCCAAGGCATCCTGCACAAGCCGTTCGCTCTCGGTGTCGAGGGCCGATGTTGCCTCGTCGAGAATCAGAATGGGAGGATTCTTCAGTATGGCCCGCGCTATGCTGACGCGCTGGCGCTGGCCGCCCGAGAGTCGTCCGCCACGGTCGCCGATGCCTGTGTCGAATCCCTTTTCCGAAGCCATAATGAAATCGTAGGCATTGGCAATCTTGGCCGCACGGACCACATCCTCCCTTGTGGCATTCTCTACACCAAACGTGATGTTGTTGTAGAACGTATCGTTGAAAAGAATAGCCTCCTGGTTGACATTGCCTATTAGTTGACGCAGGTCGTGAATATCCAAATCCTTGACATTGATTCCGTCAATGAGCACTTCGCCTTCCTGCACATCGTAATAGCGGGGAATCAGGTCGACAAGCGTGGACTTGCCGGAACCGCTCTGACCCACGAGAGCTACCGTCTTACCCTTGGGAATTACCAGATTGATGTCGCGCAGTACCCACTGCTGTCCATAGCGAAACGACACGTGGCGGAACTCGATATCATGCTCAAAGCTGTTGATTCTGACAGGATTGGACTTTTCCTTGATTTCTATCTCGGCCTTAAGAATCTTGTCTACACGCTCCATAGAAGCCAGTCCTTTGGGTATATTGTAGCTGGCCTTGGAAAACTCTTTCAAAGGATTGATAATACTGTAGAGTATGGTCATGTAATAAATGAAGGTGGGACCACTCAATACTTCCTCTTTCAATACAAGTATTCCGCCAAACCACAAGACGATGACAATCATTACCGTACCCAAAAACTCGCTCATGGGGTGGGCCAACTGCTGACGGATATTGACGCGCATGATATTGTCGCGATAGGCTGAATTGATACCGTCGAAGCGGCGGTTCATCTTCGCCTCAGCACAGAAAGCCTTGATGATGCGCAGTCCGCCGAGCGTTTCCTCTACCTGGCTCATCGTGTCGCTCCACAAAGCTTGCGCCTTGATGCTCTTCTGCTTCAGCTTACGGCCAACAAAACCCATAAACCAGCCGAAGACGGGAACGAAGACAATCGTAAACAGCGTGAGTTGCCAGCTGATGAAAAGCATGGCTACGAAGTAGGAGATGATAAGGATAGGGTTTTTGAAAAGCATGTCGATGCTCGACATGATCGAGTTCTCAATTTCCTGCACATCTCCGCTCATGCGCGCAATGATGTCGCCCTTGCGCTCATCGCTGAAGAATCCAAGGTCGAGCGACGTTATTTTCTGATATAGCTGATTGCGGATGTCGCGCACCACACCGGTGCGGATGGGAATGATGGTGGCCGATGACAGAAAATAGGCACTCGTCTTCAAAGCAGTCATGAATGCCAGCGCAAGACCAATGATGAGCAGCGTGTTGGTAGCGCCATAATTCTGAATGAGTTCCTGCATGTAGTAATTGAAGTTGTTGACAATTACGTCCTTCTTCCACTCCCAGTCCATCAGCTGGGTCGCCTTGGGCCCATTGTCGGTCCGGAAGAGAATTTGCAACATCGGAATGAGTGTGGCAAAGGAGAAGATGTTCAATATTGCCGAGAGAATATTGAACAGCACCGTGAGATACAGATATTTTTTATAGGGCGGCACGAATCGCCGCAATATATTGAGGAACTCTTTCATAAATTCTTGGAATACTCATTGCCCCCCTGGGGAGGGTATGGGCTTGATGGTTCTTTTGAAATCTATAGGTTTTCGTCCATTAGTTTTCAACGACCTCACCTAAAAGTGTCGCACTGCTGCTGCCTGTGATGCGCACGTTGACCCGCTCACCGATATGATGCTGGCCACGGTCGATAATGACAGCCTTGTTCTGCTGTGTGCGACCCATGAGCTGATTGTGGCTGCGTTTGCCAAAGCGCTCCAACAGCACTTCAAAGGTTTTGCTCTCATCTTCCTTGTTCACCTCGGCGCTGATTTCTGTCTGCAAGGCTATCAGTTGGTTCAGACGCGCTATCTTCACCTCTTCGGGAACGTTGTCGGGCAAGTGTTTGGCGGCATATGTTCCAGGGCGCTCACTGTATTTGAACATAAAGGCACTGTCGAATCGCACCTCTTTCACAAGCGACAGCGTTTGCTGGAAGTCTTCCTCACTCTCGTTGTGATAACCCACGAAGATGTCGGTGGTGAGTCCACAGCCGGGAATGATGCGCCGGATAGCCTCCACTTTTGCCAAATACTGCTCGCGGGTATACTTGCGGTTCATCAGGCGCAGCGTGTTGTCCGACCCACTCTGGGCAGGGAAATGAATGTGATTGCAGAGATTGGGCTCGGCAGCAATGGCATAGAGAATGTCGTCGCTCATATCCTCGGGATTGGAAGTGGTGAAGCGCACCCGCATATCGGGCACAGCCCGCGCTACCTTTGTCAGGAGTTGGGCAAACGAAATGCCATCGTCGGGCCGCTTGCCATTGGGCAGCAAACCATAGGAATTGACATTCTGACCAAGGAGCGTCACTTCCTTGAAGCCTTTTTCGTGAAGATCCCTCACCTCGCGGAGAATGCTCTCCACGTCGCGCGACCGCTCACGGCCACGGGTGTAGGGAACAATGCAATAATGACAGAAGTTGTTGCAGCCACGCATGATGCTGACGAAGCCCGACACACGATTGGCCCCTAACCGTTGCGGCGTCACTTCGCGGTAGGTCTCTGTCTGGCTGAGATTGATGTTTACGGCGTTGTGCCCCGTCTCACATTGTGCAATGAGATTGGGCAGATCGAGATAGGCATCGGGGCCGCAGACAAGGTTGGCAAAGTGATTGCTCACCAGGTCGTCTCTCACTCGCTCTGCCATGCAGCCCAACACGCCGAGGATGAGCTTGCGGCCCTTCTTCTGCTCGGCGTGAAGCTGTTCCAGACGATGGTAGATGCGGTTTTCCGCATTCTCACGAACGGAACAAGTATTGAGGAATACAGCATCGGCATCAGCCTCGTTATCACAAACCTCATAGCCGGCCATCTTCATGACTGAGGCCACAACTTCTGAGTCGGCCACATTCATCTGGCAACCGTAAGTTTCTATATATAGTCGTTTCATTTTCCTTTCTTGTGTGAATATTGGGGTGCAAAGTTACTAATTTTTTTCGATACGGCCAGCAGCAATAGGAAGACAGCCACTCCCGACACCCATCCTGCGAAGACATCTACAAGATAATGAGCCTGAATATATACCGTAGCCGCACAAAGAAAAACGTATACGGGAAGCAGGACAAGGAGGAGTCTTTTCTGGCGCAAGTGAAAGAGAAGGAGCATGCAAATGGTACTCATGCCCACGTGCGACGACGGAAAGGCAGCCGTAGGCCGCTCACCAGAAGCTTGTGCATCGGCAACGAGCTTATAGAAAACGCCCTTGCCATAGCCGGGAAGCACCAGGCTCTCATGATGGAAATTGAAGTAATCGCCCAAATGGGGAAAAACGCCTTTAGTAATCTCGTCAAGCCCCACAGCCTTATAATAGTAAGTGGGACCGGCAACGGGAAAGATGTCGAACATGACGTAATAGATGAAGAAGCTGGCCATGATGATGAAGGCACAGCGCTCAAACTCCTCATAGCGGTGGAAGAAATAAAAGAGGGTCGTAAGAAGGATGATCGGATAATAGCTCACATAGCCAAAATGAAGCAGCTCGCTCACAACTGGCGACGTGAATTTGGCCGAGAACAGCAGTGCGGGCTGACAACCGAAAAGAATCTGGTCCCAACCGGCAACGAGATAGTCGAGATTGTTGAACACCCTGTTGAGCTCATAGGTATCGGGATACCACCAGGCAAGGAGACTCATCTGTGAGGCCACGCGCAGCAGCATCGTTGCCCTGCAGGGCAACAGACGGTAGACGATCCACATGGCGGCCATGAGCGCCACCACGCGCACGCGGCCCCAAATCATGCTATCGGGGTTGGCGAGCCTCACATAGGAGAAAACCATCAACACGAGCGTGAAGGCCAAATAGGCCAGTACGGCCCATTCCATCCACAACAACCCTTTGCGTGGATTTTTTTCTATTGAAAATAAAGTCATGATCTCATTTAAGCCATTCGTTTTCCAGATACCAGTCGATGGTCTCGTTCACACCCATCGGCAGGTCGTAGAGCGGATTGAATCCCAATTCTTTTCGGGCCGCAGATATGTCGCACCGCCAGTTGCGTTGCTTCAGAATGTTGTACTTGTCGTTGTTGAGGGCTGTCATGCGTCCTGTCATCCGGCCCCAGTATTCACCGAAGAACGTAATGACGCGCAAGATCCATAGAGGAGCCCTGAGGCGTATCATCCAAGGTTGTCCCAATTCCTTCCAGCAGAGGTTGCTGAATGTGCGGCTGCTGTATACCTTTCCGTCTGAGAGAAAGTATTTTCTTCCTGTCTCCCCCTTTTCCAAGGCGAGGAAAGCGGCATCCACGAGGTCGCGCACAAAGATGAAAGTGATGTCCTGGCGTTTGAAGCCGGCAGCGAAATCCATGTGGCGGCTGATGCTCTGGGCCAACAGGAAATAGTCGCGCTCACGCGGACCATAGACACCCGTGGGTCGCAGGATCACCACCGGCAGCCGGTCTTTGACGCTGTCGAGAAACTGCTCTGAGGCCAGCTTGCTCCTGCCGTAAGCGGTATTGGGCCGCGGCATATCGGTTTCGGTTATCTCCACATAGGGCTGTTGCTCGTGGATGGCTCCAAACACGCTGAGCGACGACAGATAGACAAACTTCCTGACGGGCATCTGCAACTTCAGCAGAGCATTGACAAGATGTTTCGTCCCTTCGGTATTGATGCGGAAGAAATCCTGTTGATGAAGACACTTTGTGGCTCCTGCGGCATGAACCACGTAATCGAAGTCTTTGCCACGAAGCGTTTCCACCAATTCTTCCTCTGAGTCGAGGTTGAGATTGACGAAGTTGATTCGCTTGTCCTGCAGGTAGCGTCGTGAACTTGAGGGTCTCACTCCTGCCCAGGTTTCCCAGCCTCGGTAGAGTGCTTCCTCCACGATAAAGCTGCCTATAAAGCCACTGGCTCCGGTAATTAATATCTTCATGAGTGCAAAATTAGTGTTTCTTTTTCAATGCTGAGTGAAAACGATTGCTTTTTAAGGGATTTTTAAGGACTTGTAGTGCCACCCAGAAGGGCAAAAGGCTGAATTGTCAATGTTTACGGAAATTTCAGTATTCAGTATAGAGTGTGCGTTCCGCTGCTGTCAGATAAGTTTCAGCAATTCCTTCATTCCCTCGCTGGCTCCTTTGTGGATGGCTGTCACATCTGAATTGCAGCCCACAGGATTGGGATCGATCAGATAGACTGGGCACCCCTGTGGCGCGTAGCCGACGAGACCGGCGGCGGGGTAAACATTGAGCGACGTACCAATGATCACGAACACGTCGGCCTGCATGGCTTCGCGGGCAGCAGATTCCATCATGGGCACGGCCTCGCCGAAAAACACGATGAAGGGACGCAGCAGACTCCCATCGCCTGCCTTCTCTCCCGGCTCCACGTCGTTGTGCTCGGGCGACAGCTGAACCTGATAACGCTTGTCGTCGGGGTTGTTGCTGGAACAGGCTTTGGAGAGCTCGCCGTGCAGATGAATCACGTGGCTCGAACCGGCACGCTCGTGCAGGTCGTCGACATTCTGCGTGATCACCGTCACGTCGTAATCGCTCTCCATGCCGGCTATGAGCCGATGGCCCTCGCAGGGCTGGGCAGCCCACAGCTTACGCCGCAGACTGTTATAGAAATTGTTTACAAATACAGGATCCTGCAGCCATCCTTCATGGGAGGCTACCTTCTCCACGGGATAATTCTCCCACAAACCGTCATTGCCGCGGAAAGTCTTGAATCCACTCTCCACCGACATGCCGGCGCCTGTAAGAAAAACTACTTTCTTTCTCATCATTCTTCCTTTCTTTTAGGATTAGTCTGTCTTTCCAAGCCACCAAGTGCATGGGAAACATTAAGTTTTCACAAAAATACGAATTTTTACCCAAATGTCGGTGGTGAAAAGGATAAAATATGTAACTTTGCAAAGAATTTCTTCAATTAGAAACAAAAAAAGCAATAAAAATGAAAGATAAAGTAGCTTACGCATTGGGAACAAGCATTGGCTTGCAATTGCAGCAGATGGGTGCAAACGAACTGGACATCACCGACTTCTCCCAAGGCGTAAAAGACGCTTTGGCCGGATCTCCGGTCATGGAGCGTGCCGAGATCGAGGCCGTCATCAACGAGTTCTTTACGCGCAAGAGCCAGGAGCAGGCTGCCAAGGCCAAGGAAGAGGGCGCACGCTTTTTGGCCGAGAATGCCAAGAAAGAAGGCGTCGTGACGCTGCCTTCGGGTCTGCAATATCAAGTGCTGCGCGAGGGCAACGGCAAGAAGCCGAAGGCTACCGACCAGGTGCGCTGCCACTATGAGGGAACGCTCATCAACGGCACCGTGTTCGACAGCAGCTACAAGCGTGGCGAACCGGCCGTGTTCGGACTCAACCAGGTGATCAGCGGATGGACTGAGGGCGTGCAGCTCATGCAGGAAGGCGCCAAGTACAGATTTTTCATCCCTTACAACCTCGCTTATGGTGAGCGTGGCGCCGGACAGCAGATTCCTCCCTTCGCCGCCCTCATCTTCGACGTTGAGCTCATCGAGGTGATGTAAGAAGCCTGAGGGCCGTCGCGCGCTTGTCACCACACACAAGGACAGAGGGGGACGGCTGATGAGATAAACATTGGGAAAAACTTGAATCAAAAGAAATATGAAATTAGTGAAAGTAGCGGCCATCGTGGCCATTTGCGGCGCAACGTTCGCATCGTGCAACAACTCTGCGCCCAAGAGTGATTTGAAAAACGGCATCGACTCTTTGAGCTATGCCATGGGTCTTGCCCAGTCGCAGAACCTCCGCATGCAGATCAAGGAAGGCAATGCCATCGACACAGCCTATATCGACGAGTTTATCAAGGGCTTGAACGAAGGCGCAAAGGTCGGCAAGGATAAGAAGAAGTTTGCCTACATCGCTGGTCTGAGCGTGGGTATGGGCATCTCCACACAGGGCTTGCAGCAGATGAACAGCATGTGCTTTGGCAACGACACTACACAGACCATCTCGCTGAAGAGCTTCATGTCGGGCTTCTCGGCCGGCATCAAGGGCGGCAAGACAGCCTTCACCGTTGAGGAGGCACAGAACATTGCCCAGCAGAAAGTCAACGAACTCAAGGCCAAGAGTGCCATCAAGCTCTATGGAGCCAACAAGGCTGCCGGCGAGAAATTCCTCGCTGCCAACAAGAAGAAGCCGGGAGTGGTGACTCTGCCCTCCGGTGTACAGTACAAAGTGATCAAGGCCGGCAACGGCAAGACCATCGCCGACTCTACCTGGCGTGTGACCTTCACCTACGAGGGACGCACCATCGACGGCAAGGTGTTCGACTCCAGCAACCGTGGAGGCAAGGAGAACCCCGTCACCACTCAGGCCTTCCAGAATATTCCCGGTTTTGCAGATGCTCTCAAGCACATGCCTGTCGGCTCTACATGGGAAATCTATATTCCGCAGCAACTCGGCTATCAAGCCAACCAGGCTGGCGAGATCAAGCCTTTCTCGGCTCTCGTCTTCAAGGTGACGCTGATCAAGGCTGAGCCGGCAGAACAGCAGCCCGCTTCAGGTATGCCCATCCGCAAATAAAACTTCGCAACAAGCATAACCACCTGCATGGTCACACTTCACCTGCTCCCAACAAGGGTGGAACGGGAATGTGTGACCATGCTTGTTAATAATAAACAATAGTATAGTATGAAAAAATTTGTTTGTTTAGCTCTCGTTCTTCTCGTAGCTACGGCCAACTGTGCCATTGCCGGCAAGAAGAAGGACAAAAAGAATCCTGCCGCTACCACCCAGACCGTAGTGCTGAAGACTAAGGCCGACTCGCTGAGCTACGCTGCCGGCGTCGGTGCCACGATGGGACTGGAACAATATCTTGAGAAGCAGCTCCATCTCGACTCCACACAGCGGGCCGACTTCACCGCTGCCTTCGAGGAGGCACTGACAAAGATGAACGATAAGAAATTCCAGGCCTTGGCTGCCGGCTACCAGATTGCTCAAACCGCGTCACAGGCCATTCTGCCCAACTATCAGAAGAACCTGAAAGAAGCCGATATCACCATCAACGACTCGCTCTTCTATAAGGGATTCGCTGCCGGATTCAACAACGACACCACCTACTTCAAGCCGGCAAACGCCATGAAGCTCGTACGCGAGACCACTCAGGCTGCTGAGAGACAAGCCAATGAGAAGTGGAAAGAGGAAAACACAGAATGGCTGGCCAAGAACGCAAAGAAGCAAGGCGTACAGACCACACCCTCGGGCCTGCAGTACAAGGTGATCAAGATGGGCACCGGCGAGAAGCCGACGGCCACCGACACCGTAGTGGTGAAATACGAGGGCAAGGACATCAACGGTGAGGTGTTCGACAGTTCCTACAAGCGCAATCCACAAACCATCAACTTCGTCTGCAACCAAGTGATCAAGGGTTGGACCGAAGCATTGGAAATGATGCCCGCAGGCAGCAAGTGGGAACTCTATATTCCGGAGAACCTGGCTTACGGCGCACGCAAGACCGGTCCTATCAAAGCTTTCTCTACACTGATTTTCACCGTAGAGCTTGAGGCCGTGAAGAAGGCCGCTCCTAAAGCTGCAACAACTGCAGCCACAAAGGCTAAGGTCTCTTCGGCAAAGAAAGCCAACCACCGCAAGAGAAGATAAGCTGTCTTGATGGATTCCGATGGTTGTCGGACAAGACAGACGCAACCCTATCCTATCTCATCCGCAATGCCGGCCAAGCCGCATTGCGGATGTTTTTTTTGTGCATGCGTCAACCATGTTTCGTGGCAATAGCCGCACGATTGTGTGTCTTTTTTTAAATATGGTTGACACCTCAAAAAGAAAAGATGGAAAAGAAAAAAGAGAGGCTCCAATCCCTATTGGATCGCAGTAAGTTAGAGAAGTACTGCTACGAGATGTTTTATCTCCAAGGTGTCCCTGTTGCAGAAGTTGCAAGAAAAACGGGTTTGAATAGGCAGACAATTTACAGATATCTTCGTAACTTTGAGGCCATAAACCCACAAGTAGCAGAACAGATGAAGAAAAATGGTAAGGATGTCACTCCTGATGACTATAAGGCCCTTCAAGAGGAGGTGGCCCGTCTACAAGGAGAGCTGAAGCGCGAGAAGCTGCGTGCCGACTTCTATGAGGAGATGGTGGCATTCGGCAAGGAAGTGTATGGTATAGACCTAAAAAAAGCTGGCACCAAGTAGTCAGTAGGCTTCACGAGCGCGACATGAGGGCATATGCCGTCACGTTGCTTTGTGGACAGCTTGGTGTGAGTACGCAAGCCTACTACAAACATGAGGATACGCAGATGCGTAAGTTAGCCGAGGAAGCCTTTGTCGTCGAGTTCATCAAGCGCATACGCGAGCGCGACCGTGGCATTGGCGGTAGCAAGCTGTGGCGGATGTACAAGAAAGAGTTTGGCGAAGAGCATGCCGTTGGCTACAACCGTTTCTACGACATCGTAGATAAGTACGGGCTGAAGGTACGCAAACGCCGTCGTCGTGCTAAGACCACGGATTCCAATCATGACTATCCAACCTATCCCAACCTGGTGAAGAACATGATTCCAGTCCGTCCCAACCAGTTGTGGGTCAGCGATATAACCTATATGGTCATATATGTTGACGGGAGTTCTGGAGATTACAAGTTCTGCTACCTCTCGCTCGTCACCGATTATTATACAAAGGAGATTGTGGGCTGGTGTGTCGGCGAGACATTAGAAGCAAAATTTGCTGTCGAGGCTTTGAACATGGCCCTTACCCGTCTTGACAAGAACCTTGTGTATGACATCATACACCACTCTGACCGTGGCGTCCAGTACGCCAGCTTTGCCTACACGGACATACTGAAGGCACACGGCATCCGCATCAGCATGACCGAGTGTGGTGACCCTAAGGACAATGCTGTCGCCGAGCGTGTGAATGGCATCATCAAGAACGAACTCTTGAAAGATATGGTGTTTCACAGCATAGAAGAAGTAAAGGTTGCCGTTGCCGATGCCATAGACTTCTATAACAACGAGCGTCCGCACATGAGCCTTGACTGGAAAACACCAGCAGAAGCTGCCCTATGTTCTGGCGAGTTGAAGAAAAAGTGGGTAAGTCACAGAGAAAATTTCTTAAAACAGGAGATCGCATGAAGAAAAATCCGTAACTTTGGGGCGACCCAAGAAAAATGTCTTGCTTTATGCGAGACCGGAACGAGAGCAGGAGGTGAGGCCTCCGCCTTTACCCCTCTCTTGTTCTGTTATGTTTTTGCTTACGCAGCGGCTGTATCAACCATAAACGTGACTAAGCCGCACATGTATCAACCAAATATAAAAGTAATGTTTAACCGGGTCAACCAACATTAAAAATAAGGCTTAAAGTAGTCAACCAAAAACGTTAAACTACA
>Ga0256407_10005565_pt1 | contig 20055 bp, 8 predicted proteins | sample RumenRJG_04DNA_FD_193489 | JGI IMG/M metagenome (GOLD analysis project Ga0256407, IMG submission 193489) | Bovine rumen microbial communities from Lethbridge, Alberta, Canada - RJG_04 | ecosystem: Host-associated > Mammals > Digestive system > Stomach > Rumen | place: Canada: Alberta | collected... | reverse complement strand
AGATTTGTAGCAACTTCGCCGAGCATTACATACTGAGAGCTTGCTCTTGGCTCGGTGAGAGTAATCTGAATCTCAGCTGCATGCCAGAAGTTGTTGCTTGTACATACGATACGGATAAAGCGATAAGGAGTCTCTACGAAGAACGGAATTGTGTTCTCTACGAGAGCGCCAGTTGCGAGGTCGGAGAAGACAACAATCTCGTTCCAAGTCTCTGTATCACCATCGGGATCGTCTGAGCCGTAGAGAGTAATCTCAGAAGGCCAGTTGCCGGAAGTGGTGTTTCTGTCGCAAATGTAGAAGATGCAGTCGCCCACCATATCCTTCATGTTAGAGAGCTGGATGTAGTGTTTTACGCCTTCGGGAGTGTTGCCCTTATAGTCTGAGTGCCAGAAGGTTTCCTTGTTGCCATCGATGAGGGCACCTGATGCGAGGGTCTGGCCGTCTTCGTAACCGAAGTTGTCGCAGCTGAAGGGAGAGGTCATCTGGCTGGCAGATGTAATCATCTTGCTCTCTTTTGCAGTTACCAGAGCCTGAGCTACCTGAGCGCGGAGGAGATTGTTCTTCTCTACGAGGAGGTCATGTTCTCTGAGGGTTGCGAAGTTAGCGATGATTTCTTCTGCTTCGCTGTCTTCAACGTATTCGAGATACCATTCGCTGGTACCACGGTTGCTTGCGTTGTCGAGGCTACCCTTATCGTATGTACCTACCCAGAAGGATACTACCATATCCCTGCCAGTATCATTTCCCTTGTTGTGATCAAGCTGGTGAATGTAGTTACTACCACCTCTCTTTCCGCTCTTCTTGCTTGCAAGACGGATATAGAAGAGGTCCTTAGTGTCGCCGTTACCATCGTCTGCATCCACATAATCGTCGCCAGCATAGTCAAATACGACGTGGCTTGCATCCTCTGGATCCTGTGTGAGTGTGACTCTGTTTGTACAGCCGAGGCTGATATAGTTCTCCATGCCTGCATTCTCGATAGAGATGCTGTCGCCATGCTGCTCGAGTTTCCAGAGGAAGTTTGCATGGTCTCTCTGGATTGTAGCATAAGCACCCATGTTGTTAGAACTGCCGAGATAAGAAGCTATAAAGGCCTTATCTACATATCCTGATTCAGAAGCGTCAGAGATATAGCGCAATGGAGAGATGATACGATAGTAGCCGTCGCCATTGGGAAGAACATAAGGCTGTTCGCTGGCTAGCACGACATCAAAGAGTGAGTCGGCTTCTGCTGCCAATTCATTTGCCTCTGCTAAGGTGCAACCACCAGCACTCACTTTATCAGATGCATAAGAATCAATCAGGTTCATCAACTCCTGGAACTTGTGGTAAGTTTCCCAGTCGCGGAACTGACCGAACTCAGCCTCACCACCTTCTTCCATCATGTTCATTGCAAAGCCATCATCATCGCCAACGTAGTCTCCGTACTTATCCATGAGGCCATTGAAAACACGAAGAACCTCTTGAGCTTGTGTAGGCACTTCGAGCTGCCAAATGTATTGGGGATTCTGATCATAACCTGCAGAAGGACCATCATGCACTGTCCAGAATGAACTACCGCACCAGTTCCAACCACTTGTCGATGTTGTAGCGGCACAAGCGGTGGCACGAACTGCGAACTTACCGTTCTCGCCTAAGAAGAAAATCTGAACCTCCCAAGGTTCACGTCCGTCGCCATTAGTGTGAAGGGACGTGTCGTCAAGGTTTGAACTGCTGTTGGGGTTGCTGAAGTAAGTTGTGCCGAAAACTTTGAAGCCATAGGGCTTGAATTCACCCGGAGCTTTCGTGAAGGTAAACAACTGCTGTTCGGAAACGTCACCGCCTGTCAGATTACCATCTGCAGTTAAATAAAACTTGTAACCGTCGTACTCTGTCGAGATGTAGTACTTTCCTCCATCTTGGATAGCAGCGAGCGCGGCTTCATACTCGGCGTCAGTCTGTGCTTGCACTTGACTTGACGTCATCATTGTTGCTATTGGAAACAACAACGACAATAAAAAGTAAAGCTTTCTCATTGTTTAAAAGTTTTAAGTTTTAGTTAATAATATGTTTGTTAAAAATAGGTTTTATACACCATTTCCTTTGCAAAGTTAACTTTTTTGCCGTAACTTTCACTCTATAATATAACACTTTTTCCTTGTAATTAAGGATTTTTAACACGAGTGGGCAAAAAAGAAGAAGTTCCTGCTAAAATAACAGAAACTTCTTCCTTACATTATATTATATATGCAGTTTAATTTTTCAACGTGCCGAGTTGGCAAACTTAACACGCCGAGTTGGTAAACTTAACACGCCGAGTTGGCAAACTTAACACGCCGAGTTGGCAAACTTAACACGCCGAGTTGGCAAACTTAACACGGTGTGTTGGCAATTGCCTCTAGAGAAGTTTGCAAAGTTCACACGTGAAGTTTAATTACTTGACGAGAACCTTGCGTCCGTTCTTAATGACAATGCCCTTGAATTGCTTGCCCACGCGCTGTCCGGCAAGGTTGTAAGTGCCATTGTCCGAGTCGCTGAGGTCACTAAAGTCTTTAAGGTCGCTGATGTCGCTAGCATTTGCCTCGAAGATGCGGAAAGTGGAACCATTGTCGGTAAGACTTCCCTTAGCATCCCAGAACTTCAGTGGACCTCCAGTGCCTCCGAACTGATTGAGGCAACAGTATTCTGTGCCAGGTTTGCGCAGGAGGAAGCCGTCGCGAAGGGGAATCAGGTCCCAAGTGAAGTCACCTGTGCGCATGAGGCCATAGTCGCCGACAGCCGTAAGGGTTTGGCTGAAGCCTGTCGCGTAGTTGTAAACCTTCACGTGATAGGGGTCGCCGCCAAATGCCCAGAAGTAGTTGCCGTCGTAAAGGAGTGTCTCCTCATCGACCTCAGACGGATAGTAAGGTTCCGAGTTCTGACGTCCGACGAAATAGTCGCTGCGGATGGTCATGTTGTACCAATAGGCCTCGTCGAAGGACGGCGAGAACATGAAGGGGCCGAACCATTGCACTTCGTAATCAATCGTGACGTCCTCTGTTACCTGATAAGGCATATCATAGGGCTCGACAAGCGAGACGTAGGCATTCTCCCATTCGCTGGACGGGGCAAAAGGCTCGGAGCCTCTTGGCATTTGGTGCGTTTCGGTGCCTACGACTTCGCCATTGAAGATGTAGCGGTTGGTGACTGCAAACAAGGAAGCCGAAGCCAGCTCGAGAGCTTCTGTCGGGTCGAAGTCGCCAACTTCTGTTATCTTCCAGCGATTGCCGTCATCGGGATTGCTGTAGCCGTTGATGACCATCGTGCTGGTGTTGTTGTTGAACCAGAGTGTTGAGCCGCTGTCGGTTGTGGTAAGCATCATGTATTGATATTCTCCGTCGGGATTGGAGTTGTCGAAGATGATGGGCGAACCAAGCATGTCGACCCACTCGCCGTTCAAGACGTTACCGGTTCTGAGGTATTTCTTCAGGTGCGGGCTGTAGAGGTAGCTTGTGCCCTCGATGTTGATGATGGCGAATTGCTTATCGTAGTCTTCCACAGTCCACCAGGCACTTTGTCCTGCCTCCACTCCATTGTAGTCGTAGCTCAATATGAGGTCGCCTCGCTTACATGTGATAGTGTACAGCTTGTTGTTTGCAAATTCGACGGGATCAATAGGATCGGGAATATAAGGACGTACGCCATTGACGATGTCCTCATAAATCTTCTGCGTTCGCGTCTCGAGCCAGCTGGCTGCAGTCTTTGCCTGTGCTGCATAGTCTGTGCCGTCGCCCCACTTTGTCTTATTTGAGGCGAAAGAGTTTTTGGCAAAGTCGTAGTAATCCTGAGCATACTCGAGGAGTTCCTGCAGATCGTTCTCCATGAATTCTTCCCAGAGCTGACGATAGAGGTCGTCCATCGGCTCGTACTTGAAGCGAAGGTCGCGGATGAAGGCCGTTGCCTCCATCGAAGTCATATCTGACCAATAGTTGGCTGTGCTCTCACTCTGGAAATAACTCCTGTTGCGCTCGTAGCCAAAACCCCAGTCGAGGTCCCAAACGGGTCCGAAGATGTACTTACTGTCCTCGCTGAAGAAGTCCTCGCGATAGCAGAAGGTGCTCTTGGGATGATAGAACTCGTAGTTAAGCGTGAGCTCGTTGACCATCATGAAGCGGACAAGTTGCTCGACATCAACATAAGGCGAGATGTCCCTTCCGCGATAGAGTGCAGACAGGAAACGGTTGAAACTATTCTGAACGTTTTCCAATGTCAGCTGCGTCAAGCCTTCGCTGAAGTCGGGTTCCTTGATGTTGATTGGCAAGTTGTAAGGCGACGACTTGAACTTCTGTCCTGTAGGCTCGTCGTAATACGAATCGAGTTCAAGCAAAGCAGCTGTTGTTTCGTCAACAATATCGACACTGTTGTTCGAAAAGCCTACTTTCTCGGTAAAGTTATAGCTGCCACGATACTCGCCATTAAGGTAAAGGTCAACTGGCACGATATGATTGGCTGCAGCTGCTCCCATCAGATTGGCTGCCTTCATACCGATGGCGTTCGACATCATCGAACCTGTCTGATAGTTAGAGAGCAATACCCACGACTTGCCTTTCGTCATGCCGAGCGGCTTCTGCTTCTCAGCGAACTTCAGGCGATAAGGTTTCTTTGGCCAGCTCCAGCTGCTGTTGCCTCTGCCCTTTATCTGCACGGCAGTCTCTTCCATCGACGGGAAGATGTCGTGACCGTCAATACGGATGGTGGCGTCCTTGTAGTAATCCTTACTGGTTATGGGCTGACCGTCGGAAGTGTTGATGTAGATGGTTGGCACTTCTGCCCTATCCGTCAGCCAATCGACATGAACACGATAAGCTCTGCCGTAAGGCTTCATGATATAGTTGCCGCTTTCCCAAGGCATAAGTATGGTGCAGCCATTGGGTGCAACAAGATAATAGATGTCCTTATCGAAGCGCAAGCGGTCGCCTATCTCTTCTTGAGGTTTGCCGTCCACATAGACTGTCGCGTTATCGTCGGAGAGGCCAAAGGTAGGCGTCAGGCGTTTGCCAATGGCACCAATCGTGGCAGAAACGACATCATCGGCAATCTCGCCATTAACGGCCGAGAAGAGTTGGTCGTTGTTCTTCTTGGCGAACTTGAACGAGACGAACGTTGGGAAGTCAGGCTTCTCTTCGCTTACGGAAACGACATCAGAGAGATTGTAGGTGTAGTTCTGTCCGATGTTCGTTTGGATGACAAGCTGTCCGTTCTGCTGAGATTGGCCCGTTACTATCTCTAAAGGATAAGCTTCGATACGACCATCGCTCAGATAGACGTGCAGAGCATCGGGGAAAACAATTGGTGCATACTCTCCGACAGGAACCTCTGGCTGTGGTCCTGGGTCGGGAGCACCATCCTTACGGTGGAAGAGGAATCGTTCGTTGGCTGCCGTGCCGTTGCTGCCGCTATAGGTTCCCACCATGTTCGTGCCGCCACGAAGATTCCAATAGTAACTGGTAGCAATGGTGCTCTGGATGGAAAAAGCGCCATCGTCGCCCAATATGATGTTCCAGAACTCAGAATTGTCACCAAGAGGCTCGGTGGCAAGCGTCATGTACTTGTAGTATTTGTCATAGCGCCCAGTCGTATAGACAAGCAGGTCGCCCGTAGCTTCGCTGCGGAAAGTGTAGCCCGACTGTGTTTTCGTAACAATCCAATAGGCATCAGCTGTCCGCTCCTCTTCGCCTGTAACGTAGTAGATGTAAGGGTCGACACTATGATAAGCGCCCAAGCCCACATAGCCGTCCTGCTTGGTACAAGAAATATAATAAACGCCATCGGGAACAAGAGCGTCGGCAAAGGCTTGTATAGGAAAGCATCCAAGACATGCAAAGATACCTATAAATAAAGAAGTCAGGTAATTGTTCTTCATGCTAGTTTAAGTTTTTGCGCAGCAAAGATAATGTTTTTTTCGATATAACAGCATAAAAAGAGAAATAATCTTTGCTTATCGGAGCAAAAACGAACGCCCCTCAAGGGAAAACCAAACGCCGCACGCGGGGATTGCAATCGCCGCACGCGGAAATGACCAACGCCGCACGCGGCGTTTTTCATCCCCACTTCGCAAGCCACAAAACTTAAAAGAACAGAAGGTGACATTCCGACACAAAAGATGAAGGGGTAACAAACCATCTCGTCCGAAAGCAGCTAACACAATTTTACTCCTTCGAAGAAGAATTTTGGCTTTTTTTTTCAGCAAACATGTTTTTTTTCATAATTTCGCTTGTAATATTATAAATAATGTATATATTTGCCGAGAAAAAGCATGCAGAAAAACTAATTTTATATTTAACCTATTTATTAACCAAAACAAAAACTATCATGAGAAAAATCAAACTTCTCTTGACTGCCATGTTGGCAATGACAGCATGGACAGGCGTGATGGCGCAGGACACAAACGACGCTGAATACGTCGCTGCAAAAGAAGCCATTACAGATGGTGCGACCTATCGCATCAAGACCACAGTGAGTGGCACAGATTACTATGTGACCACTGCCGGCGCGTTGACACAGAACATAGCCAACGCCGGAATGTTTGAAATCACTAAGACCTCAGGTGGCTACTTCGGCACAGGCTTCCGCATCAGCAGCGGAACAGACCGATTCACAAATCCTCCACTGTCTAACAACGTGGCAAACCTGACTCCTGGTAGCTTCTCTCATTCTACCGGTGACCGTGGCGACTGGGAAAGACAGGTCCTCTACCTGAACAATAACGGCAAGTATGCAATCCGTTCCTGCAACGTCGCTGACGGCACAAGCAGCTGGAGCGACGCAGGCAGAACACACTGGAACGTTTACACGGTTGGTGATGTTGTTACTCCTCGCTACAACTACGAGAAGTACTACATCTGGGATTTCGAAGGCCCTCTCACAACAGTCAACGTTACTTACAAGCTCTTCGAGTCCGACGGAACAACACAGGTTAAGAGCGTTACCGTCAAGCAGGAAGCTAACAGCGCTGTTGACATCAGAAACGTCACTTGCTGGACCAACTACGGTTACAAGTTCGAAGACTTCCGCTATGATTACGTAGCAGACGGCACCATCGGCGCCACAGACTGCGTAATCAAGGTAACCCGCACCCTGAAGCCCGGCACCGTAGGGGCTCTTGCTGACCTGAGCAACGAAAAAGCCTATGAAATCGGTTGCGAACGCGGCGCTTTCCTCGTAGCTGACGGCAAGATGATTGCACAATGTCTGGATGCAGCTGCCGCTGCTTCTCCAAGAGGCAAGTTCGCTCTCCTCAACTACGAAAGCAAGTATTTCCTCTACAATACTGAAGAAAACATGTTCGTGAAGAAGGACGGCTCATTGGCTAACAACATCTACACTGATGGCTTCAGCGCAGAAGACGCAGTCGTTCTCACAGAGCAGGGAGGCGGATTCTTCATGATGGCATTCAACGTTGCCGACCACACCATCAACGTGAACAGCAACCAGCCTCTGGGATACGTCATCAATGCCTATAACACTCCCGACCCGGGCAACAAGTTCTTCATGGTCGCTGAGGCTAACTTCGATCCCACAAACGCACTGGCAACCCTGCAGGAGTTCTTCCATCCCACTCACTTCGTGAAGTATGTCATCAAGGAAGGCGAGAATGTTCTCTACACTTCTGAACCTCAGCCCACTTATGTCGGAGCACATTACACCGCTCTGCCCGAAGACTTCAAGCGTCCATTCTATACATATGCTGATATCGACGTAACAGTCGCTGACGTTGAAACAACCACTATCAATGTCGCAGCTACATGGGCCGGCCCGTTCGAGATCTCTACCGACTTTGCAAACGCTCATTGGTACGACATGGCTATGCGCAGCACATGGTACGTGACAAGTGCCGTGAAGGATGCCGACGGTGCATACAAGACGCAGAACGCTAACACTATGGGCCTCGTGGAAGACTCCTATCAGTGGGCATTCATTGGCAACGGCTACGCTGGATTCAAGATTATCAACAAAGCATGGGACGGAGGTTACAGCTTTGGTTGGAAGGACGCAGACGCAGTAAGCGGTGGCATTCCCACCATCATGTCTGACACCGAGGGCAACCACGCATGGAGTATCGTTCCAAGCACCAACACATCTGTTCCTGAGGGCTCATTCTGCATCGGCGTTCCTGGCACAAACGTTTTCATCAACCAGTATGGCGGTGCAGGCGGCAGCGTGAAGTTCTGGAACAGCACTGGCAACTACGGCGACGCAGGTTCTGCATTCACAGTATTCGACGTTCCCACAAACTTCGCTGAGTACCTCGTTGCAGATGGAATTGCTGATGTATTCACATCAACTGCTACAGGTTACTTCACACTTACCGAGGAAGCAAAGGCTCAGTTCGATCCCGCTTACCAGAAAGAGTGCTCCTTCGAGACCTACAAGGCTTTGACGGAACTCCTGAGCAAAACCACAAGCTATATCCTTCCCGCAAGCGGCTACTACCTCCTGAAGAACAAGAACTATGGCACTTACATGGGCATCGACCCGAGCGACGGCAACTTCTATGGCAACTACAATGCCAGCGTTGTTCCTCAGCCCAAGCACGTTGTCAAACTGACCTATGAAGGACTGAATGAAGCCGGTAACGTTCAATACTCCATCGGCTTGATGGGCGTATATGTTCCCGATGCTATAGCACAGAGCACACAGGTTACTGCCGTTGAGGACAACTGCAAGCTCACGCTCGTTGTTCCCGCTCTCGGTTACGCTGCATTCATGGGCGATCCCGAATCACAATTCTCTGCTCTGCACTGCGCAGGCGGTGGCTCTATCGTAGGTTGGGAATCAAGTGCTGACGCTTCTCAGTGGACAGTAGAGGTTGCTACAACCTATGACCTCACTGTTACCGAAGCTGGTTATGCAACAGCTTACCTGCCCTTCGACGCAACTCCAGTTGCCACCACAAGCCCCAGCATTGAAATTCCTGAAGCTAAGGGTGTTTGGACATTCGACGACGGCACAACAACTGGCACAGGCACTGCTACTTTGGCTGCTTCTTCTGGTGTAACATTCGATGGCGGCGCCGTTACCGTTCCCGTTGGTGACAAGCTCACAATGACAACCAACGCTGGTGGTGACCTCAGCACATACACATTACTGATGGATGTCAATGTTCCTGCAGACAAGGGAAGCGATAGCAATCTGAATAGCTACACATCTCTCTTCTCGAACAAGCCCGCCAACGATGGCGACGGAAGCCTCTTCTTCAAGTGGACAACAAACGGCAGAGGAATTGGTCTCAACTATTGCGACTTAGGCTATAATGGCAACTTTGACTTAGGCACAACATACCGCGTAGTATTCGTATGCGTGGACAACGTTGCTACCGTTTATGTCAATGGCGCACAGGTTGGTCAAGCTACCGCTGCAAGCACCACACAAAGTCAAGACCACTGGACATTGCGCGACGCTGTTCTCTTCTTTGCCGACAACGATGGTGAAGAAAACGAGGTTGTATGCGACGAAATCCGCTTCTGGGATGTTGCCCTGACTTCTGCTCAGGTTGCAGAACTCAAGAATGCTGGCTATACTCCTGGCGAAGGTGAGCTCGCTATTTACACTGCCACGATTACAGACGGTGCTGAAGGCATCACTCCTGGCGAATATGAGTACCTGACTCTGAACAAACTGGAAGGAACTGTTCCCGAAGCTACTCCTGTTATCATCAAAGCCGCTCCCAGCACCTACACATTCTGGATTGGCGAAGAGCCCGTGCCTGAGAATGGTCTGAGAATCCTCGAAATCGAAGTGGACGGCAGCGAAGCCCTCGTTAAGGCACTTGCTCCTGTTGACGATAACGACCTGATTGGTACATTCAAGCCCATCGAAGGAACTGACGAATACGTTCTCGGTCTGCCCAAGAACGCAGAAGAAGGCGACGACTACGGCTTCTGGCCTGTAACTCCTGGCACAACGATTCCCGCATGCAAGGCTTATCTGAAGCTTGAGGCTGGCAGCGGTGTCAAGGGCTTCCTCTTCGACTTCGACGGCAGTGCTACTGGCATCATGGCAATCGAAAACGCACAGACAACTGACGGCGCTATCTACAACTTAGCAGGTCAGCGTCTGAGCAAGATGCAGAAGGGCATCAACATCGTGAACGGCAAGAAGGTGCTGAAGTAATATGAAGAAAGCATATTTAATTCCAGCACTGAAAGCAGAAGAGGCTCAGGCAGTCAATATGATTGCTGAAAGTCTGAAAGTCAACAAAGACAGCGATAAGACTGTCGATGGCGAAGATGCTCTGACAAAGGAAATTAACGCTTGGGACATCTGGGACTAAGAATAAACATTCCTTTGAATCTATAACAAAAGGCAGCTCTCTCACAAAAGGGAGCTGCCTTTTTTCATGTCGAGTTGCAAAGCGTCTAACGCCGAGTCGCAAGGCCTCAAACGTCTCGTTACCAAACGCAGCACGTCGCGTTCATTATACATTCATGTATGTATAATTAAATATACATGTATCTATAATTAAATGTACATGTATGTATAATGAACCCCGCACACGGCGTCGAGTAACCCCGAATGAAGATCAAGGAAACGCCACATATGGAACAAGGTAACACTACGTATAAAACAAGGTTACACTATATATATAATAAGGTAATACCATATATATAATAAGGTGATACTTTGTATATAATAAGATATGGAGACAGGCTGAATTTTCAAAAAACATTGACAGAAGCGTACAACGTAATGAAAAAAATTGTAACTTTGCACGAACACTCAAACAAAACTAACAATGAAACAGAAACTGACATTACTGTTGTGGCTGGCATTCCTGATGGCTATGCCGACCTTTGCCACAGACTGGCAAGCAAAAACAGACACTATCTGGCCGGCACGCCACTACCGAGAACTCAATGGAGAAGCATCGGGCAGCCAACGCTCGAACTCGTACATCAACTGGAACTACACCGAGGGAACCGTCCTCGTCTATGGCATTCACTTCCCGACGGGACACGTCCGTGCCGACGCCGTGTTCAATGCAAAATATGGCAGGAACGTAACCTTCGGCGTCCGCATCGTGCATCCAGCCACAGGCACCGTCGTTCTCGAGACCTCTGCGACAAGCGACAAAACCTCAACAGCACAGCAGACGATGGAAATCATGCCCGACACCGAAATGCCCTACGACGGCTGGTATCGCTTCGAGCTCACTTGCCCGAACGGCTCGACCATGCTCGACCGCCTCAACCTCCTCCTCTTCCAACGCACCTCGACGCTCAACATCACCGACTCCGAGATATTCATGGCGCCGAGTGTTCACCTTTGGTGGAGCACTCAGGTTCCCGGAGCACCCACTGGGCAAGCCTATAATTGGACCTACCTCGAAGTGATGTACCCGAGCAGCTACAAGCAGCCCGCCACCTACCAGATGGCAATCGGCACCGACGGCATGTACTCGGGCATACAGATGCCCAACCGTTCCGACGGCAGCTACGGACATACCGTCCTCTTCTCCGTCTGGGACAACGGCGACGTCGATGCCGACAAGAACCTGCCTGCCATCATGCGTGCCGGAGCCGTCGACCTCGGGCCAGAAGCCTACGGCACACGTTTCGGAGGCGAAGGCACCGGCTCCAGCATACGCTACAATCGCGACGACCTCTGGGAGTTCGACCACTGGGTACAGTTCCTCTACAACGTTCGACCCGACATCATAAGCGTCACCAACGAGGACGGCACAGTCTCAGAATTCGAGAGCACCTTGCAATCCGTTTGGTTCAAGATGGCAGAGGAAGCCGACTGGCACTACATGGGCACCCTGCGTATGGCAGGCGCCAACCGGCTCACAAGCGGCATCTACAGCTTCCTCGAGAACTTCGGCGACAAGGGCGGCAATCTGATGCGCCGCTGCTACTTCCGCAACGGAGCCATGCGCTCTGCCGCAACAGGCAAATGGTACGCACTGAACCATGCTGGCTATGGTCATACGCAAGGCAAGAACCAACGCAATTCACGCTACGACTATGGTCACGGCGTCACAGATCTCTTCGACAAGACTTTCTACCTCGAGACCGGCGGCTACATGGGAACACGCGACAGCCTCGACACCTGCGAAGCACCGACTATGGGCGAGATGCCCTGGGTCGACACCATCGATGTTGCCCGCTTGGAGCGCCGCGTTGACGAAGGCGTCCTGCACTACCAGACGAAAGTCACGAATTCACGCATCGAAAAGACGCGCACCGTCTCCGACCCTGCCACATGGCAAGTCATCAGCTGGAGCGACGAAGAGACTGTCGGCGAGGACGACATGGGACGCGCTGTCATGATTCTCGACGGCGACACGACAACCTACTATCACAACAAATGGAAGAACGGCACAGCCAACTATCCGCACAACTTCGTCATCGAGGCACCCGACATCACCACGATTAGCATGATTGAACTCTATCAGGGCCGTACAAGCAAATATCGTGCGAAAAGCGTCGTGCTGTCCGTCTCCGACAACAACAGCCAATGGACAACCGTCGGACGCTTCAATATCGACGACGCAGAGTCGCCGCGCATTCAGCTGCCGGAGCCCGTCTCTGGCAAGTACTTCCGCTTGCGCTTCATGACTGGCTACGGCACGAACCTCGTCATCAACGAGATTTATTTCAAGCATGAATACCGCCTGGCCGACCTGCTCGACCTCACTCAGCAAATCATCAACGAGTCGGACTCTTGGGGTGGATATGCTCCTGCCGACCTCGAAGCGTTGCTTGCGGTTTATGCCGACGGCACCTGCACCGACGCCGACGCCTTGCGCGAGGCAATCGAGGCACTTGGCGAGACAGCACAACCGCTTACCTACGGCATCGTAAACAAAGCTGAATCCTTCACACCGAAAGCCGTTTATCAGTTGCATAACATTGCAGGACGCGGCGATATCATTTCGACGACGGACGACGTGCTGTCCATCGCCGCCTCCAACGTTGCCGATGCTCCCGAAGCATATCAGCAGCCATGCGGTGTAACGAATCCTTACTGCAACTGGATGGTGCTGCACTCCGACAAGTACAACGAGAACTACCTCTATAACCTCGGAGCAAAGAAGTATCTTCGCGTCGAAGGTTCTGCAGTTACGCTCTCCGACACGCCCATGCCCATCACCGTCAAGAAGGCAGGCGACGGTTTCGCAATCAATATCAGCAACAAGTATGTCAGCATCAGCGCAACCTCTGAGACACCTGTCGTACTCGCCAATTCCGCAGGCACAAACGGCATCTTTCAGCTGCGCACGAACCAATACATGAGGCCCGACGAGAGTACAATACAAGAACTCAACACGGAAGCCGAGCGGGCGCTTCACGACGACGTCTCGACCCTGCTCTTCCAACAAGCTCTGGAGACCTACGCAAAAGCCTTCGTGTGCCAGGCCGACCTGACCTCGACGCTCGTACGCAGCAGCACGTCGCTCTCGTCGAACGCCAACTCGACGCAACAAACGGAGCATAACCTTGCGAAACTTATCGACAAGAAGACGAGCACATACTACGAGACGTGGTACAGCGGTATCACGTGGCCCGACGAGATGTCGTACATTCAGGCGCACATCACCCCTGCCCTCTCTGCTTTTGCCTTCAGCTTCACGCCCTCGCAGAACCCTGAGTATGGTCTGCCCGACACGCCTTTGGATATCGTCGTCTATGCCTCTTCAAACACTCGCAACTTCGTGCCAGTGACTCAGCTCACGGAGGGGATGCCAACGTCTATCAGCGAAAGCTACGTATCGCCTGTCATCTTCACCGACGGCAACACGCGCTATCTGCGTTTCCAGGTGATGGAAACCATTGGCAAGCGCGCCGACAGTCATATCTTCGCCATGAGCGAGTTCCAAGTGCACAAGGTCATCTTCGACGAAGAGTCTTCGCCTTATTACCTCAGCCAGCAAGTTAAGGATGCCTTCGACGCCCTTCAGGCACAGATGCAGGCAATGCGTCTCCTCATCGGAGCAGGCACCACCACCGCCGCCGATCGTGAGGCTTTGCGTGAAGCCATCGAAGCAGCCGAACTGGCACTGCAGAATGCGACGGGAATAAACGGCGTAGCTGCTTTCTCCAAAGGCGACGGAACCATCTTTAACCTCAGCGGTCAGCGTGTCAGCAAGCCAGGAAAGGGCATCTACATCGTTAACGGGAGGAAAGTCCTCTACTAAGACTAACCGGATACAGAAGAAGGCAGCCCCATTCGCAGAGCTGCCTTCTTTGTGTTTCCTTTCGGTTAGATGCTGAACAAATCAAAGATAATCCTACCCCAAATGACGAAGATGAAGATGAGCGGCAGAACGCAACAGATGGCAATCGTGATGAGGATTGCCTTCAGGCAGCCTTTGTTCTCGTTCTGAACGACAACGGGCTCCGAGTCGCACTTCACTTGCTCTGCCAGGTTGTTGGGCGTAACGTCCCTACCTTGTTGACGCAGACGGTCTTCGGGTGTAAGGGCGGCAGGTGTGATGAGCCACATGACGATGTAAATAATGGGAGGCAGACCGAAGCCGAGTAGCGTGAGGGCAATTGCTCCAAGTCGCCAGATGAGCGGGCTGCCCGCTTCGAAGTAAGTTGCCAAACCAGAGCAAACGCCGCCCAAGACCTTGTCGTCGGCACAGCGATAGTAGCGGTGTGAGCGGACGTGTTCGCGACCTCTGTCGTAAGTGTCGCGAGTGAAACGCTCTGCCTCCTTGGCGAATTGCTTGAAGTCCTCCTTGAAGGTTCCATCCTGCTTGCCCGACTCTCGCTTATTGTAGGAAGCGAAGGCATTCTCCGCCTTGTTGTTGTCTCCGGCAATGTCTTCTGCGCTACCAATCGTGTCGATAATCTCTTTGACCACATTTATATCGACCGCCGTCATGCCTGCCTCGCGTTTCTTCCAAAGGAGCTCAGCCACGCGATGCTCAATGTCGTCGGCGATCTCCTCACCGCCTTCCTGACGGCTGAAATAGCGCTGCATACTGTTCAAGTAGTTCTCGAGGAGGTTGTAGGCGTCCTCGTCTATATTATATAATGTGCCGAAGAGGTTGATGCTAATGTTCTTTTTCATTGTCTTATGTGGTTAAATGGTTAATTTTCATTTTTCAGGAAACAAACTGTGCGCTGGATTTCCTCCCAACTTGCATCGAGCTGGGCGAGCGCCTCGTGCCCGTCAGCGGTCAGAACATAATACTTGCGAGGCGGTCCCTGTGTGCTTTCGCGCCATTCGTAGCCAAGCAGTCCATCCCTCTTCAACCTTGAAAGCAGCGGATAGAGCGTGCCTTCCATCACGATCATCTCTGCTTCGTGGAGCCTTTGGATGATGTCGTTGGCATAGCAGGGCTGCTGTTTGAGCAGGAGCATAATGCAGTACTCGAGCATTCCCTTGCGCATCTGCGATTTCGTGTTGTCCGTGTTCATTTCTTATCAAATATCGTGTTTCGACACTGCAAAGGTAGGCATAATTTGAATACCTTGTATCGCAAGGTACTAACATTTAACATAATTTAAGTTTAGGCGTGTGGCGTTGCAAAGGACAAATCTTCGAGATTGTAAAGATATTTCTCAAAAAGACTCGTTTTAAAAGCGAAAAATCGCACGGACGATGCTTTGGATACCCAAACGCTGAAAAATGGCCTGTTTTTCTTCTGCAATGATAATCAAACAGTTAGAAAGAGCCAACCTGAAGCACCACGTCAAGAAAGTATCACCCAAGAACAGAGTATCATCAAACGAAGCACAATTTGATGCAATTTTCGACGTTGCGAGACGGTCAACTTCACACGCGGAAATTTCAAACGTCGCACGCGGAAATAGCAATCGTCGCACGCGACGTTGAAAAACATCCCGTGCTGCATTGCCAAACACGAAGTGCCGAGTCACAAAATCTTGTAAAGATTTTTTCAGGCTCTCTCCTTTCGAATTACAGATTTTCGAACTGCAAGAAACAAAGAAAAACATGTTTTTCTTTTGTTTTTTGCTCAACATTTCGTACCTTTGTTGCCGCAGATTAAGCAGATTAAGCAAATTACGCAGATTCTTTAACCCAAATAAAACAACAAAATGAAGAAACGTTTCTTTTCCACGATGAGCATTCTGCTGATTGCTCTCGCATGCTTTGCAGAAGGCAAGGCCAAGTATGTGTTCTATTTCATCGGTGACGGTATGGGCGTCAACCAAGTCAATGCAGCCGAGACCTATCTCGGCGCCCTCGAGGGCCGCATCGGCATCAAGGAGCTTTGCTTCCCCAGTTTCCCCTACGTAGGCCTCATCAACACACAGAGCGCCACGAACGGCGTGACCGACTCTGCAGCCGGCGGAACAGCCCTGGCAAGCGGCAACAAGACTAAGAACGGCGCGCTCGGCGTACTGAAGGACCTGGAGACGCCCGTCACCTGCATCGCGCATTGGGCTAAGGATGCAGGCGCCGCAGTCGGCGTCACGACGAGTGTCAGCATCGACCACGCCACGCCAGCTGCCTTCTATTCCCACGTAGCCAAGCGCGGCATGACGTACGAGATTGGCGCTCAGCTGCCCACATCAGGCTTCGACTTCTTCGGAGGCAGCGACTTCGTGAAGCCACAGAACCCCGACGGCGGCCCCGACCTCTATGCACAGGCTCAAGCAGCAGGCTACACCATCGCACGCGGCTACAAGGACTACATGAAGAAGGCCAAGAAGGCCGACAAGATGATTCTCTTCCAACCCGAAGAGGCCAGCAAGGTAGAGGTGGGCTCCATCCCCTACGCCCTCGACCGCACGAAGAACGACCTCACCCTGCAGGACATCACGCGCGCTGCCATCAACTTCCTCATGAAGAAGCAGAGCGAGAAGGACGGCTTCTTCCTGATGGTGGAAGGCGGCAAGATTGACTGGGCTTGCCACGCTAACGACCCAGCATTCATCAGCGAGCTTATCGACATGGACAACGCCGTCAAGGTGGCTTACGAGTTCTATCAGCAGCATCCCGACGAGACGCTCATCGTCATCTCTGCCGACCACGAGACGGGCGGACTGGTACTCGGCCGCGGCCCGTACGAGCTGAACCTCAAGGCTGTGTCCTATCAGCGCATGAGCATGGACAAGCTCAACCGCGAGCTCAACAAGATGAAGAAGAATATGGGCGAGAAGTTCACATGGGACGAGGCAAAGAAGTTCCTCACCGAGAACTTCGGCTTCTGGAACGGCGTTGAGGTCAACGACGACCAGACAAAGCGTCTGGAGAACTCCTTTAACGAGTTCAAGGAAGGCAAGGGCGACGCCGGCCGCCTCTCTGGCACGGTGAAGCGCGTCATCTCCGAGTGCGCCCTGATTGGCTGGCAAAGCGGTGGCCACAGCAACGGCTACGTTCCCGCCTTCGCTATCGGCGTCGGTGCAGAGCAGTTCCATGGCCGCTTCGACAACACCGAAATCCCAAAGAAGATGGCAAAGGCTGCCGGCTGGGAAGTGAAGTAAAACAAAATAACCACCCACAATGAGATACTTTTATTCTTCGCTATTCGCTCTCTGCTCTTTCCTCCTCCTCCCTCTCCTCGCTTTGGCAGAGGGAGGGAAGAGCCAGGTGCCGCTGGCTGACCCGTACATCCTGCTCGAAGGCGACACCTACTACGCCTACGGCACCAACGACGCCGACGGCATCCGCTGCTATACGAGCAACGACCTGCGCGTCTGGAAGTACGAAGGCTTGGCCCTCCACAAAAACAACACGACAGAGACCAAATGGTTCTGGGCCCCTGAGGTGTATCATATTGGTGACAAGTACATCATGTACTTCTCCGCAAATGAGCACCTCTACGCCGCCACCGCCAACTCGCCGAAAGGCCCGTTCGTGCAGGTCGGCACGTACCAAATGAACGACCTCATCGGCGACGAGAAGTGCATCGACTCGCATGTCTTCATCGACACGGACAGTACGGCCTACATCTTCTTCGTGCGCTTCACCGACGGCAACTGCATCTGGCAGGCAAAGCTGAGCGACGACTTCATAACGCCCGTTGCTGGCACTCTGCGTAAATGCTTCGCTGTCTCGCAAAGCTGGGAAAACAAGATGGGGCGCGTCAACGAGGGGCCAAACGTCATCAAACATGGACGTCGCTACTTCCTCACCTATTCGGGCAACGACTATCAGAGCCAAGACTATGCCGTGGGTTATGCCTATACGAGCAACATCGCATCGGGCACTTGGACGAAGTACGCGCAGAACCCCATCCTTCGCCGTTGGGACGACCTCGTCGGCACGGGCCATCACTCGCTCTTCTACGACAAGGACAGCGTCCTGCGCATCGTCTTTCATGCCCACAACAGCACGGAGACCATTCATCCCCGACTGATGTACATCGGCACGATGCAGCTGCGCAGCAACGGCCTCGTGATGCTCAACGACCCCATTATCCGCCCGACGCTTTCCACGTCTGCTCCTTACAACCCCGAGCTTATCACGAAGAAATGGGGTTTTGAGAATGGCGGAGCGGTCACCATCGACCTGAACAACGACGGTAGCCAAGACATTGTGACCGGTGGACTTTCCTACGTTCAGGACTCCGCCACAGGCGAAACAACAACCAACGACATCTCTTACATCGCGACCCTTAACCCTTCGACACATCGCTGGACGAAGGTCATGACGACTCCTCCCTTCATGGCAATGATCTCGCCCTCCTTCGTTCCTTGCGACATTAACAACGACGGCAACATGGATCTCGTTGTCTTTGACCAGACTGGCAACGAGACAGACGACAGCCGCGAAGGCATCTTCCTTGGCAAAGGCAACGGGGCATTCGAAGAAGCAGAACTCTCCTTCCTCAATCCCGACGGCACATCTGCAAGCTTCGACCTCAAGGCACCTTGCAACGCAGAGATAATCGACATCGACAACGACGCGCGACTCGACATCATCCTCGTCGGGCATCAGGGCGAGACGAACTACAATGTCATACTTCACAACCAAACAACCGAGGAAGGAGTCCTATGCTTTTCCATAGAGCCATACGATCAGGAGTACCTGCTTAGCGAGGCAATCATCCAGCCCGCTGACCTCAACAACGACGGCTTTCAAGACTTTGTCATTTCTGCCGTCGTGGAAGGAAAGGAAGATCAGGTACGCTTCACCGACGTCTTCCTTAACAATTCTGAGCAACACGGGCACTTCACCCGCCTCGGTTTGGGCGAGAAGGGAGCCGATTTGAAACGCAAGTCGAACGGTGCTTTGCTGGTTGCCGACTTCAACAACGACGGCTGGCTCGACATCGTGCTTGCTGGACTTGGTGAGACATCTTCTGGAGAAGCAACGCCGAAGCAGCGTCTCTACACAAACCAAAAGACAGAGGTGCCAAGCTTCAAGACAACTATGTGCGACTTCCAAAGTGATACCTACACCCTCACGTCCTCAGCCAACAACTCCATTGGCGTTACCGACTGGAACGGCGACGGATTCTACGACATCCTCATTGGCGGCATCAAGTCAAACGTTTACGGTGGTATGCTTTACCTCAACGACGGCAATGGACGCCCCAAACGCAGCGTCGCCATCCCGGGTGCCACTAAAGCTTGCGTCATCTTCCCCGACTACAATGGCGACGGACGCAAGGACTTCGTGGTCATTGGCTATTCAAAGGACAACAACTACCTGACCTCGGCACAACAAGGAGACAATGCCATCCTTTGTTACAACCTGTCCTCTCCCATCTCACGACCTGATGCGCCGCTCTCCACGACAATATGCAAAGAGGCCGGCGTCGTGTCGCTGTCGTGGGAGGCGCCCGACACAATACACAAAGGCTTTACCTATGAAGTCTATATTAAAGATGAGGAAGGGCACCTTTTAAACTGCACGCCAGCCATCATCGGCGGTGAGAAGGACGGAGTGCGCAAGGTGAACCGCCTCGGTCGAGTCGGCACAAAGACAGAGTGGAAGTTTTGTCCCACGAAACCCGGCACTTATACTTGGGGCGTGCAAACCGTTGACGCAGCCTACACAGGCTCTGTCTTCACAGAAGGTCCGCAGTTCACTGTAACAGAAGAAGACATCACGACGAGCATTGAGTCACCTCAAGATTCAAGAAAGACAATTCAGAATGATGTTTTTGAC
>Ga0256407_10005562_pt1 | contig 20060 bp, 15 predicted proteins | sample RumenRJG_04DNA_FD_193489 | JGI IMG/M metagenome (GOLD analysis project Ga0256407, IMG submission 193489) | Bovine rumen microbial communities from Lethbridge, Alberta, Canada - RJG_04 | ecosystem: Host-associated > Mammals > Digestive system > Stomach > Rumen | place: Canada: Alberta... | reverse complement strand
ATTATAATCTTATAAATATTTATAATAATAATAATTAAAATAAAATATAAAAATCAATAATAAAAAATTCTATTTAAAAAAAATATAATTCATATTTCAATATTTATAAAAAAGTAATATCATATTAAATATTAAAAATATATAATAAATTATACTTAAATTTCTTATCAATCTTATTTTCATTTTTACTTTTTAAATTAAATATTTTTATTTTGAAAATTGAATAAACTTTAAAAATATATGAAATTGGTTTTATCTTTATTTGTTATATAATTTAACTAATTATTTTATAAAAATTTAATTTTTAATTAAAATAAGATTTAAATAATCATTTGAAAAAGTGATTCTATTAAATATAAATAATAATTTATAAATTAAAAACCAATTTCTATCTTGGGATTAATTATTTATTTATTTCATCAAAATAATTATTTTAAATTATATTTATTTTTTATTATTATTTTATTTTTTATATTTATAATGAAAAAACCTATAAGAGGAATTAGGCAATTATTTAGGAAAAGTGCAAGTGTGGATAATATTAATAATAAAAGTCAAGATGATAATAGTAATTTATTCAAAAAGTCACAAAATTCAGAAATTTCATTTGAATTCAGTGATGATGATTTAAAAAATTCAAATATTAACAATAGTAATTTTAATATTTCATCAAATACAAATCAATCATCATTAAATCAAAAAATGATTAATCAAATACCAAAAATACCAAATTATACATTAGAAACAATAAAAAATAAACCTGAAAAAATATCAATTGATTATTTTTCAGAAGATACTCCTTTAGATTCTTTACAAATTGTTAAAACAGAAAAAGATGATTTAAATTTAAATTCAATTCTCTCTTCAAATCAAAAAAATATAATACAACAAAATAATAATAATAAAAATTCAAATCAACAAATCAATAATAATTCAGGTTTAAATAAGAGATTACTTGAAAAAATAAAACAAGTTCAATTACTTGAACAAAATATAAAAGAAAAAAATAAAATAATTGAAAAACAAAAATCTCAAATAGAGAAATTAACATCAGAATTAAAAAAAAATAATGTAAAATTTTATATATGATTTATATAGATTTAGCCTGATCAAAATCATAAAGTCAAAAATGAATTAATTTTAACAAGTAAAAAATTAAAAGATAAAGAAGGAGAATTAAATGAAAGGAAATTAGTAATGGATAATTTAATTGAGCAATATAAGGAAAAAATAAATGATTTAATTAATACTAATCAAAGTCTATTAGATAGAATTGAACATTTGGAAAATCAATTAAAATCAAAATCAGAATTGAAAAATGAAAATTATGAAGATGAAAAAAATAATTATTTATCAAAAATAGATTCATTAGAAAGACAAATTAAAAATTTAAGAGAAAATTTTGAAAATGAAATATCTGAAAAGAATAAATTAGAAAATAAAAATAAGGAATATAAATTATTGTTAAATAGTTGTTTGGAAACTTTCAAAAAAATTAAACAAAAACCAAATGATATAATATCAAATAATAACAATATGCAAGAATTTATAATGTCAAAATTAAAAGAATTTTTTAAAGAAATACCTATTAAAAATAAAGAAAATGAAATATAACAAAATAAAATTTGATAACTTTTAAACAAAAATATATTTTAATTTATTTTTATATTTTTTTTTCATATTTATTCAATATGAGTAAAAACATTTAATTATTATTTGAAAAAAATAAATATTCAATTGTAATATTTAAATATACAATTATATTTAATTCTTTAAAATAATAAAAAATAAATGTCAGAAAATATTTCATCAATAAAAGGAAATAGTCCAATAAACTTATCATTTAATTTAACAAAAGATGAAAATAATTTTTCAGAAATGAAAAATTATATATTAACTCTAGAAAACAACTTAAAAAAAAAAGAAGTAGAAAATAATAATTTACAAAATACAATATCAACAAAAGAACAAGAAAATTTAACAATCAAACAAACAATAGAAAAACAAGAAAGTATAATCCAAGAATTAACAAGTGAATTAGAAATTTATAAACAACAATCAAATAAATATCAAAATAGAATAAATGAATTAGAAACAGAGAATAGAAAATTAAATTATTCAATAATTGAATTAACTCAAAAAAATAAATCATTATTAAATAATGATTTACAATCAGATACTAATAAAAATGAAATATCAAATCAATATTTAAGTCTTTCTAATAAATTAGATGAAATTGAAATTATTAAATCTAAATTAGAATTTGATAATACTAAATTAATAAATAAATTAACAGAATTACAAAGTGAACATGATAATGAAATTAAATTAATAACAAAAATTAAAGATAGTGAAATTCAACAATTAGAAAAAGTAATTAATTCATTACATGATATTATTAATAATAATAATATTCAACAAAATAATTTTAAAGAACAAAATAAAATAAATTCAGAAAATAATTATTCTGAAATTGTAATTAATCAAATTTCTTTTTTTGAAACAAAAATTAATAAATTAAATGAAGAAATTTTTTATTTACAAAAAGAAAATAATAATTTAAAAAATCAATTAAATAAGCATTCAAATGATAATATAAATAAAGAAAATATAATTCAAGAATTAAAACATAAAATAATTAATTCTGAAGGAATGTTACAAAAACAATTGAATGAACTTAAATATAATAACAATGAAAATATTAACCAAGTAAAAGAATTAAAAGAACAGAATGATAAATTAATAAAAGAAAAAAATGAATTATTAAAAGAAATTAGTGAATTAAGAGACAATTTTCAAAAGTTTAATTTAAGATTAAAAGAAACTAATGATTTATTTAATCAAAAAACAAAATCATTTAATGAATCAATAAATAATTATAATAATAAATTAAAAAGTTATAGAAATAAAGTTCAACAATTAAAATTAAAAATTAATGAATTATATAAAGAAAAAGAAGAAATGCAAAAACAATTAAATGAAAAAAAACAATTAGAAATAAATAAAAATTATGAAATTAGAAAACCATCAAAAGATTTTATAGAATCTCCTATAATTCATTTTAAGAGTCCTTTATTTTCTCCTAAAACTGAAAATATTCATCCAATTAAGAATAATAATATAGTAAATATGGTTAATCAAACAAGTAATATAAATAAAAAAATAAATACTAATAATAATATTAATATAATGAATAGAGTTGATACAGATCCTTTTTCAGAAAGCCAGCAAAAGTCAATTGAAGAATTTAAAAAAGTTCTTTTAAAAATTGATGAAAATATACAAATGAATAAAGAAATTATGGAACTAAATTTAGATTAAAATAATTTCAAAAATGAAATATTTTAAATATTAATATTAATAATAATATTTAATTCATCATTGATGATAAGGAAAATAAAAACAATTATAGATTATTTTATATATTTAATTAAATTTTTCCATAAATTATTAATATAATAAATATTAAAAAATAAATTGTTCAAAAATAAGATCAAAAAGAGCAATTAAATTAATATAATTAGTATTAAAATTATTACTTTATTTTAAAATTTTATTCAAATTTGGATTAGTAAAATAAAGAATTATTTATATCATTAACAATATTCATAAATTTTGATATTGAATTAAAAATATATAATTTTAAATAAAAATAATAATTATAGAAATTTAATATAATAATTATAATTTAATTTTTTAGCAATGAAAGTAAGTGATACATTTAATAAAATGAAAGAAGAAAATAAAAGACAAGAAAAAGAATTAACAAATAAAATAATTGAAGGAAATGAAACATTAACAAATACTCTTGATAAAATAAAAAATAATATGGAAAAAAATAATATTGATTCAAAAATGCAATATCAAAATTTCATTCAAAATAAACAAGAAACTTCAAAAAATGAGATAAATAATAATATGCTAATTCAAGAGCCTGATAATGAAGAAAACAGGGATTATGAAAAAAATATGAATTTTCCTGTTCAATATCCTAAATATAATTATGATAATAATAATTATAGTTTTATGAAAAAAATAAATACAAATTCAAATCAATTTGTTTCTGAACAACAATTTCCAAGTTTATCAGAACAAGATATAATGTCAAATAATCAATTAAATAATCCTCAACAAACATTTAATATTAAACCAAATCAAGAAAAATATATAGATTTGAATAATGAAGATATGAACAATCAAAATAATGATAATAACATAATTCAAGAATCAATTGAAAATAATAAAATGAATAATACTTCTCATATGCCAGAAAAAAATGAACAATATATTAAAAATAATGGAAATAACAATCAAAATATTCAAAATAAAATAAATCCAAATCAATCAACAAAAGAAAAAATAACAAATAATAATTTCAATCAACCAAAACCTTCGAAAATAATAGAAAAAAAAAATTATTATAATAATATTAATAATAATATTGAAAATTATAATAATAATAATTTAGGGAATAAGTTTATTCCAAATTACAATGAAGAAATTCAAAATTCAAATTATCAAAATACAAGTAATTTTGATACAAAAAATCAATTTAACGATAATTTCAATCAAACAAATCAAAGTTCAAATTTTGGAAATGTATCTCAACAAGGATTCACTAATACAAGTAATTCAACTAATCAAAAAATTACAAATTCCCAATTAAATAATACAAATAATTTAACAAATAGAAATTCGGATAAAGAAAATTATTATTCTTCAATAAATAATAGAGTTAATAATTCTCAAAATCAAAATAACCAAAATGAATTTTATGAAACAAACAAAAATATAAACAGTAATCAATCAACAGGAAATAACATTAATAAAAATAATAATAATATAAACCAAAATAAAATTATAAATAATGAAAATAGAGAATATGAAAAAAGACAAAATGATAATTTTTATAATACAAATAACTCAAATTTAAATCCAGAAGAAAAATTAATAAATGCCCAAAAAGAATATTTAAAAGTAAAAACAGAAATTGATATTTTAAAAAAAGAAAGAGATTACATAGAAAGAAAATTATTAGAAAGACCATATCCATTAGGATACATTCCAGATTATGAAAAATTAAGAAAAAAAGCAAAATTAAAAATGAGAAATCGATATAATACAACAAGTTCAAATAATAATAATAGAAATTCAAATAGAAATAAATTAACTTTTGGAAGTGATAATTTAGATAAAAAAATATATAAAAAAAAAGTACTTAATCAATTAGCAGATGCTGAAATTTATTCTGGTATTGGTTCAACTAGGGAAATTTTAGAAGGATTTGTTGATAGATGTGTAGAAAGAAGTTTATATGTTTATAGAAATAAACATTGTCATACTTGTGCAAAATTATTAGCTTTGGGAAAAAGTACTTCTAATTGTCCTAAATGTCATAATCTTTTTGAATATCCTGTAAATTCAAAAACTAGTAGAAAGTAATTTTTATTTAAGTTTAGGTTTTTATAATATATAATTTTTTTTTTAGATTTTAAATTATATTTTAATGTTAAATTTTTATTATTTTTTATTAATTTGAAAATAAGTCCACGTATTATTTATAAATCAATTTTAAATAAATATTATATTTATTAAAATGGGAAAAAGAATTTATATCTTATTATTGATTTTATCATTTTCTTATTGTAAAGTTAATAAAAATGTTCATAACCCTCCTACACATAATGTAGTGGAAAAAGATACAAAACAACAAACTACTCCAAATCCAAATGAATTAAATAAAACTGAACCAGATAAAATATATGCTAACCAAAATTCAACTCAAAATATTTCAAATTTGGATAAACAAAATAATTTAGATAATACCACAAATAATACTGAGAAAGAAATAAATAATACAAATATAATAAATAATACAAATATAATAAATAATACAAATGCAATAAATAATACAAATACAATAAATAATACAGAAAATTATAAAAATGAAAATATTGATTTTAATAGACAAAATGGAACTATTAATAAAGAAAATAAAATTAACATAAATCAAGAAACAATAGATAATAAAACAAATATTAATGAAACAAATGAAAATATAAATAATGAATTAAATGAAAATAAAAAAGAAATTATTAAAAATAATGAAAAAGAACAAAATATAAATACTAATATTAATGAACTAAATAAAATAAATAAACAGGAACTCAATGGAAATGATAAAATAGAACAAAATGTAAAATCAAACCAAAATAATAGAAATAATATTCTAGAACCAGAAGTTTTTAATTCTGGAGAACAAAAAAACAATAACATAAATAAATATAAACCTATAAAAGAAAAAATAAAAATAATGATAAAGAAAAATTTATTAGATATCCATAAAGAATTAAAAAAATATATTCCATATCCATATGATTATATAATATCATTTTTTATAGGATTTTTTTTTATGGGTTTATTTATTTTTTCAAAATCTTCAATTCAAATTATGAAACAAAAATCTCCTTCAGATCTATCTCAAAATGTTATTATAATAAATAAAAAAATAAAAGAAATTTCTCAATTACATGAGAAATTTCAAAAAAAAGAAAATAATAAACCTGGTGTTCAAAATAATAATTGGAAAAAAATTAATTTGAGTAAATTTGATGAATTACAAAATAAATTAAATGAATTATCTCAATTTGTAAATATTAGGAATTCAGAGTTTTCAAATGAAAATATATTAAGGGAAAATATATGTACTTTACAAATGGAAATTATGACTAATATAGATAATATGATGAAAAAATAAAAAAATTTTTGAAAAATATTTTATAATAAAATATTTTTAATTATAATTTATTTTTTGATAATATTTCTAAATAATTTCAAAAAAAATTTAATTAAAACAATTCTTTTTCTTCACTATTTTTAAATTATACACAAAAAAACACTATTTTTTATTGTTTTTATAATTTTTTATGAGATAATTATTACTCCTCCAAATTAATTAAAAAATTAGGTAAAATATTTTTTATCCATTCATATAATACTAATTGTCTTTGTTGAATAGTGCTACCAGGATATAATTTTATATCTATAATTTTTTGATAAATTATATCTATAATTTTATCATCCAAATCATCATTATTAATAAAATTAATTTCATTTATGTATGAACTTTCATTATTATCAAATTCAGAATTATCTTTTGTAGAAGTAAGAGATTGATCTTGATAAAAAGTATTATTAATATTATTACTAAAATTATTATTAGTTTCTTGAAAACTTTTATTTTCAATAATATATTCATCAATAGGAAATAAATTTGTTATTTTAATTTTATTCAATACTCCTTTGATTATATTTTTTTTTTCATTTTCATTTTTTTTTTTTAAATCTTCCAAATTTATCAAATTATATAATGTTTTTTGTGATAAATCACTTAACATTTATATTAATTTTTTTAAAAAATGATAAATGAAAAAAATTATTTAACATATATTTATATATTTTAAAAATCTAATAGACCTTCTAGTTCGTTTTTAGGAGAATTACCTAATTTTGAAATTTTTGGTTTAGATTCAGTATTTTTTTTATCTATTTTTTTTTCTTCTTTTATCTCATCTTCTTCATCATCATCCCAACCAGTTTTTTTTTTCTTTTCTTTATTTTTTTTATCATCAAGTTTTAAAATTTTTGATTCTTTTATAGTAAATTTTTTAGGTTTTTCTATATAATCATTTAGATTAAAATTATTTTCATTTTTATTTTCAATCATTTTTTTTTCATTATCTTCTTTTATATTTTCTTTTTTATTATTTGTATTTATTTCTTTTTTTGAATCATTAAAAAAAATATTTAAAAATTCTTCCCCTTCATTACTATTAATTTCTTCATTTGTTTTAAGATTTATTTTTTTATCTTCATTTTCAATTTCTAAATCTTCTTGTTTTTCAATTTCTTTTTCTCTTAATTCACCAATTTGTTTTATTAAATTATTAATTATTTCATTTATCTTTTTTTGTAATTTTTTTGAAATTTTCCCTTTTTTTAATATATAAATTAATGTAGGAATAACTTTTTCAGAAATACTTTCTAATTGAATTCCATTTTGAAGACTTTCAAATAAATTAATAACCTGATAACAAATTTCATAAGAATTATTTTTTTTAACTAATTCAATAATATTATTTATCATTTCTCCATTTAAAGTATTATTATCTAATAATGGAGAAATATTTTTTAAAGAAATTATTATTTTTTGTTTTAATTTAATATCTTCACTTCTATTTAAAATCATCATCATTCTTGGAAAAATATCTTTTATAAAAATATCAATACTAATATGATTTGTAATTGAATTAATATTATCAATAACAACAATTTGAATTTTTGCAAATCCACAATCAAGTGCTTTACAAATAATTTCATTACAATTATTACTAAATTCACTTTGAGAAATATTTTCTCCTATAAAAGGCATTTTTGTTAAAATAAAATATAAACTTTGAGCTGGAATAGTTTTTAATTTAAATAATTTTTTTAAAGATGGCCAAATATCTTTTTCAAAATTTATTTTCTCTTTCATTTTTTTATAATCACATATTTCAAAAATTGAAGGTAAAATTGGATTTATTAAATTATCAATACTTAAATTATTTAAAAATAATGGAAGAATTCTATGATATAATGTATCAATATCATATAATGATATGAGTTTAGGAAATCCTTTTAAAAATTCATTATTTTTTTGTAAGTCATTTGTTGGTAAATTATCAATAAAAATTAATGATTTAATTATATTATCATTAAACCATTTTAATTTTAATAATTGATTTATATTTAATCTATTATGTACATCTTTTGCTAAAGTCTTTTCTAAAATTTCTTTCTCATCTTTTGTAAAATTTGAAAAAGTTGATTGAATATTTGATGAAATTTCTTTATAATAATTAGGTAAATTATATGATAAATTAATTAATTTATCATTTTTTTTATTATATTTTTGAATTAAATTATAAATTAAAACTCCTATTGAATAAATATCACTTTGAAAATATCTTTCATTTTTTAAAACTAATTCAGGGGCAGCATATGATAAATTAGGATTTATAATAGGATAATTATTATCAAGTTCAATTGAAATTTTACTTTTAATACATTCTTCTAAAAATTCAAAATTACCTAATTTAACTTTATTATTTGAATCAATAAAAATTGAATTAGGTGAAATATTTGAATGAATAACATTACATTGATCATGAAGAAATTTTATTGAATTTAATAAATCTGATATTAATAATTTAATATCCATTATTGTTTTATTTGGTAAAATTTCAATTGCCCATATTTCTAAATTATATTCAAATGATTCTGTAATAAAACCAAATGAATAATCATCTTCTGTAAATTGTTGTTCAATATTTAAAATATTTGGATGTTTATATTTTAATTGTGTTGATACACCTTTTTTTATTTTATTTTTTAATTTTTCAATTTCTTCTGTTTTTTTATTTCTTTTTAATTCTTTTTTATCCCAAACAAAAACACATATATTTTTATTATTTTGCTTATGATTTCCTTTATATATTTTTAATCCTTGCTCTAATTCTTGAATAAAAGGATTTTTTTCAATATTATATTCACTAAATAATTGACTTCCCATATTGAAAAAAATAAAAAAAAATTAAATATTTATAAAATTAAAATTAATAATTAATTACATTTCAAAGATTTAAAAAATTTGATATTCAAAAAAGAAAAAAAGTAAATGTAATATATTTAAAGAAAAAAATATAAACTAATCTTATATGATAAAAATTATCATTTAAAAAAATAACATAAAAAAAATATTTTATAAAATGATATAAAAAATATTAATAATTTTGTAATGATAATAGAAAGATTAAAAAAATATTTAATATGCTGTTTTAAAACAAAATAAAAAATTTAAAATAAATGTCAGATATAGAAGATACACAATCAATATTTTTAAAATTAAAACAAATTCCATTTTATTTAGAAAATTTAAATTCAAACAACAGAGATACTATTTTAAACAATTTATTAAATGAAAATAAAAATTTATTTCCAAAGGAATTTATTAATTCACTTTGTTCAAAAATAATAACAGAGTCAGATCATATGAGTTTTGGAAAAGAATTCAATAATAATAATTCAGAAGGTAGCATTTATATGAATATTTCAAATAAAATTGATAATTCTAAAGAACAATCTACCAATCCAAATACAATCAAATATATGGATGGAGAAGAAGAGGCAATTAAATCTGTTTATTATTTAATTGGAAAGATTGAAAAATATGAAGATAGGGAAGAAATTTTTAATGAATTTATTGAATTTTTAAAAAAGATCAATAAAGGATAATGAATAATTTTTTATTTTTTTAATATGTTTTATTAAAATTTTTATTTATAAAATTTTGATTAAGATTCTATAAACATATAAAAAAAAAATTATAATAAAAAATAATAATTATATAATAAATATGATAAATTAATCAATAAATGAATGAAATATACAATTGAAAATATATTTGAAAAAAAAAGAAGAAAATCAATATTTCTATTTTATTAATGGTATAAATTAGATTATAAATTTATTTAAGGAAATAAATATTATATCAAAAACATTAATTAAATAAAATAAAAATAAATTTTATAAAAATTATATAAGAGAAAAAAATATTAGTCTCTGATTATAATTTACATACAAATAATATAATTTTTTTAAAAAAAAATAAAATAGAATTTAATTCAAATTTCAATATAATTTTATTTATTCTTTTAAAAAAAAATGAACAATTTAAAAAAAATAAAATTAAGTTCATTATTGAAAAAAGACAAAAGCAAACAATTTAAAAAAACTTTATATCAATATAGAATAAATTTCCAAAAAAAATAAGAAAAAAAAAAAATAAATTCAGAAAGTTGTTTAAGTGCAAAAACAAATGAAACTTCAATACCAAAAATATCAAATTTTTTAAATAAATCACTTCACAGAAAAATAAAATCAAACAATATTGAACAATTAGAAAGACCTTTTTCATCAAATTATAAAAAAAAGAACTTTTCAATAAATATTGAAAGAATAAATAATAATTTTCCTTTAGGTACATCTCCAAAAAAATTTTTATCTTTATGTAGATTTAATTCACTTAATCAAGAAATAAATTCAGCATTAGAATATACTATTAATAATGAAAAAAATAGAACAGAATTTCTTAAAAATTCAAAATTAAATAAAATTGAAAATTTAAAAAAGAAAAAAATAATAAGAAAAAGAACTTTTTTATCACATAGAAATAAAGAAATTCCAAAACCATTTTTAACTAAAAATGATTTTTTCACTAAAGAATTAATGACAGAAAACAATTCAAAATTTGATATTCCTTTTAGATTAATTCCAAAACATAACTTCAATCCAAAATATCAATTAATATATGAAAGAGAAATAAATGATTTTGAAGAAAAAAACCAACAATCAATAAAAAAAGCAATAGATAATAATTTAATAGTAAAAGGAAACGCTTCAACAACAGTAGAAAAAATAACAATAAGTGAAAAAAAAACCAAAAATAAAATTTTATTAGATAAATTTAAAAGAATAATAATAAGAGCAGCAATAGATTTAAAAAGATTAGGATTATCAGCCCATGAATTTTGTAATAAATATGAAAATTTAAACAAAGATTTTTTTCAAAATGAATTATTTCAAAATATAATTCATTATATAAGACATAACAACTATAAAAAAGTAAGAGAATTAATAAAACAAAATCATTATTTATTATATGACTTTGATACTTTTAAACAAACTGCATTAACTTGGGCAGTTAAAAGAAATATGTTTTATATTATTTCAGAAATGGTTTCTTTAGGTTCTATTATTAATGCTTGTGATTTAACAGGAAAAACTGCTTTACATTATGCAGTTATGTATGGATTTTTTGAATGTGTTATTATTTTATTATATGAATTAGCCTCTCCTTTTAAAAGAGATTTTGATGGGAAACTTCCTTCCGATTATGCAAAGGATTTAAAAACTCATATTGCTTTAAAAAGAGCTGAACTTTTACATTTTTTTCATTCTATTGGGAAACAATGGAATTTTGAAAAAAATGTTAGGTCAGGATTACTTTTTCTTTTGAAGTATGAGTTACATGAAGAGTTTAATGCTGAGAAGTATTGTCTTGTAAATAGAGATATTATGAAATTTTAATTTTTTTTTTTGGTTTTCTTTTTATTCAGATTTTAAATATATATTTTTTTTTAAGATAAAATTATAATTATTAATTATAAAGAATTAATTTTTTATTCAATAAATTATTAGTGATTTGAATTAATATTTAAATACATAATAATAAAAAATTAGAAAATATAAAAATAGTGGATTAATCTATTTATTCAAAATAATTAAAAATTCATTTCATTTTTATAAACCTAGAAATTTATATTTTTTAATTAAATCAACATTATTAATTCCTTTTTTCAGAATTAAGAAAATTCCATTTACCATTTCAAAATAATTATTTAATTAAATGAATAAAATATATCAAAAAATATTATTGAATAATTTATCTTAAATAATTTTCAGATAGAAAAAATTATTCTTCAAAAAATATTTAACTATAAAATTTATTTTTTTATTTGTAAAACAAATATATTTTAAAATATAATACAATCATCATCACCATCAGTGGTAGGAGTTAAAGTATCCTTAGGAGTGACAATATTATCTATAAAAGTAGATTCATTTTTAGCATAATTTTTCTTATCAATTTCTCTTTTTTTTATAACATTATCTAAAATTTCAGGCATTTCTCTTAATTCTTCATTAGAAATTTTTTCAGTTTTTTTAATAGTCATATTACTTAATCCTTGTTGAATTTTTTTATTTTTTGATTTTTTTACATTTTCTCTATTATTAATATCTGTTAATGTAATAATTTGAACTCCTGAATAAAAATATTTTTTATTCCTTGGAATTATTTCTTTATCTAATTCTTTTATTCTTTTTATTAATCTTGCTTCAGTTGGTTTATCAATTTCTTTTTTTTCAACTTCATTTTGCATTAATGCATTTCTTATTTTTTTTTCCTCAATATAATAACTTAATTTTAAATAATTTGCTAAATTTTTATCCATTTCATCTTTTATTTTTTTTTCTTCTGAATCTTTTTTCATTTTTTTATGTATTATATTTTTGAATTGGTTAAAATTTTTTATTCCCTGTTTTGCTGATTGAGAATTTTCACTTAAATCAGAACTTTCTAATTCTTTTTCTGATTCCTTTTTTGATTTTGATTTTTTTTCTTCTTCATCTTTTTCTTTTTCTAAATCATTTAATTCTTTATCTATTTCTTTTTTATCTTCTTCTTCTTTTATTAATCTTTTTTCTCTTTTTTCCTTTTTTTTTGTATTAATACTTTTTATTTCTTCATCATCATTATTATTTTCTTTACTTAATATACTATTTTGAAATTTATCTTCTTTGATTGATTTTTTTTCTTCTTCTTCATTTTCTTTTTTTGAATCATTTAATTCTTTATCAATTTCATTTTTTTCTTTTTCTTCTTTTAATAAGCTTTTTTCTTTTTTTTCTTTATCATTACTTTTTTTACTTTTTATTTCTTCATCATTATTTTTTTCTTTACTTAATATACTATTTTGAGATTTATCTTCTTCTATTTCATTTATCATTTTTTTTATTATTTTTTATAAATATTTATCTGTTTTTTTAAAATTAATATTTTATAAAAAGGTAAATATTTAAAAATGAATGAAGATGATATTGAGTATAAACAAAATTTTTTAAGGACACAAATAATTGATGAAGGATATGAACCAGAAGAATTTTCTAAGTTTTTAAGTGATGAAAAAGGAGATATTGGATTAGATTTAAATAATTGGAAATTTGAGGATTTAAAAAATTCAGTTATCAAATTTAAAAGTATAAAGTCAAAAAATGAAAATAATAATATTGAAAATATTGAAAATAATAATGATAATATTGAAAAAGAAAATAATAATAATGATAATATTGAAAAAGAAAATAATAATATTGATAATTTAAAAAATGAAAATAATAATGAATTAGAAAATAATAATAAAAAATCTGATAAAATTTCAAATGAGGAAAATTCTCTTCAAAATGAAAATATAGAAAATAATAATAATATGATTCAAAATAATAAAAATGAAATAGATGCTTTTGAAATAATGCCTTCATTAAATGAAATTAAAACAATAAAAGAATATATAAATTGTAAAAAACAAGAAAAAAATGAATTTACTGAAATTGATAATTTCAAAATAAAAATATCAAAGTAAATATAATTTATATAAAATATTTTTTAAAGTCCAGAATTAAAAAAAGGAGGAGTATTTAGTTTTTCATATTATCAATATACAATTACAATTCCAGATTTAAATATATCATGTATAAGAAAATTTAGTGATTTTGAATGGTTTAAAAAAAAAATAATTGAATTATATCCTTATACATATGTAACAAAAATATTTTTTATATAATATAAATTAGATTCCACCTTTTCCAAATAGCTCAATTTTCGAAGGGAATTCACAACAAGTAATTCATGATAAATTAATTAAATTAAATGAATATATGAATTCTATATCCGAAAATATATTAATTCGTTCTAGTGATTTGTTTAAAAATTTTGTAACTTTGAGTTTGGAAAAATTTGATAAAGAAAAAGATAATTATGATAAATTAAAAAATCCAGTAAATATTAAGGATTATTATGATTTAAATGGAAAAATTGATATTACTGTTAATGATGATAAAGAAAATAGTTGTTCAAAAATATTAAATGATATAAAAAATAAAAATAATTTATTTTCTATTTTACAACAAAATATTAAATCTTTAATTGAAGAGTTAAATATTATGAATGAAAAATTAGTTAATATTTCATTAGCTTTTAAAAATTTATCAAAAGCTTATTCTATTAGTTTAAATGGAAAATATATGGAAAAAACTTTTAATTCTTTAGATAATTTATTTTTTAATTGGTCTAAAGCATATAATGATCAAATAAATTTTTTTACAAATGATATTCTTGAATTCTTTAGATTTATGGATCAAGAATTACAAGTTTTTAAAAATTTAGATGAAAGTTATTGTATAAGAAAAAAAAATTATTTTTCTTATAAAAAACAATTTAATACTAATTTAGAAAATCCTACTATTATAATGAAAATTAAAAATAATTTTATTTCAAGTAAAAATTTATATGGATTTATTATAAATAAATATTATGATGAATATTATAGATTGAATCAAGTACATTCTAATAGATTAAAACATTTAATTGATATAATGAATAAAAAAAAAGAAGTTTATTTTGCTGATATATTAAAATTAGTAGAATTAGTAGAAATTAAAAAATGAAATGAATAATTATAATAATTATATTTTATTGATTATAATTATTAAATCTAAAAAAAATCAAAAAATGAAATAAATAATTTAAATAATATTTTGAAAATTTTAATGTATTATATATATTTTTATTATTATAAAATAATTTAAAAATTATAAATATGATAGAGTAAATATTACTTCTCTTAAAAAAGTATATTATGACTTGAAAAAGAATTATATATATTTTTTTTTTATTTTTTTATTATTTTTTTAAATGATTTAATTATTTTCAAAAAAATAAAATAATTTAATTTAAATATGAATACTTATGTTGAAAAAAAAGAACACATTAATGGGACTAAAGAAATTACATATAAAGTTAAAAAAATTGCTCCTATAAGTTTAATTAAATCAACAAATCAAACATTAATGAGAAAAAAATTAACAACTCTTAAATCTTCATATATAAATGAAAGTAAAAAAATTGTGAATAATAGTAAAAAATCAAGGATAATATGTAGAAGAAGTTCAAAAAATAAAACAAGATTAAATAATACTTTAAACCCTCCTTCAATATTAAATAAATTAATAATTTTAAAAAAAAAATCAACATCATCATCAACAAATAGAGAAAAAATTTTCAAAAAGAAAACAGCGTTAAATATACTTGGTATTTCTCATAAAAATTCAAATACTAATTCTTTAAATAAAAATAAAGAAAAAAAATTAATTGATAATAAAATTAAAAATGTATCAAATAATAATGAATGTAAAGAAAAGAAAAAAAAGTCTAGTCAAATTATCTCTAAACAAAAAAGTATTAATAGTAATAAAAATTTATGTATTAAAACAAGAGAAAATTCAATAAATGAAAGAATAAATAATATATCAAATAAATCAAGAGAAAATTCTATAAATCATATGACAAGTTTTTCATTTATTAAAAATAATGGATTTTTAAAAATTAATGTTAATTCAAATAATAATTCTTATAAAACTCAGAGAGCAAATTCTTTTCAAAATTCATTAAGAAATACTATAGTTAGAAAGGAAACATCAGTTTCAAAAAAAATTTCAATTAATATTCTTAGAGAAAGACAAAATAATTTACAAAAGAAAAAAATGTATAAATCATTTTTAAATCAAAAAAAAAATTCAAATAAGAAATCCAAAATTACAACACTTAATGTAAATTTAAACAAAAGATTTATTGAAATTGGGAAACGTATTAATGAAAAAAGTAAAAAATTATCAAGTAATAATTCAATAAATAAAATTCATGTTCATAGAGATAAAGAAAAAATTGAAGATTTAAAAAAAACAAATTTCATTAATTATTCATTAAACATTTTTTCAAAAGAAAAGAAAGAATATTTAAGAACATATTCAAGTTCTATTCCAAAAGAAAATATTCAAAATGATTCAATTGATAATATTGATAATGTCTTAAGTATAAATATTGAAAATGAAAATGAAAATGAAAAGGAAAATGGAAAAGAAAATAATAATGAAGAAGAAGATTTTTTAGATATTGATTCTGTAATTAAAAAAATTCATTTTGAAAATATAAGGGTTAATGCAAAAAGTATTTTTTCATGTAAATTTAATAGAGAATATGAATTTTATACTAGTAAATTTATAAAAGATTTTGAACAAAAGATTTTATTATATTCAAATTCAAATAATGCACTTAATACTACTTCATCTACTTTAACAAGAAGATCAAAAGAAAATTCATCTTCTTTAAGTTTAATTTATAATAATCAATTATAAAATTTAATTATTTTATTTTTTTTTGATTTTTGAGTAAATAGTATTTTTGAATATTTTTTTTTATATAAATTATTTAATCTATATATTAAAATTTAATTCATTAAAAATATAAATAAACTTCTATTAAAATAGATTTAATTTCTTTTATTTAAAAATTATTAAATTAATTAAATAATATTATTTAACAGATAGGAAAAATTTATTTTTTACTTTTGAAATATAACCTCCAAATACAAAACAAATCAATATCAAAAACAAAGTAAATGTTTTATTTAAACCTTTATTTTCTTTTTCATTAATTTTTAAAGAATTATCTTTTTGATTTTTTAAACCATTATTATTAATTCTAATATTTTGTAATTCATTTTCAAAATTTTCAATAGCTTTTTCAATATTATTAATTTGATTTTTTAAATTATTATTCATTTTTTCATAAGATGAAATTGCTTGATCAATATCAAATTCTTTTAATTCATTATCATCCAAAAAATCTTTATTAAATTTATTATTTAATTCTAATTCATCATTATTTTCATTATTAATAATTAGATTAACTACTTCTTCATATTTATCTTCTTCATTATAATTCTTATTTTTTATCATTAATTTTGCTTCTTCAATTGATTCAACTACTTTATTTATTGAAAAAAATCTTATTAAAAATTTATCATTTAAATTTTCATTTTGTTCTTCTTTATTATATTTTCTTACATTTACATTTATTTGACTTTTTGGTTTTAAAAATGAAGTTGTTGGATGAACTTTATATGATGAAGATTTTTGATTTATGTATATTTTGAAAATTACATAGTTATTACTTTTATTTGTTATTGATAAGTTTGATTGGAAATAGTCATTCTCTTTATTTTTTCTTAATTTTAAGGGATTTGAGAATAATTCAATGTCTCCTTCTTCTAACATAAAAGTTATTAATTTTTTAAAAATAAATTTAAATGTAATTCACATAAAAATAATTTCTAATTATTATCATTAAATTATGGAACCTGCTGTACCAATATCGAATAATCAACTATTTACAAAAAAAATTGATTTAAATAATGATAGTTTTCAATTATCTTTGAGTTATGAAAAGGATTTATTGGTTATTTTAATTGAAAGTTTAACTATGTTTAAATTTTTTGAATCTTCCTTTAATTATGAAAATTTAAAGAATGAATATAAAATATTAAAAGCTCTAAATAATATTGAAGAAATATATAATTATATAATTAAAAAAATTGAAAATAATGAAATAGAAATCATAAAAAAAGAAGATAATTATATAAATTTTATTATTAAAACATATGAATTTTCTAATATTGAAATGAAAATTATGGAAAAAGAAATGAAATTAGAAGAAAAATTTGAAAAATTACAAAAAAAATATTTACAATTAAAGAAAAATGAAAATACACCAAATTTCATAAAAATGGATTTATTTTTATATAAAACTCATTTTATAATTATTTTTATTGCAATAATAATTGCTTTATTATTAAAAATATTATCTATGAGTAAAAAAATTGATTTAATGAATGAAAAAATAGAATCTATTTTAAACAATAATCCAATTAATAAAAGGAAATTTGCATTTAAAAAATAAATTCAAAAAGTTTCCTGCAAATACAATATTAAAATTCCCAACAAAAAATTATGTATTAGTAAATGGAATGGGTACTATTCAAATATTTGATGAAAATTTTTCAATATTACAAGTAATAAATGCACATGATGATATAATTTTTAATATTAGAGTAAAAGATGATAATAATTTTATAACTTGCTCAAATGATAAAAGTATTAAATTTTGGAATAAATTAGGAAATGAATTTATAAATTCCAATACTATTATAAATGCTCATGATAATATAATTTATAATATTATATATTATCAAAATAATAAAATAATATCATGTTCATATGACCAAACAATTAAAATTTGGGAAATTCAAAATAATAACAATAAATTAATAAAAACTTTTCAAAGTAATTATTATGTTATCTCTATTTTATTATTAGAAGATATGGATATGTTAGTTTCATGTGGAGGAGATGGAATTCAATTTTTTAATTTAAAAACATATAAATTAATTAATCAAATAACAAAGGTAATTTGTACAGCTTGGAAAACTATTATAAGAATTAGTTATAATACTATTGTTGTTTGTGGATATGAATCAATTTATATTATTAATATAATTAATAAAACGATTTTAAGAGAAATAAAAAATGAATTTAATTGTTTTTCTATTTTTAATATAGAAAATAAAGGAATTTTTTTAGTCAGTGGGATGAATAATATTATAAAGGTTTATAGAAGTGATAATTATGAAAATATTCAAACAATTACAAATTTAGATATTGAAGATACCATTATAGGTTTTATTGAATATGAGAATAATTTAATTATCTCATATTCAAAAAATTCAATATTCTATATGTGGGAATTTAAATAAATAATTAATTAAGAAATTATTTATTTTTATAAAAATATTTTTGCAATAATATACATTTGAAAAATAAAAAAATTAAATAAATATTTCTATTCATATAAAGAACTTTTAAAAATTATGTAATTATCATTTTTAAATAGAATTTTTTTTTATTATTATTAATGTTTTTTTCCTAATAATCAAATAATATTTTAAACATTTAAATATATTTATTATTTAAAATTTAATTCTTAATACATTAAAAAAAATATGAACATCTTTAAAATTCTCCATTCAAATAAAAATTGGTTTTTTCATTATTAATATTATAATTATTATAATCAGATTATTTATTTCAATATAATCATTATTTCCAATAATAGGAAAAGAAAAAATTAAAAAGAATAAAATAAAATAATATATAATAGAATATAAAATTACTTATTAAAAATGATAAGATTAAATTTAATTTCTAATATTTTAAAAAATAAGACATAA
>Ga0256407_10005559_pt1 | contig 20065 bp, 19 predicted proteins | sample RumenRJG_04DNA_FD_193489 | JGI IMG/M metagenome (GOLD analysis project Ga0256407, IMG submission 193489) | Bovine rumen microbial communities from Lethbridge, Alberta, Canada - RJG_04 | ecosystem: Host-associated > Mammals > Digestive system > Stomach > Rumen | place: Canada: Alberta... | reverse complement strand
GTTTGCGAGCGCTTGCACATGTAACACCACTTCGTGCTGTTACAATAGCTCTCAGCTAGCGTGCTCGCTCACGACGAAAAACACAATGTTCGCCACCATCTGTGCATCTCTTGGCAAACTTCCATGAATCCTTGCAACGAAGATTCTCATTTAATGTAACATCACGAAGTGATGTTACAAGTGCAAGCGCTAGCAAACGAAGTTTGCACTTTAAATGCGCTTGCATCATTATTAATGTGGAAAGTTTCAGTATCTTATTAATGATACAATAAATTCCGCATTCTGTGAAGATACTTTAATATTCGTAGTATCAAAACAAAAAAGGCCTCCGGCAGCTGCCGGAGGCTTTGACTGTTTTATCAGTCTTCGCTTGATATGATCTCGCGCTTATTGTAAGAACCGCAGTTCTTGCATACTCTGTGCGGCATCATAAGTGCTCCGCACTTAGAGCATCTAACCAGAGTCGGAGCGCTCATCTTCCAGTTCGCTCTTCTTCTGTCTCTTCTTCCTTTGGAAGATTTGTTCTTAGGGCAGATAGACATATTCACACCTCCTTCATCTGATTGAAGACATCCTGGAACCTGGCCATCCTGGGATCCTTGACCGTTCGGTCACATCCGCATTCACGTTCGTTCAGATTCTGTCCGCATACAGGACAAAGCCCCTTGCAGTCCTCACGGCACAATACCTTTGAAGGCCACTGAGGATACAGAAATTCACGAATCAGCTCATCCGTATCGAGGATATGATCCTCATCGAATGCAGCCTCGTCCTCCGGACTGTCCCAGACCGGCTTCCCGTCAGAAAGCGGAACCTCTGTCTCTATTGAAACAGGAATCGTGACCTCTGTATCCTGAAGACATCTGTCACAGGGATGCATAATAATCACTTCCGTCTCTCCGCTTATAAGAAGCTTACGGCCGTCAACGTTCCTGAGGCGCAGTTCAAACGGCTTCTTCTTGATTACCGGAAAGGATCTGCCTTCTGCATCGATGGTATCGCTGTCATATATAAGACTGACAGTCCTGTCAGCTCCAATTCCTGATATGACATCTGAAAGATCAATCTGCATATGGCCTCTCCAATCCACACTTTTTTAAGTATATTCGTCTGATTGTCTAATGTCAATCAGTTTTTTACCAAACCTGCCTTCTTAAGGACGGAAACTGTCTGTCTGGCTATGGAAAGCTCCTCATTTGTAGGAATCATCCATACAGGGACAGTGGAATCAGGAGCTGATAAAAGCTTCTCACAGCGGATGGCCTTGTTTGCTTCCGGATCCATCTTGATTCCCATATAGTCAAAATAATCAATTGCCATCTGGCGGATATACTGATTGTTTTCACCTACGCCGGCTGTAAAGGCTATGCAATCCACTCCATGCATGGCAGCTATATAGGCTCCTATGTATTTTGCTATCCTGTATGAATAAGTCTCAAGGACTGTCTTTGCGTGCTTGTCTCCGGCTTCCATTCTGTCAGTGATATCACGGAAATCATTGGAGATCTCGGAGAGACCGAGCACACCGGATTTCTTATTAAGAATGTCTATCACTCCGTCGATATCTGTATTTTCCTTATGAGCTATATACTGCACTGCAGAAGGATCGATGTCTCCGGACCTCGTACCCATGATGAGACCTTCGAGCGGTGAGAGTCCCATCGATGTGTCTATTGATTTTCCGTTCTTGACAGCGCAGATGGAAGCGCCGTTTCCAAGATGACATACGATTATTCTGGACTGGTCGTAAGGTTTTCCAATGAGCTCTGCGGCGCGCTCTGACACGAAACTGTGTGAAGTGCCGTGGAAGCCGTATCTTCTGACCTTGTAATCTCTGTAATATTTATATGGAATGCCATAGAGATATGCCTTCTCCGGCATAGTCTGATGGAAGGCCGTATCAAATACTCCGACCATGGGAACTCCCGGAAGAGCCTTCTGGCATGATCTGATTCCTATGATATTCGCGGGATTATGAAGGGGAGCAAGATCATTGCACTTCTCAACCGCAGCGATCACATCATCGGTAATAAGAGTAGCCTCGCTGAATTCCTCACCGCCGTGGACGACACGGTGTCCTACTGCGCCGATCTCCGAAAGATCTTTTATTACACCGATCTTCTTATCCGTAATCGTCTTTACCACTACTTCGAAAGCTTCCACATGAGTAGGCATATCCTCATCCATGATAAGATGCTCGCCGTGAGGATAATATTCCATCCTGCCCGCGCCGCCGATACGCTCGCATACACCTTTGCAGAGCATTTCCTCGGTATCTGAGTCGATTACCTGAAACTTCATCGATGAGCTTCCGCAGTTTATAACCAGAATTTTCATTTTGCTCGAATCCTTTCTCTAAGATTATTCCAACTATGTTATTATAGCAATGCGATTGAGAGGTAGCAATATGTATAGTGTAGGAATAATAGCTGAATTTAATCCCCTCCATAACGGGCATCTTGCCCTTCTTGATTATGCCCGTAATGTGCTTTCTGCTGATGCTGTCGTCGTCGCCATGTCCGGGGATTTTGTCCAGCGTGGAGAGCCTGCAATACTCGATAAATTTACCCGCGCGGGCCTGGCTGTAAAATACGGGGCAGACCTTGTTATAGAACTCTTTCCGGGAAATGTCATCTCCAGCGCCCAGGGCTTTTCCGAGGGCGGAGTGGCGCTTTTAGACGCCATTGGATGTGAAAATCTTCTCTTCGGCGCCGAGTCGGATGACTTAAATCTCTTCCGACAGGCATCTCTTTCAGAAAATAATACCGGCGCCACTATAAGCGAAGACAAAAGCCTGCCCTACGCCGACCGCCGGGCTGAGTTTCTTAAGTCTCTTCTTATAAACGGCGGAGCATCACCTGAAACTGCCGGAAAATTTTTAAAAGGCCCCAATAATATTCTCGGTATAGAATATATGTCAGCCATAAACAGGATGGGAATTAAAATGAAGCCCCTCATAATGAAAAGAAAAGGCTCTGCCGAACATAACAGCACTCAGCTTTCTGATGGTCTATATACATCAGCTTCCTCAATCCGCACATCCCTTCTTGCCGCGGAAACAAGAGATACCGCACTTTCCGGAAAAATATCCTCCTGTCTCCCGCCGGCAGCTCAAGATGCCATAAAGTATGCTGCCGAAAAAAAACTATTGCTCTTTAATAATGATATGGATCTTCCTATGGCGGAAGCCCTGACAAAAGCATCTAAACCTGACAGAATGCCAAAGGATCTTTATAACAGGATCATTTCAAAAAAAGATGCCTATACAGGTATTGAATCCTTTGCGGATCTGGTAAAGACAAAAAATTTCTCCAGGACTCAGATAATGAGAGGTCTCTATTCCATCCTTCTCCAAAAAATCTGCTGTGAAGATCTATACAGCTTCAGGCCCGGCGATGAGATCCCCTATATAAGAGTCCTGTCCGCAAACAAAAAAGGCATGAGTCTTCTTAAAGAAAAAAACAGTCCCTGCCCCGTCATAAATCCTATGAGGGACAGAGACCGTCTGAACGAAAAATCCCGCCTGATCCTTGATCAATCTCTTATTATTTCGGACTTCGTCCGCATGACCCGGCAGACAAAATCAAAATCAATTCTCACTCCGGAAAGCCGGAGGTTCTTTCATGCCATTATCTGAAAGCAAAAACCTGATGAAGCCCGGCGGCAGAAAAACAAATCGTGATACAAGAAGTTATAATTTGAAATCATTAATGATGGAAAAGTCTGATTCCTGTAAATGCCATCACCATTCCGTATTTATTGCAAGTCTCTATGACATTGTCATCTCTTATGGAGCCGCCGGGCTCTGCCACATATTTCACTCCGCTCCTCTTTGCTCTTTCAATATTGTCTCCGAAGGGGAAGAAAGCATCCGATCCAAGGCAGACATCAGTATTATTTTTGATCCAGTTTTTCCTGTCTTCACGGGTAAATTCATCCGGCTGTCTCGTAAAGAGTCTCTGCCATGCGCCATCTCTCAGCACATCCATGCAGTCATCACCGGTATAGAGATCGATGGCATTATCCCTGTCTGCTCTATGTACATCATCTCTGAAGGGAAGATCAAGGACGCATGGAGCCTGACGAAGGAACCACTTGTCGGCTTTATCTCCTGCCAGTCTCGTACAGTGAATCCTTGATTGCTGTCCGGCTCCGATTCCTATGCACTGTCCGTTCTTCACATAGCAGACAGAATTGGACTGGGTATATTTGAGCGCGATCATAGAAATCGCCAGATCTCTTTTTGCGCTGTCAGGGAGATCCTTATTCTCTGTAACTATATTTGAGAAGAAATCATCTCCGATCACAAGCTCGTTTCTGCCCTGCTCAAATGTGATGCCGAAGACCTGCTTTTTCTCAACAGGTGCCGGTTGATATGATTCGTCTATCTGAATAATATTGTAATTGCCCTTCTTCTTAGCTTTTAAAATCTGGAGTGCTTCATCATCGAAGCCCGGAGCGATGACTCCATCCGACACTTCTCTTTTTATTATAAGAGCAGTCGCCTTATCGCAGGGGTCGGAAAGAGATATAAAATCTCCGAAGGAAGACATCCTGTCTGCACCTCGTGCTCTGGCATAAGCATTTGCAAGCGGTGTGAATTCAATGTCCATGTCATCGACCCAGTATATCTTTCTCTCCGTCTCGCTGAGAGGAAGACCTACTGCCGCTCCGGCGGGTGAGACGTGCTTAAAGGAAGCAGCTGCCGGAATGCCTGTGGCTTTTTTCATCTCTGACACCAGCTGCCAGCCGTTCAATGCGTCAAGGAAATTAATATATCCCGGTCTGCCGTTTAAAATCTTTACAGGCAGGTCGGAGCCGTCTTCCATGAAGATCCTGGCAGGTTTCTGATTAGGATTGCAGCCGTATTTAAGTTGAAATTCGTTCATATTTTCCCTTTCTGTCATTTATTCTTGTTTACAATGCGGGACTCGTAATGTCCGGTCGTAATATCAATATATCTGGTAAAGAGAGATACCTTGTTGTCCGGATCCAGTGACTCCCATACCTTATCCGTGAATTCATCTATATCCCCGTCGATAGTCACAGCCGTAGGATCTCCTGTATACGAAGGAAGCGGATCGCCGTCTCCCATATAAGTATGAATGAAATGACCGCTTCCTTTGGCCGGGTTCTCATAAGAATATGTGAAGCGGAGACATCTGTCCGGGTCGCCGTTATCAGATTTAAGTATGGAAAGAGAATAGTCATAATTTCCGGTCAGGACATGCATGAGACCTGAAATTCTTGGAGTATAATTAGGAGCGTCAGGCTCGAAGCATCTGGTCCTTAAGGATTCCTCAAAGGTGTGACCTGTCGAGAGACCGTCATAGATGGTATCGGTCTGGTCTCCATTCGTGACTATGGTATAAAATCCATAAGTCCTTACAGGCGAATAAATTATAAGGCTCGGATCTGTCATCTTGGAAGGGTCAAATGCCTCTGTCCTGATGCCGGTTCCATCCTCTATAAATACCCTGTTCCTGGAATTTACAGATCTTCCCATGATAAAATAAGCCGCTACCGCCGAACGTCCGTCAGCTGACCTTCCCAAAACGATTCCTCTTCCGGGATAGGTAGTGCTCTTAAGTTCCTCATAAAGATCTCTCATTCATGCCTCCTTTTTGATAAAAAAATACGCCCGGACAGATAAAAATATTCTGCCCAGGCGGTCGACTCCATTATCTCCTGCTCCCTGTGGTCATGCCACTATCCGCCAGTTACAGAAGACGTAAAAACTAATGATATTCATGCCAAAAGTCACAAAATCGCATACATTGATACTATGATCTTCATGTTATTAAATCAATGTGTTCAACCAGTTGGAATTGGTAAATGCGCTGTAAGAACCGGCAGCATTATAACTGCCCGATGCTCCACTATATCCTGACTGTGCTGATGAATACGCTCTCTTTGCCAGTCTGGCGATCGAATCGCCATATGAATAATCTTTCTTGAAAAGCGATTCAGCCTTTGACAGATCGGATGAGAGAACCTTGTCCTTATCAACTGAAAGACGGCCCTTGTCTGATACTGTCACTCCGAACTGTGAAAGCGCGGTCTTTGCTGCTGTAGTATAGCCTTTCATAGAGGATACAGCCGTTGAAAGGCCTGTGTTCGTATTTTTCTCAGCGTCGTCAAGAACCTTATTGTAATTCGCAGCGAATGACGACAGAGCGTTATAGATCCTCTGACTGTCATAATTCTCGGTAAGACCGTCCTTTGATACAGAAGACTTCTTCTCAAATACAGAATCCGTATCAGATGTGAGCTTATCGACAGATGAGGACAAAGCCTTGGTATCGGACAGAAGAACCGATGCCGTATCCTTTGACTTGTCTACTACTTTGCCTTCAGACTTTTCCTTGGATACAGGCCATTTGGTCGGATCATTATATGCCTTCTGGCGATCCCTGGCAGTGGTCTTGACACTTGTAGCGGTATCAGTATTGAGATTGTTGAAGTATTGTCTGGCAGCCTTGTAATAAGCGCCGGATCTTATGCTGTTGTATTCTCCTAAAAGAGAAGTAAGACCGGAACTGCTGCCGCCTCCGAACAGCGCTGATATTGAAGTTGATGACCAGCCGCTGTAAATACCTGCTGACATAATAATCACCTCACTAAAAATATGCCTATTGCTGAATATATTATACCATATTTTCTTAGAAAAACTCGTTTTTTAAAAAAAATTTTATCAGACTGACAAAAATCGGTACTGACGCGTAAATCATTTGAATATTGAGTCAAATGTGCTTGCATCAATTGACATGGATCATCTTCGTTGCAAGGATTCATTCGCTATTTGCCAAGAGATGTCACAGTGGTGGCTCACAAGTTGTGTTTTTCTGTTTGCTCGCACGCGCTTTTTAGCGGCTCTCTGACAAAAGCGCGCAGAAATGCCTGAATTAAATTCTTGCAGTTGCAATATATTACAAGGAAGCATTTCTGCTTGGACGATTGTCAACCGAGCCGCAGCTAGCGTGCTCGCTCACGACGAAAAACACAATGTTCGCCACCATCTGTGCATCTCATGGCAAGCTTCCATGAATCCTTGCAACGAAGATTCTCATTATTAATTGATGCAAGCGCATTTAAAGTGCAAACTTCGTTTGCTTGCGCTTGCACTTGTAACATCACTTCGTGATGTTACATTAAATGCGGGAAGTTTTAGTGATCAAGTCTCAGGTGTATTCAGATTCTCGATCTGCCAGTCTATGGGAGATAAACCCCGACTTTGAAGGAAATCATTTGCCCTGCTGAAATGACGGCAGCCGAAAAATCCTCTATAAGCTGAAAGCGGGCTGGGATGGGGCGCAGTAAGCACAAGATGATCCGGATTTTCATGAAGGATCCTCTTTTTTTCAATAGCGCTTTTCCCCCAAAGCATGAATACTATCGGCTGGTCTTCCATATCAAGTATCTTTATTACCGCGTCCGTAAATTCCTCCCAGCCGATTCCCTTATGAGAAAAAGCCCGGTGGGCTCTGACCGTCAGCACTGTATTAAGGAGAAAGACACCTTCCCTGGCCCATTTGGTCAAATCGCCGTTATCAGGTATGAAGCATCCGATGTCGTCATGGAGCTCCTTATAAATATTCTGAAGTGACGGCGGTATCTCCACTCCGGGAGCTACCGAGAAACTCAAGCCCTCTGCCTGCCCCGGTTCGTGATAGGGATCCTGACCCAGTATCACGACCTTTACATTTTTAAGCGGCGTCAGGTGGAAGGCATTGAATATCATGTCTTTGGGAGGATATACTATCCCGTTCTTGTATTCATATCTTACAGTCTCATATAATTTTCTGTAATATGGTTTTGAAAATTCACTCTTTAATGGATCGAGCCAGTCATTTCTAATAGCACTCATTCTCACGCTTGCCTTACGGATATGCCGTTTTCTGAAAGATAAGACTTTACTTCACCTATGGTAAGCTCCTTATAATGGAAAAGCGATGCGGCAAGAGCCGCTCCCGCGTGGCCTTCCGTGAATGCCTTCAGGAAGTCTTCCTTTGAGCCTGCTCCGCCGGATGCTATAACAGGCACGTCCACTCTGTCCGCGACAGCCCTTGTGAGCTCATAATCATATCCTTTTTTTGTCCCGTCACAGTCCATGCTTGTAAGGAGAATCTCTCCGGCGCCACGCCTTACCACCTCATCTGCCCATTCAAGTGCGTCAAGACCGGTATTTATTCTTCCACCGTTTTTATATACGTCGAAGCCGCTTCCGTCAGGCCGTCTTTTGGCGTCAATAGCAACTACTATGCACTGGGCTCCGAATATGCGGGCTCCCTCGCTTATAAGATCAGGATTATCGATTGCAGCCGAGTTCACGGAAACCTTGTCCGCTCCTGCTCTCAATATCTCTTTTATGTCTTCGACAGTTCTTATTCCTCCTCCTACTGTAAAAGGAATAAAGACCTGGGATGCCACAGCCTCCACCATATCGACCACTGTGTGCCTGTGGTCTGAAGATGCTGTGATATCAAGAAAAGTAAGCTCATCAGCTCCCGCCAGATCATAAGCTCTCGCCGCCTCGACCGGATCACCGGCATCGCGGAGATTTACGAAATGAACGCCTTTTACAACGCGTCCGTCCTTAACATCAAGACATGGAATAATTCGTTTGGTAAACATGAAAAACCTCTTTATTTTATCTCAAGAAATGAAGATAGGATTTGAAGACCGGTCTTGCCGCTTTTCTCGGGATGAAACTGGCAGGCAAAGACATTGCCGGATTCCACCGAAGCATCAAAGCGGCATCCGTAGTCGCAGTAAGCCTTTACTGTGGTTTTATTTTCAGCATCCAGATAATATGAATGTACGAAATAAACATAGGGCGTGCCCTCCATATTTTGGAAGAGCCTGCCATCTCCTGAGAGTTCCAGCGAATTCCAGCCCATATGCGGTATCTTCATGGTCTTGTCTTTTTTTTCAAATTTTTTTATTTTTCCCTTCAGTATTCCGAGTCCTTTTACTCCCGGAGACTCTTCGCTTTCTTCATAAAGGAGCTGAAGTCCGAGACAGATACCGAGAAAGGGGATATTCAATGAGACAGCTCTTTTTATTACTTCATCAAGTCCCCTGTCTTCAAGGCTTTTCATTGCGGCACCGAAGGCTCCCACCCCCGGCAGGATAATGTGGTCAGCATTCAAGATCACTGAAGGATCTCTTGATACGCTTACATCTTTTCCCAGATATCTGCAAGCCTTTTCAACACTTCTGATATTGCCGGCGTCATAATCAATTATTACTGTCATAAAATTCACTCCAATAATGTAACATCACGAAGTGATGTTACAAGTGCAAGCGCAAGCAAACGAAGTTTGCACTTAAAATGCGCTTGCATCAATATCTAATGTAACATCACGAAGTGATGTTACAAGTGCAAGCGCAAGCAAACGAAGTTTGCACTTAAAATGCGCTTGCATCAATATCTACTACCTTCACTGCTTTTTGTATCTCCTCTGTATAATCAGCCTTAGATCCGGCGGAAAGCATCTCTTTCGCACTGTCTTCAGAGATGCCGTACTTATCCTGAAGTGCTGAAAGGATCAGAGAGTATTCTTTTTCATATTTCTCACCACAGCCGGCATCTTTGGCCAGACCTGCATTGTCGCTGTGGTGACTCACGCCGATAAGAAGCTCATTAAGAGCCATATCGTATTTCTTTGATGCAAAAAGTGTCTTATAACTCTTGTATCTCATATCCATATCTGCAAGCAGGGCTGCTTTCGTCTTTCTGGACTCAGAATCCTTTATTCCGTTACCTGCTAGGACTGAATATGCTCCGATGTAGTCGTCTTTATTCTCATAAGCTGCCGCATTATTGCTGATGATTCCGGGCGCCATAATAAATACGCCAAAGACTATAAGCGCTGTAAGAGACAGAGCCAGAAACAGATGAACCACGATTATTTTCTTTGGGATAAAAGGAGATGTGTCAGGCTTCTTTTCCTTCTTTGGTTTCTCTTTTTTAGGTTTCTCTTTCTTTTCTTTTTTCTTCTCCGGCTTAGGCGGTTTATCTTTTTTCGCCTGTTCTTTTTTTGCTTTTCTGTCAGCCTTCTTCTTTGAGAAAAACTTCGCTATTAGCTCAGTTCCATCATCATTATCACTGTCTTCCTTCTCCATGGCAGACAAAACAGCCTGATTTTCTTCATCAAGGCTTTTAAGATCTTCCTTTTTCTTTTCCTCATCAGGCTGAATCACTACTTCTGAAGATACATCTTTTGTCTCGTCGCTTTTGCCTTTTTTCTTCCTGCCGCCGGAAAATACATTCTTTAATTTTTCGAATATACCCTTCTTCTGTTTGGAATCGGGCTCGGTTTCATCAACTTCTGAAGCCGCATCTTCCTCATCGATACTATGTTCGGCGGCATCAGCTTTTTTATTGTATTCATCGACAGATTCCGACATATCAGTCCCCGACTCGTCAGCATTTAGCATATCGCTTATCTCACCGAGATCACCGCTGCCGTCGTCATGAAGAAGTGACGATATATCATCGAGCTCTGCCGCCTTTTTTTCCGCGGCTTCATCAGAGAGCGAATCATCCGGCGAAAGCGGTATGTCTTCAAGAGACGGCGCATCGCTGTCTCCTTCCATATCATCCTCGGAATCTTCATCGCCATCCATCTTGAAACGGGCGTTTTTCAGAAGATCGTCAATGGAGATCTCGTGATCGGCAGACTCCAGAGGAGCGTCCGAAAGACCCTTTGCCTTCAAAAAATCATCATCTGCACTCACCTCTTGCCTCCTTCGGGTCTTCTCGTTCAACATTGACATCTCATCTTCATCGGCTTTTATGCTGTTTTCCTTAGCCTCGGATATATTCTCCAGAAGGCTGTCTAGATATTCTTCATTTCCGGACAAAACAAAACCTCATGGACTTTACTTTAATTTTCCGCCGCGTCTTCCGGCTTCTGATTTGATTTCCATGTTTCAAAGATATTTGTATATTTATCGATCGCTCCGACGAGCTGCCCGATCTCAGGTTTGGTATACTGAGCGTCAGCTCCGATGGCCTCTCCTTTTTTCCTGATCTGATCGTTAATAAGCGATGAGAAAATAATAACAGGTATATGCATCAGCACATCATCGCTCTTTACCAGCTTCGTCAGCCTGTGACCGTCCATAACAGGCATCTCTATATCTGTGACTATGCAGTGAACCTTGTCGTATATATCGCCTTCTTCTTTATATTTCATGAGCTTATCCCAAACCTCACGGCCATTGTTATTAATATCGATGGTTGTGTAACCGGCTTTTTTCAGACAGTCATCGATAAGCTTAGAAAGAAGCTTTGAATCCTCTGCAATGATGATGGGAGACATGGATCTGTCGTGACCATTGTAATTATCCATCTCCGAAACTTTTAGTCCTGTCTCGGGATTGATATTTGATACGATCTTCTCAAAATCCAAAATGACAATAAGATTATTGTCTAATTTGATCACTCCGGTAGCCACGCCGTTCACATCACTGCTGATAGTGGAATCCGGAGTATGGATTCTGTCCCAGGACACGCGGTGGATGCCCAGCACCGAATCCACATGGAAAGCGGTATTAAGATTATTGAAATTTGTGACGAAAAGAAGTCCGGGATTATCCGGATCATCCTCATACCCTAAGCACTTTCTTAAATTTATTACCGTGATCATCTCATCTCTCGGCATAAAGAGACCCTCCACATAGGGATGGGTATTAGGTATAGGCGTCACAGGCTGATAGTTCATTATCTCTATGACCTTAGCAACATTAATACCATAGTGATTGCCGGCAACAGTAAATTCGAGGATCTCCAGTTCATTTGTTCCTGATTCCAGTAGAATATTTGTATCCATATTAACCTCCTTGGAAATAAAATCAGATTAAACTATCTGATATTCGCTGCCATTCGATGTGACAAACAGGGTATAATCACCTGAGTCTTCAAGCTCGTTTTCCGGAAACTGGAACAGAAGCACCAGATCCGCCGATCCGCCCGCGCTGATAGTCGCCTGATATGTTGACATATCATTCAGAAGTATGGTCTGATCGTTCTTTACCTGCCGGTCTTTGAGTTTTGCAGTATAAACAGCCTTCAGTGACAAAAGATCCAGATTTACATCCTTGTCTCCGGAATTTGTGACCGTATAATGAAATACCAGATATTTATATCCCTTTTCAGGTTTCAATGCCATATAATTATTGGATTTAAAAGCATCATTTACTGTTGTGCCGGTATATTTAAAGTCAAGATCCGGATAACCCAGAGCCTCTCCAACCGACTTCTTTTCAACATTGCTTCCGGATGATCCGCTGCCGGAGCTGCTCTTGTTCGAGCCGGAGGATTCTCCGTCTACAGTTGAGTTGCCTGATGAACCACCTGAGTTGCCACTCTTCTCCGAGCCGGAGGAATTATTTTCCCCTCCATTTAAAGATTTGTCAGAGCCGGAAAGCGCACCGTCTTTATTTTCACTCGAATTCTCATCACTCTTTGATTTTTTAGCTGAATCAGACAGCGTTTCAGTAAGACCCGGCTTCTGATTCTGATTATGTCGTGCAACGACAGCAGCTGTGTATGCTATGAATTTGTCTTCATCCTTGCTGCTTAGCTTCGTCAGCTTATAGGAGCAGCCGGACATGGAAACCGCAGCGGACAGAAGCAAGACCGCCAGACTTATTTTTTTCTTCATAAATGACTCTCCTGAATATTCATTATCCGTATGCTATTCCATGACTCGCATATTCCCATGCTTTGTCCGGGAATTTTACACCGTATTCATCGTACCATTATTCAAACTCCACTTCAACGACTCGAAGGGAAAATATTATCCTTTGTCAAGTTCAAGCCAGAAATTCACCCCTCCGGGCACATTTTCGACACCGCATTTTCTATGAAATGAGTCCATGACAGCCTTGACAAAAGAAAGTCCTATGCCGCTTCCGCCGTATTCCCTGGTTCTTGCCTTGTCAACCTTATAGAATTTCTCCCAGAGATGGGGGATGCTTTCGTCCGGTATATGGTCTCCGGTATTAAAAACATTTACTCTTACGCCATTATTTTCAGCACCTGTGATATAGATAATTATTTTCTTATCATACATGGCATAATGGATCGCATTAGTAAGATAATTATTGATGGCCTGCTCGGTAAAAAATTCATCAGCCCATACATTCACAGGTCCCTTAATGTTAAATTCAACGGCTATGCCGTTCTGATCGATAAGGATCTGAGAATTCCTGAGCAGACCGTCAATTATCGGAACCAGATCAAAATGATCCATCTCAACATTCTTCTGACCGAATTCGAGTTGGTTCAGATCCAACATCTGATGTACCATGTGATTCATCTTCTTGGCTTCATCCATAATGACATCACAATAATACTTCATGTCATCGGGATTCGATGACACTCCGTCCTCAAGACCCTCCGCATAGCCCTGAATCAAGGCGATTGGCGTTTTAAGTTCATGCGACACGTTTGAAAGAAAGTCCTTCCGCATGGATTCAGACTTTTCTCTTATGTCTATATCGTGCTGGAGATCAGTGTTTGCCTGCTTCAGCTCCTTTATCGTCTCCTCCAGCTTATCCGCCATTTTATTCATATGAACGCCCAGGTCATCAATTTCATTACTATGCTTTCTGGGCTTGTATCTGGCATTGAAGTCCAGACCTGTCATCTTCCGGGAAATGTCGGTGAGCTCCATGACAGGCTTTGTGATCCTGCTTGTCAATACTATAGCTATGAAAAAACTTATGATTATTGAAATAAGTCCCGCTATAAGTAAAAATTTATTTGACACATCAGCACTGTCTTTTATACTGTTTACCGCAGTCCTTATCATAATGGTATTGCCGTCATCAAGATTTCCGGTCAAAACCAGAAATTCTCCGTTCATATTTCGGTCTTTCTGACGCTCCACTAAATAATTGCTCCCCGAATCCAGTATTGCATGTTCAGATATATCAGATCTTAAGATCGATTCCATGAGACTGATCCGCATGGAATCACTCGAGTTTTCACCTGCAGATGAAAGCTGGGTAGTCCTGTCCGGAGCCATTACAAGAATAGACAGATTGTCATTTACACAAATCTCCTCAAAGGTAGATCTGTACCATTTTTTATAAAGATATTCCTTATCGGCAGCTTCATTCAGTGTGTTAAAAACATTCTTTATTACCGTGGTCTTATGATCCATATAAAAAAAGCCTAAAAATCTGCTGTTTAAAAGCCAGCAGATTCCTATTGTCCCTGCGACGGTGAGAACTATAGTCGCAAGGATCTGGTTATAGACACGGGAATTTTTATTCTTTAGTATCAAACTTGTATCCCATCCCCCATATCGTCTTTATGTAATTTCCCTTACTGCCGAGCTTGCTTCTCAGCTTTTTCACATGTGTATCTATGGTCCTTGCATCGCCGAAATAATCATAATTCCAGACATTGTTAAGAATCGTATCGCGTGAAAGAGCCAGGCCCTGATTCTGAATAAAAAATGTAAGAAGCTCAAATTCCTTGACTGACAGAATGACCTCTTTACCATCTACCGTCACCCTGTGAGCTCCCTGATCAATCACTATACCGCCGGCTTCGAGCAGATTCTGGGAATCTGATTCCGAACTCATGTCCGACCGCCTGATCACAGCCTCTACACGCGCCACAAGTATCTTTGGAGAAAAAGGCTTCGCAATATACTCATCCACTCCAAGATTGAATCCCTGAAGCTCGTCCTCCTCCGATGCCTTGGCAGTCAGCATGATGACAGGAATTTTCGAACTCTCGCGGATCTTTTTCAATACTTCATATCCATCCATCTTTGGCATCATGATATCAAGGATTATAAGTTTAAGATCTGTCTCTCTTCTGAATACATCAAGCGCTTCAAGACCGTCTCCGGCTTCGAAAACTTCATATCCTTCTCTGGTAAGGAAGTCACGGACAAGCTTTCTGAGTCTTGTCTCATCATCAACTACCAGTATTTTGCCCTGTTCCATCAGATTTTACCTCCGAATTATCAATGCCAAGCTCATTTTCTTTTTTTCTCACAATGTCTTCACGTTCCCTCAGGTTCTTCTCCCATTTGGAATATTCGTTCTGGATCTTTGTCCTGTAATTTAATATTGTAGGAGCGGTTCCGGTAAGGGAGATACAAAACATGCCTATTATTATGGCAATCAGAATTGCTGTGATCCATCTCAAGAGACTAAGTGAATTATTCAGCTTCTTTATTTTAGCTCTGTAAAATTTTATTCTGTGATTATTCTCTGAATCTTCTTCCGTACTGTGATCTTCCTCCAGAGGAGAAAATCTGGCAACCGGAATATCCTCTACCACAAGCGGATCCACTTTACCTGACGACAAAAGTCTGAGCCTCATGTCATAGAGGAAAGATCTGCCTACAGGAGTTACAAACATACGGCTTCTTAAAATTTTATTATAAAGTTCAAGCACACGGTCCGGATCATCCCAGTTCATCTGGCCTTTTATATATTCAACAGCCTCAAGTTCTCCGGAGGCTTTCTTTGCGTATTCACTGTCAAGAAATTCGAATCCGCCGACATGAATGCTGTCAGTTTCCATAATTGGATGCTGTCTCCTTTTTTAGATTAATTTAACTCAGGTATTATCGTCTGTGGAGTCTACGATTATTATTGGTGCATCAGCAGGATCACTGCTGTTTCCATCCTGACCTGAGCCGGCATTGTTTTTGTCTCCGGATGATTGATTATCATTGTTACCGGAAGGCTGGGCAGGAGCCGGCTCTACATTTGGATTGGTCTGATTATTTGGCTGCGCGGCAGGCTGCGGAGTCGTTTTGGGCTGGGAAGACGGCGGGTTATTTGCCGGAGCCGACGGTTGATTTGCCGGAGCTGACGGTTGATTTACTCTTGTCTTATTATTGTTTTTATTTGTCTTATTATTGTTATTATTTGTCTTATTATTCTTCTTGTCAGAAGAGCTGTTTGCATTGGTATTTTGAGATGCTGCTGCCGGAGTGGAATTTACAACAGCATTGGTCTCATTTGTATTTGCTGTCTTGTTTTTCTCTTCGGCATTTGTCGAAACATTTGCATTTGTCTCTTCTTCTTTGGCCTTTTCTTTTTCCTTATCCTTTTCCTTTACCTTCTTTGTTTCATTTTCCGTCTGACTTTCCGTAACAGAAGGATCATTATGTGCCGCGGCGCCTCCGGTCTTATTCTTCACCACTCCTGCCACTACAAGATAGGCAAGGATAGCAAGGCATACAGCTATGACAATCTTTTTATGTTCATCAAGAAAATTCAAAATCATTCGATCGTACTCCTCTTCTTGTCAATTCATACCTCTGATCCGGATTTATTATTACAACGTAATAAAATCCTCTGACACTGTGAGCATACATAAAATCCATTATTTAAAAAGCACAGAACCCGGACTTATCCGTTCGGATTCTGTGCATTCAAAGCGCCATGTGACGCTTCAGGTTATGGACCAGACGGGGATCGAACCCGTGTCCAGAAATCCATCCCCTGTTCTTCTACGAGCGTAGTCTGTTATTTATCATTCCCTCTGCGGCGCGAAAGCAGACATCCTTGCCGTGTCAGTAGCTTCATCTTACGTACTATGCAGCAAAGCTTATGCACAGCCGTTTCCCGCATTTTCGAATCCGTATCTGAATGTGCGGGTGCATCCAGGCGGATCCTGCTGCCTTATTCAGGCTGCAAGTGCTAAATTATTACGTCTAGCGTTTAAATTTAATTTTAGAATTTGACGCATCCCGTGCGGCTCGCTTCACCAGCTTCAGAACCCCTGTCGAGACCAGTACTGGCCCGTCATTAACCTATATTCTATATTCAAAAGCAAAAAAAAGCAACTATCTGAGCACTCCATTTCGAATCTTAAGATCTCTGGCGGCTTCTCTCTCCTGATCTTTTTTTGCTATGTCCCGTCTCTTGTCATAGAGTTTCTTTCCTCTGGCCACAGCTATCTCGACTTTGACGTGCTCGCCCTTGAAATAGACTTCCACCGGCACGATCGTTACGCCCTTTTCCTTTATCAGCTGTCCGAGTTTTCTGATCTCTGACTTATGGACCAGTAGCTTTCTCGGTCTTATCGGATCACGATTCATGATGTTTCCCATCTCGTAGGGAGGTATATTCATCTGATAGATCCAAAGTTCACCGTTCTGGATACGGATCCAGGCCTCCTTGATGGAACATTTTCCGGATCTTAAGGATTTCACTTCCGTACCCGCAAGAGATATTCCGGCTTCTATGTACTGATCGAGAAAATAATCGTGCCTTGCCTTTGGATTATTCGCAATCAATTTTCCTTTATTTTTCATCTTCATCTCCATGATCAAGGACAAAATCCACTGTTCTTGTCTCCTTGTCCGCCGCAGACACTCTCACTCTTACAGGCTGACCCATTGTAAAGGAGTGACCCAGTCTCTCGCCGACAAGCTGATAGGTGAGCTCGTTGAAATGATAATAGTCATCGGTAAGCGTTGACACATGCACAAGCCCTTCGATCGTATTTGGAAGCTCCACATAGAATCCCCATCCGGTCACTCCGGATATCACGCCGTCATATACTTCACCTATATGTTTCTTCATATATTCGGCTTTCTTCATCTTGTCGGCTTCTCTCTCGACTTCGTCTTCTCTTCGTTCAAGCTTGCTGGTCTCTGTCGCCACCGCCGGAAGAATGGAGCTGAAATGTCCCTGTCTCTTCTCATCAAGCCTTCCATGCAGAAATTCCTTTATTATTCTGTGAATAATAAGATCCGGATAACGTCTTATCGGACTTGTGAAGTGGCAGTAGAATCTCGCTGCCAGTCCGAAATGTCCGATGCAGTCTACTGTGTATTTTGCCTGCTGCATGGATCTCAATGCCAGCCTCATTATAAGTCCCTCTTCCGGCGTGCCTTCGATTTTCTCAAGAAGTCTCTGTATATCCTTTGGACTTATTTCCTTCCCTGCCGGATGCAGGGTCAGACCAAACTGCTCTATAAACGTTCCGAGGTCATGGATCTTATCATGATCCGGTATATCGTGAGAACGGTAAAGGAATGGCACATTCTTTCTGCAGAAATGCTCCGCAACAGTTTCATTTGCGAGAATCATGAAATCTTCTATGATCTCATTTGCCTTTGAGTGCTCATATGGCTTTATATCCACGGCAGCTCCGTTTTCATCGAGGATTATCTTTGTCTCTTCAAAATTAAAATCGATGGAGCCGCGCTCATGTCTTAAAGCTCTTATCTTTCTCGAAAGAATCAGCATCTCGTCAAGCATATCTTTGACGTCTTTGAAGCGTTCCCTCATCTCCTCATCTTTGTCTTCGACGATCAGCTTTACTTCGTGATATGTCATTCTGTGAGCGGATCTTATAACCGATTCCGTGATCTTGTGATCCGTGACGTGTCCCCAGGCATCCAGCCTCATTATGACAGAAAGGGTCAGCCTGTCCTCGCCTTCGTTCAAGGAACAAATACCGTTTGAAAGTGCTTTGGGAAGCATTGGAATCACGCGGTCGGGAAGATAAACTGACGTGCCTCTCTTCAAAGCCTCTTTATCAAGAGGACTCTTTTCGGTAACATACTCAGACACATCAGCTATGTGAACTCCGAGAATATATGCGTCTCCGTCTCTCCTGAGTGATACAGCGTCATCAAGATCCTTTGAATCATCGCCGTCAATTGTGATGATCTTCTGATCCCTCAGATCCAGTCTTCCCTTAATGTCCTTTACGCCTGATGACGCTACCTTTTCTGCCTCATCCAGCACTTCCTGAGGAAATTCCTCAGGTATGCCGTAAGATCTTATGATGGAGAGGATGTCCGTATAAGGAGAGTCTTTGGCTCCCAGATTTTCTATTATTATTCCCTCCGGTCTCCTACCGTCAGAACCATACTCTTCTATTGTCACGACGACCTTGTCTCCGTCAGACGCGCCCAGATCTTTTCCCTCAGGTATGAAAATATCCGAAGAAATCTTTCTGTCGTCAGGAGTCACAAATCCAAAGCTGCCGGTCTTCTCATAAGTTCCGACCAGATCTTTTATCTCATGAGAAATAACCTCCGTGATTTCAGCCTCACGTCTCTTGTCATCTGATCTTGCAGGAAAAATTCTTATTCTGACCGTATCCTTATGAAAAGCTCCATGAACTCTGTCGGGCGATATGAAAAAATCCTGATCATACCCATCAGCTGTCACAAAGCCAAACCCTCTGGGATTCGAAACAAATACTCCTTCTGTCTCCTCGTCATCAACATGAACATATTTGCCGTCCATGTTTTTCCTGATCTTGCCGTCATCCATAAGAGAACCGAGAATGATCTTCAGATCATCTTTATCATGCTTTGGCACAGACAGAAGGAGAGCAATCTCTTTTGCCTTCATTGGAACATAAACCGGATCTGTAATGAGATTCAGGACTTTCTGCCGCTTCACATCGAAATCTCTGATACCAAACCTGTCCATGCTGCCGGATCCGGATTCTTTACTATAATCCCTGTCCTTTATCTTACCGGCATCTTTCTTCTTATTCTTTTTCTTATCGGATTTCTTATCCGAATGCCTGGCGGACTTCTTATGGTCTTTTAAATCTTTCTTTCCGCCCTTTGATTTTTTCTTTGATTTACCTGTCAGTTCGTCAATTGCGTTTTTCCTTCTGCTTCTTCCTGAGGACACGAAATCGTCCTCTAGCTTATAATCATTCCAGCTCATTTTATTCCTCTCGTTCTAAACATCACAGATACTATTATACAATAAGCGTATGGATCTTGAAATGAGAATCTTCGTTGCAAGGATTCATGGAAGCCATGAGATGCACAGATGGTGGCGAACATTGTGTTTTTCGTCGTGAGCGAGCACGCTAGCTGCGGCTCGGAAACTGTAACAGCACGAAGTGGTGTTACATGTGCAAGCGCTCGCAAACGAAGTTTGCGCTTCAATGCGCTTGCATCACTGTTGGTTGACAATCGTTCAAGCAGAAATGCTTCCTTGTAGATTATTGCAACTGCAAAATTTATTTTAAAGCATTTCTGCGCGCTTTTGTCAGAGAGCCGCTAATAAGCGCGTGCGAGCAAACAGAAAAACA
>Ga0256407_10005557_pt1 | contig 20066 bp, 16 predicted proteins | sample RumenRJG_04DNA_FD_193489 | JGI IMG/M metagenome (GOLD analysis project Ga0256407, IMG submission 193489) | Bovine rumen microbial communities from Lethbridge, Alberta, Canada - RJG_04 | ecosystem: Host-associated > Mammals > Digestive system > Stomach > Rumen | place: Canada: Alberta... | reverse complement strand
GTAAACTCATAGACCACGTCGAATGAACGTGGTCCATAGGGTGCACGGGCATTGTCGCCCAAATAAAGGTAATCGTATTCGGGAAGCAGCTGGCGGATGCCATGCAGGATGGTGAGTCCACCGTAGCCGCTGTCGAAGATGCCAATGGGCCCGGGCTTACTTGAGAGCATCCTGAACCTGTTGGTTGAGGTCGTGCCCCATGGCGGGGTTGATGAAGGGCAGAGCCTTCACGTCGGTATCGATGATGAAGGCATAGCCGCGTTCACGGCCCATCTTGTCAAGCACCTCGATGAGGCGGATTTTCAGTGGAGCCATCAGGTCTTGCTCTGCCTTCTCCAGCTCCTTTCGGCTATTCTCCTTGAAGGCGATGTTCTTGTCCAACAGCTCCTGCAGCTCCATCTGGCGCTTCTTGAGGATAGACTGGGGGAACTCACGCTGACCTTCGAGGAACTCCTCGTACTTGCGGTTGAACTCGTCTTCCACGCGCAGTGTCTCGTCTTGGAACTGCTGACGGAGATCGGCAAGCTTCTGCTGTACGATGGCGTAGTCGGACATTGACTTCAGGGCTGTCTCGTAGCTGAGATAGCCGAAGCGCAATCCTCCGTCTGTCTGGGCATTGATGCCCAAACAGACGGATATGACTGCTATTAGGATGGCGAGTCGCTTCATATTACTTCAAACCAAGCTTTGTTTTTACCTGAGGAGTTACGTCGGTAGAGAGTGAGGTGCTGATGTAAGGGAGTGAGTTGTTCTCCATGATGTAAACATAACCACCTGTCTGACCAACCGACTTGATGGCATCAAGAATCTTGGCAGTGATAGCCTGCATCTTCTCGGATGAAGCCTTCTGAAGAGCCTGGTTGTTGTCCTGGTAGCTCTGCTGGATCTTCTGATACATCTCCTGCAGCTCCTGCTGGCGACGCTGCTTGATGTTGTCCGGCAGAGAAGCCTGCTCCTTGTCGAAAGCCTCACTCTTCTTCTGAAGCTCGTCCTGCATGCTCTTCAGGTCTGCCTCATACTGGCTCTGGAGTGCCTTGATCTCTGACTCTGCCTTTGTGTACTCAGGCATAGCCTGCATGATCTCCTGGGTATTCACGTGACCGAATTTTCCCTGTGCGTTGGCGGTGGTGAAACCGCAGATAGCGCAAATTGCGCAGATAATAAACTTCTTCATTTCTTAATTGTTTAATCTATAATGTTTAATTTCAAATTTTTCTTGTTTAATAAGCGTAGCCGAGCTTGCGCAGCACCTCTGAGCTGATGTCGATACGCGGTGAACCGAAGATGATACCGGTGTCGCTGGCACGGTCGAGTACGAGCTGGTAGCCTCTGAGGTCGGCAATGTCCTTAATGGCATTGTAAATCTCATCCTGGATGGGCGACATCAGGGCGGAGCGCTTCTTGAAGAGCTCTCCCTCAGGACCGAAATATTTCTTCTTCAGGTCGGCGGCCTGCTTCTCTTTCTCGACGATGGCGTCCTGACGGGTCTGCTTCTGCTCCTTGGAGAGGAACACCACCTCGTTCTGATAGTTCTTATAGAGGGTCTGAGCCTCGGTGGTGAGGGCATCGACTTCTGCCTGCCACTGCTTTGACACCTGGTTCAGCTGTTCGTTGGCGCGCTCGTAGGCTGGGATATTCTTGAGGATATACTCCATATCAACGAGGGCAAACTTCTGTGCCTGCATCGTCACTGCCGATGCGGCCATCACTAACATCAATAATAACTTCTTCATATCTGAAATCTAATGTTTAATGTTTTCTGAAATTTAATGTTATTAGAACTCTTGTCCAAGGATGAAGTGGAAGTTGCTGCCACCACGCTTCTGGGCTCCGCTCTGGTTGGTATATACATTGTCGAAACCATAGGCCCAGTCGATACCCATCAGACCTACCATCGGCAGGAAGATACGTACACCCAGACCGGCAGAGCGCTTCATGTTGAAGGGATTGAACTTCTCGACTTCTGCCCAAGAGTTACCGCCTTCCACGAAACCGAGACCGTAGATGGTGGTGTTGCCCAGCATGAACGGATAGCGGAGCTCGAGTGTGAAGCGATCGTAGGCATAAGAGTTGTAAGATGAGATCTGGCCTCCCTTCATCATCGTCTCATAAGCCGAAGAGTAGGAGAGGGCACCGTTGTCGTAACCGCGCAGACCGATGGTCTCCTCTGCATAACCCGTGGAGTAACCCGTCATACCGTCACCACCCACGTAGAAGGTCTCGAAGGGTGAGCGCTTGTTTGTATTGTAGGCTCCCAGGATTCCGAACTCTATACGGGCCATCAGCACGAAACACTTCTGACCGCCTGTGAGGGCTGTGAAGGTGCGGGCCTTGAACTTCCACTTGTGATACTCAATCCAGCGATATACATCCTGCAGCTCGCTCTCATAGGTGGCTGAGTTGGGGTTCTTAGCCAGCTTGCTGTAGTCCTTATTGTCGAAGAGCGACCAGGGCGGCGTGAGGGTGACTGATGCCATGAACTCAGAGCCGTGACGGGGGAACAGCTGGTTATCGGTAGAAGTACGTGAAAGGGTGAGACCCAAGTTGATGTTGTTACAGTTACCGTTGTGGATATAGAAGTAATTCCAGTCGCGCAGCATATAACGGGTATAGCCGAGCACTGCCTGGAACTGGAAGTAGTCGTCGGGCCAGCGCAGACGCTTACCCCATCCCACGGTTGCACCGAAGACTGTCATCGTCTTATCGTCGTCGAGCATCGAGTCGTAGTTGATATAGTTGTTGTTGTACGAACCGATGCCATAGCTGTACAACGCATAGTTGTTGTAGAACGAGTTATTACGATAGAGACTCGAGATATCTGACTGCTTGGAGAAGAACAGACCCACGTTGAAGCTGTTAGGACGCTTGCCGCCAAACCAGTTGGTGCCGTAGTTCGCACTCAGCGAGCTGTAGTATGAACCATTGGTCTGGAAGCTGAAGCCCAGCTGCTCGCCGTCGCCATAAGGCAGGATACCGCGGTGGAGCTTGTTCTTGCCGAAGAGGTTGCGGATAGAGAAGTTGTTGAACTTGATACCGATCTTTCCGATGATACCCGTCTGACCCCAACCGAGTGAGAACTCCAGCTGGTCGTTCGACTTCTGTTCAAGTTTATAGTTGATATCCACAGTACCGTCTTCGTAGTTTGGCACCACATCTGGCACAATCTTCTCAGGATCAAAGAATCCCATGGAGGCAATCTCACGGACCGTACGCTGCAGGGCTTCCTTGTTGAACAGGTCGCCAGGCTTTGTGCGGAGCTCACGGCGCACCACCTCTTCATAGAGTCGGTCGTTTCCATAGATGCGGACACGGCTCAGGTGAGCTTGCGGACCTTCCGTCACACGCATCTCCACGTCGATGGAGTCACCGTCGATATTCACCTCTACGGGGTCGATGTTCGAGAACACATAACCGTTGTTGTAATAGTAGTTACCAGCGGCATCATCGTCTTCTTTCAGGCGCTTGTTGATATGCTTCTGGTTATACACATCGCCTCGCTTCATGCCCAGCACGGCATTCAGATAGTCGGTAGTCACTACGGTGTTACCCACCCAAGTGATCTCACGGATATAGTATTTATCTCCCTCGTCGAGTTTCACATGGATATCCACGTGCTTGTCATCATAGGTGCTCACGGAATCTACGAGGATGGTGGCATCGCGGAATCCCAGTTCGTTGTATTTCTCAATCAGGGCCAGCTTAGCATCCTTATAGCGCTCATCGGTGAATTTCTTTGATTTGAAGAGGTTGATAAGCTTACCTGACTCATGGATCTTACCGAAGGAGCCTTTACTGAAGAGCGTACCCTTGATCTTCGAGTCCTTCAGTTTCTCGTTACCATCGAAATAGATGCGGTGAACCTTCATCTTGGCTTTCTTGTCGATGTTCACATCAAGCAGCACCTGGTTCTTGTCGCTTGGGTTCTCCATCTGCACGATGTCGATCTCTGCATTCTTATAACCCTTCTCATCGAAGTATTTCTTGGCCAGGATCTTCGCACGGTCTATGACGTTACGTGTCAGACTCATGCCTCTCACCATACCGAGTTTGGTCTCCAGATCCTCGCGCTCCGACTTCTTCACACCGTGATAGCGGATGGTGTGGATGCGGGGGCGCATGCCCAGATGGATACAGAGATAGATCTTTGAACCAACGATGGAGTCGGCGGTGATGCTGACCTTTGAGAAAAGTCCGTTGCGCCAATAACGCTTCACGGCCTCCGTAATCTGTGAGCCTGGTACTTCTATCTGCTGACCGACACTCAGTCCGGAGAGTCCTGTAAGCACATAGTCCTCATAACCATCGACTCCCTCGACAGCGATACCGGCAATCTCGCAGGTACGTGGCGTACCGGCATAAGAGATGTCAGGGTTGACAATCTTGTCCTGCGCAATGGCGCTTAAAGGTGAAAAGGTAAGCAGGTAAAAAGGTAAACCCCATTTTACCGTCCCTAATACCTTATATATATATATATTGAAAGTCACTTTCTTTTTTCTTTTACCTTTTTACTTTTTACTTCTCTTCGGCTTCTACCTGTGCCTCAGTCTTTCCGAAACGGCGCTGGCGGTTCTGGTAGTTGACAATGGCCTTGTATAATTCTTCTTCGTCGAAGTCGGGCCAATAGGTGTCACAGAAATAGAATTCTGAATAGGCACATTGCCAAAGCAGGTAGTTGCTGATGCGCAGCTCACCACCTGTGCGGATGAGCAGATCAGGGTCGGGCATGAAACTGGTCCACAGATGGTCGTTGATGGTCTGCTCGGTAATCTCCTCGGGTTTGATTGTTCCTTTCTTTACCTCTTCGGCAATCAGACGAGTAGCACGTGTCAACTCCAATTTCGAAGAGTAACTCATGGCAACCACCATTGTCATGCCGTCATTGTCCTTAGTCAGATCCTCCATATATTGAATCTTCTCCTGAACACTTTGGGGCAGACGCTCTTTGTCGCCAATCAGCTGGAACTTGATATTGTTGTCTGTGAACAACTCCATCTCGATGAAGCTGAGCACCAGTCCCATCAGGGCCTCAATCTCGTAGGCGGGGCGGTTCCAATTCTCGGTGGAGAAAGTGTATAGCGTCAGGTATTTCACACCTAGTCGAGCACACTCCGCAGTTATCTTCTTCACAGTGTCTAGTCCTGCCTTATGGCCAAATGTGCGATCCAGCCCACGTTCGGTAGCCCAACGTCCATTGCCATCCATAATCATGGCGATGTGCTGGGGAATTCGATTCATGTCCAAAAGTTCTTTCATATATCTTTTCTTATTATTTTTCTATTTTTATTCCTGATGACAGGTCTTGCACTTTTCCCAGAGGTCGTAGGTCACAGACACCTGGAAGGCGTGGTAGCAATCGGCGTTCTTAAATAGCCCGCTGCTCTTGATGCCATATACGTCGGCCTTTCCGTCGAGATAGTCGCTGGGCGTAAAGCGTATTGCCCATTCTGCTATAACATTCAGGCGCCTGGCGACTTTCCATTTAACACCTGCTCCCAATGGCAGGTTTACCGTAATGCCCTTGTTCATTCCGCTGTGATGGGTCATACCCAGTCCGATGGCGATAAACGGGGTCACCGGGCGTGCACCCCTGTATTCTCTGCCTGTGCCGTAAGGCCAGAAGTTGTACTCAAACCTGAAGTCGGCTTCAGTGAGCTGGTGGCTAAAGTCGTATGGCTCTATCGGATACCAGGTGTCCACATCTGCGGTGGAGCCTTTGATCTTGCCAGTGCCGATATCGAAGCCCAGGGCCATTCGCGGATTGAGGCGGCATTTCGCCACGAGAGCTATCCAGGGCTGTATGCCTTTGAAGAAACCGCCGCTGAAATCACCCGAGTAGGTGATACCTCCGAAACCTGCGCCCACCTCAAGCCTGTATTCCGGCTCATCCTGTGCCATGACAGCTGGTGTGGCAAACAGCGAAGCGACTATCAGCAGCAGTACTCTCATCGCTACTATAGTTTATTTCTCCAGAATATGACCTCTCCAGACTTTTCCTTCATCCAGATCCTTAAACCAGAGGTATCCATTATCGGTGGCCACTTCGAAGTTCAGCAAATCTCCATCCTTATTCGGTAAAACATACAATTCAGGATAATTTTTCCACGTGATGCCACCATCGCGGCTCTCATAGATGCCGTCAACGACGCAGAAGGCCAGTACGGCATGATTGAAATACACTAGTGCTTTGGGGGCTACAGGGAGTCTGTATTGGTTGTACGACTCAATGGGCATATATGTCCATTCGCCGATAATGCCAAATTTTGAATCTTCCACTATCTTACGCCAGATGCTGCTTGAAAGGTCTTCGGTCATATTGCCAATCATCAACACGTAGTCATCTTCGGAATCCGTTGCCATCGGATAAGACACAAAATCGAAAATGTCTAATGGCAGTAATGACGGATCAGAGTCCAAATCGTCTTCTATCCAGATTGAGCCGTTATCACGGGATACCATCAGCTTGCCGTCGTTGCTGTAGGCATAAGCCTCTTTGCGAGCGGCACCAATGAATGTCTTCAGACCTGCCTCTTTCACGATCTTTTCCCATTTAGCCTCTTCCTCAGCCTGCTTGGTGGGGAACTCATTAACGGGGCGTTCTTCCCAGATCAGCTTACCAGTGGCTGCCTGATGCTTATTCACCGTTACCTGATAGCTCTTGTAGAGTTTCCCGTCGGTATTATAGGCACGGATTTCTCTCGGTGTGGTGAAGTCTATGGAGTCCACACTGCTGTAGAAAATCAGATCATCATTCTCCTTGGCCTTGATAAACAATGTGCCCGTACGGTTCGATGCCGTCAGTGACACCAGTACGTGAGATAAGTCGCAGTCGCTGGGCAGAGAGTCGGTATTGAAAATCTTGCCGTTAGCATGATCGATAGAAAACTTCGGAAAAGTGGTCAGTTTCTTCACATAGGTCGTATCTTTGCCTTTGGCAGTCGTGGTGTGAATCTTTCTGTTCACTGCTGACAACTGCATGTTGGTGATCGTCGTTTCCTGGTACACAACCACTTCTTGCTCTTTGTCGCTAAAGCACGACAAGAGACAAGATGAACCGACCAAAATCACACATAACGTGTATATATACCTTTTCATCAATAATTGTAAATTTCGAAATTCGGGTGCAAATTTACGCACAATTCCTCAAAATCAGGTCATTTTCACCTTATAATTAAAGAAAATATGATATAAATTGACCGATTTTAAGTTAGTTTAGGGTTTTTAGACGAAAAAAGAGTGTGGTATGAATCGCTCACCCCACACTCTTTTCAACGGACGTCGGTATGCATCAGAGTAACAATGCTTAGAACTGTCGCAAGTGCTACAGTCACCAACGTGACCATTGTTTGAAAATCTAATAACATAATCTTTACCTTAAAAATCCGGCATTGCCGGCAAACTATAAACCTAATGAATATAATGACATAATCTCACGATTACTTATTGCAAAGGTACGAAGTTTAGACGATTCGGGCAACAAATAAGGGCGATTCCCGAAGAAATCGCCCTTTATTTTGATGTAGGTCAAAAAATACCTATTACAATTTCGGACCTGCAGCTACGAGAGCCTTACCAGCCTCGTTGCCCTCGTACTTCTTGAAGTTCTTGATGAAGCGGGCAGCCAGATCCTCTGCCTTCTTGTTCCACTCAGCTGCATCAGCGTAAGTGTCACGAGGATCGAGGATAGCGGGGTTCACGTTAGGCAGTGCTGTGGGCACCTCGAAGTCGAAGTAAGGAATCTTCTTGGTCTCAGCCTTCAGAATAGCACCGTCCAGGATGGCATCGATGATACCACGTGTATCGGGGATAGAGATACGCTTGCCGGTACCGTTCCAACCAGTGTTCACGAGGTAAGCCTTGGCGCCGCTCTTCTCCATCTTCTTAACCAGCTCCTCAGCATACTTTGTGGGGTGCAGCTCGAGGAATGCCTGGCCGAAGCAAGCAGAGAAAGTAGGAGTAGGCTCAGTGATACCACGCTCTGTACCTGCCAGTTTAGCTGTGAAACCAGAGAGGAAGTAGTACTTCGTCTGCTCAGGAGTCAGGATAGATACTGGGGGCAGTACGCCGAATGCGTCAGCAGAGAGGAAGATAACGTTCTTAGCCTCTGGACCTGCACTCTTGCCATTAACCTTCTGGGCAATCTTCTCAATGTGGTTGATTGGATATGATACACGAGTGTTCTCGGTAACGCTCTTGTCGGCGAAGTCGATCTTGCCAGCAGCGTCAACTGTAACGTTCTCGAGCAGAGCGTCGCGCTTGATAGCACCGTAGATATCAGGCTCGTTCTCCTTAGACAGGTTGATAACCTTAGCGTAGCAACCACCCTCGAAATTGAATACACCCTCGTCGTCCCATCCGTGCTCGTCGTCACCAATCAGCAGACGCTTAGGATCGGTAGAAAGAGTGGTCTTACCTGTACCAGAGAGGCCGAAGAAGATAGCGGTGTTCTTACCCTCCATGTCAGTGTTGGCAGAGCAGTGCATAGAAGCGATACCCTGCAGAGGCAGATAGTAGTTCATCATTGAGAACATACCCTTCTTCATCTCACCACCGTACCAGGTGTTGATGATGCACTGCTCGCGGGTTGTGGTGTTGAAGGCTACACAAGTCTCTGAGTTCAGACCCAGCTCCTTGTAGTTCTCAACCTTTGCCTTAGAAGCATTGTAGATCACGAAGTTAGGCTCGAAGCTCTCCAGTTCCTCAGCGGTAGGCTGGATGAACATGTTCTTGACGAAGTGTGCCTGCCAAGCTACCTCAACGATGAAACGAACACGCAGACGTGTTGCCTCGTTAGCACCGCAGAAAGCGTCAACGACATACAGCTCCTTGTTGCAGAGCTCCTTGATGGCAATCTCCTTAACCTTTGCCCAAACCTCCTCACTCATGGGGTGGTTGTCGTTCTTGTACTCCTCAGTTGTCCACCAAACTTTATCCTGGCTCTGTGCATCCTTCACGATGTACTTGTCCTTAGGTGAACGACCAGTGTAGATACCAGTCATTACGTTAACAGCATTGAGCTCGGTGTTTACGCCCTTGTCGAAACCCTCGAGACCTGCCTTTGTCTCCTCTTCGAAGAGGTACTCATACGACGGATTGTGAGCAATCACGGTTGAACCGGTGATGCCATACTGTGTCAAATCTAACTTTGCCATATTACTAATTAATTTATTTAAGTTGTGAATATTATCCTCGTTATCAGTTGTTTTTTTAAAAAACCGCTGCAAAGATACAAAAAAGTTAAGAGTTAATCGCTCAGAGTTAAGAACTTTTTGCACTAAGTAGATTCTTTTTGCGTTAAAGTATATAAAAATAAGTACCGGAGTGGCGCTTTTGCCACTCCGACATATCAATTCACTTGCTTGATATAGGTAAAGAGATAAACCACACCAATCGCCATCACAATCACGGCACCAGCCTGTCCGATGGCATCGCTGGCGAATCCCATAAGCAACGGGAAAATCGTCCCGCCGAAAAGACCCATAATCATCAATCCGCTGACCTCATTTTGTTTCTCTGGCACCGATGTGAGTGCTTGGGCAAAGCAGATGGAGAAGATATTTGAGTTACCATAACCTACAAGCGCAATTGCTGTGTAGAGTATCCATTCTTCTGTGCCGAAGAAGAGACCGCACATTGAGAGTCCCATCATTAACACGCTGGCAATGAAGAAGATGCGGTTAGGTAGTATGCGCAGGAAGAATGACCCCGTCAGACAACCGATCGTACGGAAAATGAAATAAAGACTGGTTGCAAAGGCGGCATCATTCAGTGTTAGTCCCAAGCGCTCCATCAGGATCTTCGGGGCTGTGGTGTTCGTACCCACGTCGATACCTACATGACACATGATGCCGAAAAACGAGAGCAGCACAATCGGTTTACCCAAGAGCCTAAAACAGTCGGTAAGTTGTTCTATAACAGTTTTCTGTGGTCCGATCAGAGGGTTCACATCCTCTGTGATGGGGGTGATGCCCAACATCAAGGTTGCCAGGACGCCCACTATGAAATAGATAGCAAAGAGCACGCGCCAGTCATAACCGAAACTTGGTATCACTTGGGTGGCGCCCCACATGGCTAGGTAGGGTGCGAGAAATGAGGCGATGGCCTTGATGAACTGTCCGAAGGTCAGTGTCGATGCCAGGTTTTCTCCACCTAGTATAGTAGCTACTAATGGGTTTAACGAGGTCTGCATCAGGGTGTTACCGATACCGAGCAAAGAGAAGGCAATCAGCATCACCGCAAAGTTTTTACCATAGAAGGCAAGCAACAATGACAGTACGGTTACCACCAGTGAGAACATCACAGTGTTCTTCCGTCCTAATTTGTTCATTAACATTCCCGTAGGCACACTAAAAATCAGGAACCAAAAGAAAACGAGTGAAGGGAAGATGTTGGCTACCGAGTCGGTCAGATGTAGGTCTGCCTTTACGTAGTTAGAAGCGATACCCACCAGATCCACAAAGCCCATCGCAAAGAAGCAGAGCATTACGGGGATGAGGGTGAGTTCTCTAGTTTTAGTCATAATTGTATATTATCTATTTTTAATTGCTTTGATCCATGAGGGTTAAAAAAACTGCTGCAAATATATATCAAACTCGGTATATAGTCTATAAAAAATGTTTCAAAGACTAACAAAAATCGTTCATTGCAACAAATATGATAGCATTAATGTTTTTTTTGCTTTTTATCTCTCAGTTGTCTCGCAACAAAATGAAACGGGCGACTCTCCCGAGCCGTCCGTTTCCACTCATTACCTAACTAACCTTAATACTTATTACTAACTAAATTACTAATTAAAAATAACAATAACCATTAATCTTAATGCATGAACTTAAATCTTTGCTGCAAAGATAGAGATTATTTTCAGGGGCATCGATAAAAATTGTTTCAAAGACTAACAAAAATCGTTCAATGTAACAAATAAGATAGAAATGAACGAATTTTGTTAGTCTGGTAGCTCATGCCATAGAACCGCGATTATTTGGCTTTAGCGCGCTTCTTCTGCTCTTTCTGATAAGCCTTCATCTCTACGATGGTGGCAAGGCCCATCTTGACGCGGAACTCCTGACGGGCGCGGCGCATCTGCTCGAGGAAACGCTCACTGGTATGCAGACGGGCATAGGCAGCTGAGGCTGCAAGGCGAGCTGCATTTACATCACTCTGCCAGTGGGCACCAACAATCAGACGGCTGTCGCCATACATGTAACCACGTGCCAGGAGCGTATCAGCGCGATCGGGGTTGATCTCTGAGAGCAACAAAGCAGAGCTCCAGCCCAGAAGGGTGTGACCAGAGGGATATGAACCGTTCTTGCGGAGGGCGGGCTCATCCTCAGGATAGAGAGTCGGTTCGTTGAAGCGCATGAACGGACGCTTACGCATATAGTACCTCTTGGGAATGGTGCAGATACTGTCACAAGTAGCTGTTCCCTCGCGCAGCACCTTGTAGATCTCAGGTGTCTCCTCCTTGGAGATTTGCAGACCGAACGGTTCGCTGAACTCACGGATGATGCAGTCGAGGCCATAGACGGCATCGCGGATGGCAATGTCAGCACGCTCCTTACAGTTACGCATCTGTTTGCCCCACATATACTGCATGATATCGAAGGCGAAGGCCGGACCGATGGTGTCGGGGGGAGCCGGACACCATTTCAGCATGTCGGGCATCTCGCTGGTGGTGAAATACGCGTCAACGGGCGACTTGTCACTTTGTGCTGAAGCACATACTGCCATTATCATCATGGCAGTGATCATCATAATCTTTTTCATACGCTTAAAAATTTGTTTATCTTTTAATATTGTTTAGAACTTCACCTGGAAACGTGTTTCAAGGATGGTACACTCATTGTTGGCAATATCAGCGCGGTTGGTCACCTTGGTCCATGAGGCACGCACACGCCAGATCATATACTTGTTGATGTAATAGTTGTAGCAGAGCGCCCAGTCGTTCAGGTAACCGCCATAGATGCCGGCAGAGGTATCAGAGAGCGACGTGTAGTTGTATTGCAGACAGATTTCCATGTTGCCCGGATCGGGGGTGGCAATACCACCGTCAACCATGTTTGGCGCATAGTTGCGCCCCTTGATGAGACCGCGCAGAGTGACATAAGTACCACTGCCAGTGAAGGTGCTCAGACCTTTATCGCGGGTGATGGAGTTCAGGAAGTACTGGCCGATCACAGCGAAGCGTCCATAGGAGTACATCACCTCGGGGGAGAACTTATACATGGTTTTCGCATCAGTCACTTCGGCTACCTGTGAGGTGACCTTTGCTACGCGTGTCGGCCATCGGGTACTCAGGGTGAACTGCTTGTGCCGTTTTTCTTCCTCACTGCTGTAACGGGCTCCTTCGATGCCGCCACTGATACCGACCTGAAACATCTTGCCACGTTCGGTATAAGGACGATAGAGCAGGCGTGTCTGGGCACCAACGGCCTCATTGCCGATCACATCCGTGGTCTGCTTCATGGCATCGGTCTCTACGATGAAGCTGAAAGTGCCGAGGAACTTATCACCGTTATGCTCATACATCAGACCGAGGGTACGGTCGTTGTTGAATGCGGCATTGCTCTGAGGCTCCTCCATCGTCTCCTTGAACGAGGAGCTGGTGCTGCTCTGGAAACCGTACTGATGGATAAAATAACCACCACGGAGGAAGTTCTTCTTATTGAAGCCGTACTCCACAATCACGTCCTTCATGCCTATCTTGCCATAGGCATAGCCTACATCTATCTTGGCCTTCCACTTGTCGTAGCTAAAACTGACGCCGACGCGGAAGTCAGGGATAGCGGCACCGCTTTTCAATTTGTCTTCCTCTTCCTGGGGCTTGACGTAGGCTGCATCGAGAAGGATACGCCCCGTAGGCTTGATCGAGACCTTCGGCTCTTCCTGTGCATTGACGGTTGTTGCTATCATAAGCCCCATTGCCATCATCAATAATTGTTTCTTCATATCAGAATAGTTTTGTTTTAGGTTTATTAAATGCAAATATACATAAAAACTCAGAACCTTGTGATGACGTCCTGAGTTTTTTAACGTTTTTTTAGAAATACTATTTGCCGAGGAATTTAGTGTTAAGATAGCTTAGAAAGGTGTCTTTATACATTTCCCCGATAGGGAGGTAGGTGTCAGTATCCATGATGACACGGTTCTTATTGACCTCCTGAATTTTTGTAAGGTTGATGATGTAGGAGCGATGGATGCGCATGAAAGTGTCGGGCAGGCGCTCCTCCATCTTCTTCATGGAGAGGAGGGTGATGATGGGTTTAGGCTCGCCTTCGAGCCATACCTTCAGGTATTCACTCATAGCCTCGATATAACGGATGTCGCTGATACTGACTTTCACGATGCGATAGTCTGTCTTCAGGAAGATAGTGTCATCCTCTGCGCTCCCTGCGTTCGTGGATTGGGAGGCGGGAGGTGCATTAGGCGCCAGTCGTTCCTGGATGCGGTTGGCAGCCCGCATGAAGTCCTGCAGGCCGAAGGGCTTCAACAGATAATCGACAGCATTGACCTTGAAACCCTCGACGGCATATTCGGCATAGGCTGTAGTGAAGACCACTAATGGGGGTGCCGTAAGGGTCTTGATGAAGTCCATGCCGTTGAGGTCGGGCATGTTGATGTCGCAGAAAATGACATCCACCGTGTCGTTCTGCAGGAACCGGTGTGCCTCTAAGGCACTCTGGCACTGAGCCGCCAGTTCGAGGAATGGTACCTTACCTATGTAGGCTGTTATCTGTTGGAGCGCCAGGGGCTCGTCGTCAATGGCCATGCATCTGATCATGAGAGTGGAATGATTAGTTGAACATTATAGACGTTGGTCTCGTCTTGTATCTTAAGCGTATAGTCGTTGTCATAGAGGAGTTTCAGGCGTTTAGTCACGTTCGCCAGTCCAACGCCCCCCTTTTCCTCATTGGATTTCTCAGCCTTGGAGTTGCGACAGACGAAGTGGAGCTCGTCGCCCCGCACCTCTGCCTTCACCTCGATAAACGAATCGTGCTGATAGCTGATGCCATGCTTAAAGGCATTCTCGATGAAGGTGATGAGCATGAGGGGTGGTATCAGCCGGTCGGGAGCCTGTGAGGGCAGGTCGATTCGAATCTGCACCTTATCTGTATAGCGCAGGCGCATGAGTGTGATATAGTTGCGAATAAAGTCGAACTCCCGGGTGAGGGGCACTCCTTTCTTATCGCCCTCATAGAGCACGTAGCGCATCATCTTTGACAACTCCAGGATGGTAGATTTCGCTTTCTCGGCATCAATGTCAACCAGTGCATGGATATTGTTGAGTGTGTTCATGAAGAAATGGGGGTTGATCTGGTATTTCAGATACTCCAACTGCTGTTCCAGATTCTCCTTCTCTAACCTGAGCAGTTTCTTTTGGTCGTCGCGTGACTTGAAATAGTATTTCACGCCTAGGTTCATGCCGCATATTAAGACCAGGATGACGATATGGATGATGTCGCGTTCGCCTATGAAGACAGGTGGCCTTCTGCGATGATGACGGTGTTCGTCATGATGATGCTTCTTGAACCCCTGTTCATGGTGCTCGAATGGCGGAGGCTCATGATTGAAGTCTCTTTTCATGGGTGGACGATGGCTGCACTGATAGAAAGCGAATATCCCGATCATGCAGACCGTGAGCACAGCATAGAGCCAGCGCTTATTGCGATAGATGAGCAAGGGAGCCAGGATGAAGTTATGGATCAGGAAGAGTACCAGGAAGATGCCCAGATAGCCCCATACCATGAAAATCTCCTGCCAGTTGAATGGCAGATCGCTGTCGCCAGCCATCCGCACAAACAGGCTCAGCAGTGGTGCTGCGAAGAGCAAGCTCCACAGCACCAAGTAGGCCATATTCTCGTATTTCGACTGTTTATGCATCCACATTATTAACGGAATAATCTGTTATTTATTGTGTTTGATGCTGTGACGGTTTGGGATGAATTGCCCAAAGCGAGGGTATAACTGGAGCCGTTTTCCATGCCAGGGGCACTGATGAAGATGGTGCCATTGTTGTAAGAATAGGGAGGCATGGTAAATGTGGCCAGTGTGGTGGATCCACTTGAGATGGTTACAGTAGCGTTGGCGCTGATTGAACCTGTGGTGGTGGCGATGCCCTGTGTGGTAGAACCCAAGGAGCCGTCAAAACGTCCGCCGATGCCGAAGATCTTCGTGCCTGAGATATAGAGTTTCTTCTGCTCGCTGATATCGATGCCTGCCTCTGCACCGCCTGCACCCATAGCGATAAGTGTGCCACCCGTCAGATACATATCGCCGTTAGCGTCGATCCCATCATTGTTGGTGCCAACTGCCACCACTGTTCCACCACTGATAGTGAGGTCGCCGGAGGAGTTAATGGCATCATCGTGGGCAGATACTAACACCGTACCGTCTGTGACATCAAGGGTGCCCTTGCTCTCAATACCCTCACCGTTGTTACCTGAGGTTCGAACCATGATGTCGCCTCCCGTGATGGTGAGCACGCCATGCTCATTCTTCGTACCGATCTTGATACCCTTAGGTGAAGAGGTGTAGGCATCATCGAGGTTGTCGGTGTTCCCAGTATAGTTATGGCTCTCGGTTGTACCGTCGCTAAAGTAGAGTCCGCCAGTCGTGATTACGCGGATCTTACCACCGCTGATATATGCCTCCCAGTCGGCCTTCAGACCCTTGCCACCACTACCGGTAGCCTTGACATTGATCTCACCGCCCTTGATGGTGAGGATGGAGTCACACTTGATACAAGTGGCTGCCTTGGTCTCCAGATCTTCCGTGTCCCACTCACCATCACCAGTGCAGACCACATTGGTGCGTCCACCATTGATGACGATATCTTTCTCGCAGTTGATGCCTTTCGCACCTTCACCCTCTGTCTCCACATTGATGATGCCACCATTGATAACCACATAGTCGCTGGCCTTGATGCCGTGGTTGACTGTGGTGTTGACATAGAGGTTCACGCCCTTGTCGATGACCACATAGCTCTTGCTGTGGATGCCGTTGTTATAGGTACCATATACCTCGAGTGCACCATCACCACTAATGAGTAGCTTACCCTTGCTATAAAGTGCTCCCTTATGATCCTCGGTGGTGCCGTCGGTCAGTTTGTTGGTACCTGACAGTACGAGATAGGCTGCCATCTTGCTCTCCAGATCGAGGGCGGTAGAGGCAGGGTTATTGATGTTGGCATCGCTCAGGTTCACCTCGAAGTCAGTGCTGCCTTCGATAGTCAGGGATCCGTTGGTGGTAGTACCGCTTACTACGTAGCACACACCCTCAGTAGAACCATGGTTAGCAGTGACATGACCTTCGTTAACGGTAATCTCCACACCGTTCTCCGTCTTAGCTACGGGATTAGCCATGTCGATGGTGACCTTTGTGGTAAAAGCCTGAGTGCTGATATCATCGGTAGTCTCAGGATAGTAGGCAGATACTGTGCTGGTGGGTTCGGCACTGGTTTTGTCGATAGCCACATCGAAAGTCAGTAGCTCACCCGTAGCAGCCGTACTGCCGGAAGTGCCGCCACCGCCATTCACCATACCTCCGCCACCACCATTGACAGCTGGTGGAACCATATTGTTTACACTGTCGAACGGATCGTCCGAGGAACAGGCTGTCAGGACAGCTACAGATGCAAAGAGCATCAGGAGTTTTTTTGTTTTCATATTGCTTTAGCTTATTTAATGATAATTTGATGGTGCAAAGGTAAGGCAAAACGGCTCGTGAACCAATTTTATTCAGTGAACCCTTTTTTTTATTCAACGAAAAATGAGAAATTGTTTGGAGTGCATCAGATTTTTACGTATCTTTGCACTATGATGAAACAATGGTGGCAGCGATTAGGGGTACTTGTCGTGTGGGGATGGCTGACTGCGGTGTGTCAGGCGCAGACCTTCTCATTGGTGCAGAAGACCGACAGCCTGTACCTGTTGACACTAACTACCGACTCGACGAGCCATCAGTGGACACTGCCCTACCCAGTGTATCGGATGGAGGAGGGCGACGTGGATGGCAATGGTACCATAGAGGCTCTGGTGGGTGTGGTTAAAGCCACACGCTTTTACCCGGAGAAGGGCAGGCGCCTGTTTATCTTTAAGAACTACCAGGGACTGGTGAGGCCGATGTGGATGGGATCGAAGTTAGGTGGCATTTTGCAAGACTTTCACTATCGTGATGGTTGTGTTCGCAGTTTGGAGACCAATGCCAAGGGGCAATACACAGTGGCGGAATACCGCTGGGACGACTTCGGTATGGCATTCGAACGCTATCTGGTGAGAAACGTGAGTAAACCAGAAGCAATGGGGGTGTTTGAAAATAAATAGAAAGAATCGCAAACTATAAGAGAGATGAAAATGAAGAAGTTTTTTGTAGTCATGTTGTGCCTGATGGCCATGACGGCTATGGCACAGAAGGTGAAACGTGCGATAGTGCCCGGCAAGGGCGGTATCGACGTGGAGCAGTTGAACAAACGTGTGAACCTGGATCAAGACATCTCACAGCTGAGTCTGACGGAGCTGCGTGTGCTTCGTAACAGCTTCTATGCCCGAGAAGGTTTCCCCTTTCGCGACGCCTTCCTGCGTGGCGTGTTCCAGTGTACCTCATGGTATGACTCACTGATGTGGGCACGCTGGGGCAAGGTGGAGGATCTGATGACGGGCTATGAGCGTGATGACTACTATAAGGCCGATGCTAAGATGCCCTTCAAGATCAGTAAGCCGGAATATGCGTTCATAAACAAGTTGCAGGCGCGTGAGAAGGAATTGAAGCAGCAGAACTTCAAGTCGCGTGTCAACGGTCACCGTGTTAACATGGATAATGTGGTGAACGCTATGCAGATGGAAACGTTCGATGCCCGCCTGAAAGATAAGCTGGGACGTAACGGATTCGCTATCGTGCCTGCCCAGCACAACCAGCTGTTCCAGGTATATGAGAGCAACGACTATTCCAATTTTCCAAACTTTGTGACCACCGATCTCTATCTGCAACTATATCATCTCTACTTCGACTGTCTGTTACGTGAGATTGAGCAGGAAAAACTGCACGATGTAGTGCTGCAGTTGTGTGAACGGGGACGGCAGTTGACTAATGGCACGACACCGGAACAGCTGTGGTTGAAGACCTATTTCGATGTGGGGTGTGCCCTGATCAAAGGAGAAAAGGGGGCTGCGGGTACTGTTGCCGACGAAGTCGAGAAGGTCAATGCGTCTATGCTCGCAAACTCTGAATACCTCGGATATATCGATATTCCTTTCACTTATCCGCTGTTCCGTCCGCGTGGACATTATACTCGCAACGATACACTGAAGACCTACTTCAAGGCGATGATGTGGCTGCAGACAGTACCCTTTGGTACAGATAACCCTTCGCAGTTACAGACGGCTCTCGTGCTGGCTGAGCTGACGGCAGAAGACGCAAAGATGCGTGACCTGTACCAACAGCTGTATGAGCCTATGACATGGCTTTTCGGAGCACCCGACAATATCACCATCATGCAGGTGTATGAGTTGATGAAGGGACGCAAGGCCAGTGAGCTGTTGAAGAACAAGAAGGCAATGGCTCAGTTGCGTGGGGAGATCGAGTCGTTGGCACAACGGCAGACGCGCATCCGTCCAAAATACGAATACAGCAGTCCCTATAAGATCAATCTTCTGCCGCAGCGTTATATGCCTGACAGCGAGGTGCTGCTTGAGATGGTGGATTATGACAATACTCCCACCCAGCGTGACCTGCCCAAGGGCCTCGATGTGATGGCTTCTATGGGTGTGAAGTCGGCAGAACGAATCCTGATTGATGAGTTGAAGGAGGCGCAGAAGTGGGATGGCTTCGTAGCGGCTCTAAGTAAGATGAAGGAACGCATGAAGGAGATCGACTGGCAACAGACCGTCAGTACCCGCTGGATGGATGCTTTGAAGACGGTGAACGACACCTGCAAAGGCTATCCTTACTTTATGCTCACAACTGAATGGCAGAAAAAAGACCTGAATGCGGCACTGGCTTCATGGGCAGAGCTGAAACACGATGCTATCCTCTATGCCAAGCAGCCCTTTGGCGCTGAGTGTGGCGGAGGTGGTCCCCCAGAGCCTGTAGTGACAGGTTATGTGGAACCCAATGTGAAGTTCTGGCGTAAGGCCATTAGCCTGCTGAAAGCGACAGCCGATGTGCTGGAGCGCTATCATTTGACTACCGAGAAAGCGGAGAATGCCACCACTCGTCTCAAAGAAGAGGCAGAATTCCTGTTGCGTGTGAGTGAGCGTGAGCTGACAGGCAGGAAATTGGACGAGGCCGACTACGATGAACTGAAACATATCGGTGCGACGTTTGAGAACATCTCACTCGACCTGGTACGTGACAAGGATATGTATCTGATGGGCTGGGATGATGTGGAAGGCACCGATCGTAAGGTGGCGCTGATTGCCGATGTCTATACTGCCAATGCCGACAACAACCCAGCGAAGAGTGTGATGTATGTTGGCGTGGGATTGGCTGATGAGATTTATTGTATCGTAGAGGTCGATGGCTACCTCTGGCTCATGCGTGGTGCCGTGCTCTCATACCGTGAGACCAAACGTCCGGTGAATATGCAGAGATTGACAGACGAGGAGTGGCAGAAGCAGATGGAGACCGATCCCGATGAGGGACGCCCTGTCTGGATGAAGGATGTTATCGTGCCGCTGAAGGAAGTGCCCCATACGAATGAACGTTTCTTCTATAGTACTGGCTGTTAGCTCGTTTGTCATTACACTGACTGGCGATATCCTGCTCGATCGCGGGGTGCGTCAGGTGGTGGAGCAAAAGGGTATAGACCAGTTGTTCTCGGCGGGGATCGATTCTGTATTCCATACCTCGGATGCTGTGGTGGGCAATTTGGAGTGCCCCGCCACGAAAATTCATGCCCCTGTATTCAAACAGTATGTTTTTCGGGCAGAACCAGAATGGCTGAGTAGCTTGAACAGGCATGGAGTGACTCACCTGAATCTGGCGAATAACCACAGTATTGACCAAGGGCGCATCGGACTGATGGACACTAGGGAGAACATCATCAAGGCAGGTATGACACCCGTCGGGGCTGGGCA
>Ga0256407_10005555_pt1 | contig 20083 bp, 20 predicted proteins | sample RumenRJG_04DNA_FD_193489 | JGI IMG/M metagenome (GOLD analysis project Ga0256407, IMG submission 193489) | Bovine rumen microbial communities from Lethbridge, Alberta, Canada - RJG_04 | ecosystem: Host-associated > Mammals > Digestive system > Stomach > Rumen | place: Canada: Alberta... | reverse complement strand
CAAGGGTTTTACGAAGTCAACCCCGAGCACTTCCTCGCATCCCAAGCAGACGAATCAACAGCGAACGGCGTTGCTGCGTTTGCGACAAGAAAATCGGCAACAACCTTCGCAAACTTTCTAGCTTCGCCTATGTCCCCGATAATTGCCGACGGGACGAACACTCGCCGCCGACCATCACTCTTGCCTCCAACCAAAACCCTCAAACCCCAATCACAACGATTGGTTGCTCGCACAATCTGAAATACGCAATCAGCAGGAAGCGGCTTGTCTGAGACGCGTCGAAGAAAATTGCGGACGGTCAATGTCCGCTTGTTGGTGTCGAGCTTTGCGCGATACGGCATACAGGAAGAAAACACTGCGCCCGACAGTATAATTCCCATAACAGCACAATATGCCAAGAATAAAACAATCGCCCCGACGACAAGAAATGTCACGCACCCCACCTTGGAAAGAAACAAGCCCGAAGAAAGGAAAATCGCCATCCCCGCTGAGCAAAGAGAAAGCAACAGCCCCATCACCGAAACGACAGAAGCGACAACAATTGCCAAACGCGATTCTGCACCACGACACACCGTCAGAACGCCATCATCGGTATCAATCGTTACCCGCCCAAGTTTTAATTGTGCAACCATGCATCACCTTTCCACTATTTCAGGCATCTTCATACTTATGGCGAATAGTATAGCATAATTCCACCTTGCGCGGTTTTCCCGCGCGGCGGATTTGCCGCGAGAGATTAGCGGGATGTCGAGGCGACTTCCAACACCATTACTTCGGGATGGTTGAAGAATCGCGGCAAGGGCGTGGATTCGCGGGCGAGGCCGCGCGAGACGACGAGACGCGTCTTGTTGTTTAGCGCATAGATGCCGTCAGAATACTGCGGGAAGAACTGGCGATAGCCCCATGCTGGGCCGTAGAGCCCGACATCGAGCCACGGCAATCGCAACTGCCCGCCATGCAAATGGCCTGCAACGACGAGATCAAAGTCATATTTCGCATAGATGTCGGCGCACTCGGGCCTGTGCGAAAGAAGAATTCGCAGATGCTTTGGGTCTGATTTCTCATGAACGGCCTTAAGCTGCTCGAACCATGAGCCAAGTATGTAAGTCGGGTCGTCAATGCCGCAGAAGTCGACCGTCGTTCCCTTTATCTCAACTGTGCGGACATCGCCTTCCAACACCGTCGCACCATAGCCGCGGATCCAGGCCTTTATCTCGTCCACGCGCTCGCTCCAGTATTCGTGGTTGCCGGAGACATAGATGCAGGGGTATTGTTTCGCAAGCTGGCAGATGAGAATCGCCGCGTTATTGTCTGCAAGCCGGTCGTCCGCAATATCGCCGACGAGCAGAACGGCGTCTGGACGCTCACGCAAGACTGCATCCAAGAGCGTGCGCTGCCTGTAGCCATAGTAGCACGAGTGCAAGTCGGAAATGACGACAAAGCGAAGCGGCTCTCCCTTTATCTTATCGCCGCCCACAGCGACCTTGTGCGTCTCGACGCACGGGAGCGAACTCCAGACGCCGACTATCGAAAGAATAGCAAGAGCGGCGACGGCAATGCACCGCGCTGGTCGACCTAAGCGCCCGAGGCGCCGCCATAGCGACGTCTTCCCCGAAAGAAGCCACAGAAACGCGACCTGCGCGGCAACAAACGGCACCATCGCCACAAGCCCCCAGCCGACATCGCCAACCATTCCTCCGCAAAGTCCAACAACAAGAAGATACGGGCCAAACACAAGCATAAGAAAAGCCGCCGCCGCCATCGTCGCAGTCTCGCTCCAGCTTCCGAACGCCTGCGGCAGTACGCATGCCGTTACTAAAAGCGAAACAACCCACGCGAGACCGACAAAGAGAAGTCGGTTGCCCGTTTCGTTGCTTTCCGATACTTTCCTCATTCTCAACGGCTTTGGGACATATTATACTGATTGCAAAAATCAGACGCTGGGCCTACCAGCGGCATCATTAGGGGCTGGTGCCAGCAACGCGTTCGGGCGCTTTGTCGTGACCGAACCATCCGGCAACTGCCAAACGATCGTTCCGTTCAGGACATAGACATTGGGTATACCCTTGCGCCGGTTTTCTTCCTGCGCGGCATGAACGGCCGTGTTGCAGATGCGAGTCATCTTTTCCACTATTTCAAGTATCTTCATACTTATGGCGAATAGTATAGCATAATTCCACCTTGCGCGGCGTTCCCACGCGGCGGATTTGCCGCAACAACCCGCGCAAATGCCATTCGCGTATTCTTCTACAATGCTCCGATAGGTATCAAGGCTGTGTTGGCGTCAAGCGCACCAAGAGACGTGGAAACGAGCACTACGGCACCAATGGCATTGATGCCTGGCGTCGCTTTGCGGAACACATCCATGTTGCGGTTTATGTCCTTTGCCTTGACGGATGACGCGCGTTTGATTTCGACAGGATAGAGTCTTCCGCCATCTTCAATCAAAAGGTCGATTTCATGTTTCTCGGCATCCCTGAAGAACCAGAACTTTGCGTCGCTCCCGCTGTACCAATGGCTCTTCATAATCTCCATTACAACATAAGTTTCCAGCAATGCACCGCTCAAAGGCGAATCTATTGCGGCCTTCGCGGTCGTGATGCCGAGAAGGTGCGAACATAGCCCCGTGTCCGTAAAATAGAGCTTGGGGGTTTTGACGGCGCGCTTTATGAGATTGCCGTAATAGGGATGCAGTATGTACACGACCCCGGATGTTTCAAGCATTGAAAGCCAAGTGCGGGCAGTCGGGATGCTAATCGCGGCATCACGCGCAAGGTCTGCATAATTGAGCAACTGTCCAGTCCTCGCGGCGCACACACGCATGAACGTCTGGAACTGTGCGATGTTGGCCACATCGACCATCTCGCGGATGTCCCGTTCAATGTATGTTTCTATGTACGAGGAGAAATAGCGCCGGACATTTATATTCGGCACGGCATGGCATTCGGGATATCCGCCTTTGACGACAGCCTCATACACCGTATGAATATCCCAACCACCCGCATTGCCAAACCGATTGACGTCAAGCGACGGCAAGAACGGAGCAGAAAGTGGCCGTCCCTCTATCTCTGCCTTGGAAAGCCCCGCGAGCCGCAGAATTCCAACTCGCCCAGCAAGGCTCTCTTTCGCACCCTTCATCATCTTGAACTGCTGCGATCCGGTCATAAGATACTGCCCACGAGCATCCGATGCATCCAACCGCATCTTCAAGGCGCTGAACAGTTCCGGAGCAGATTGGATTTCGTCAATGACGAGTGGCGCCGGATGCAGATCCAAAAACAATTTCGGATCGTTTCGCGCCTGCACAAGAAGCGCTTCATCGTCGAGCGACACTGTTTCGTATCCACCGAGTTTTGCCGCCAAGCGCTTCAACAGCCATGTCTTGCCAACTTGACGCGGCCCGCATACAGCCATTGCGCGAAATGTCGTAGCGACTTCTTCCGCCGTTTTGATGATATGCCTTTCAAATTCCATGATGTTCGCCTCTTAAATTGGAAGTTGGCGCATATCATATCAGATAATCGTAAAATCGTCAATCGGATAATCGTAAAATCATATCTCTGAAATTCATAAAATCGTCGTCCTGACGACATCCGCGCAAACAGGCCTTTTACAACAGTTCCGTGGAGTCTGTCCCCAACTCCTTGCGAGACTTAGATGGTGGATCCTCCGTAGAGCAGACAATATGTTGCCACGGCTGAATAACAAGCAATCGCAATCCAACCAACGCATTTCACCAGGCGACTCGTTGACTTCCACCAACGGCGGAATCCCCATATCAACGCCCAGTACATCAATGGGGAAACAATCAGCAATGAGCAGATTGCCGTTGGCGTGCCACCCTCGACGCGGAATATAGCCAAGGCGGCGCAAATGATCATCAACGGACCAAGCGCCGCAGATACGATGGCCGCCAACAGAACAAACGCCAAACTACCAATAGGAGCGGCTGACACCTCTGCAAAAACCGAATTGGCTCCGCAAAACACCAAGGTGGCGACAAGACACCCCACGACAAGCGCACCCCAAACAGCACCACACTTCAAGAGCGTGTTGAGGCGAAAATCTTTTTTATTGTCCTGGCGCACCCGGCCCTTTTGCCTCTCTTTGATCACCCTCATTTTGTTCTTAAGATACTCGCCTAATCCCGCATCAACCGCATATTCTGGTATGCCAATAAGTACAGGCCTCGCGCTCAGGAAAGCATAAAAATCTTTCGTCGCTAATCCAACAGTCATTTCATCCCATTGCACCTTATTCTTGCCCAAACCAATCCCATCGTCATCAATCTTCACCTCGACATCAATCTCGTTGTCAGCTTCAATCGGACACGATTCATACACTCTTGTATATTCGTGTTTAACTTTGACTACCCGCTTAACCAACTTTATTAGTCCAATGGCCGCGAGCAAGGCTATGGGAAGCGTCACGAAGATGTGGTACCACAGATCCACGACTCCATTATCCGAAAAGAATCCATAAAGCTGGATAATCACCGAGGTGCAACCCCAGCACAAAATTACAGGAAGAATAGATAGAAATATAAAATAGATGACAATGCTGCGCAAGTAAAACTGTCTTACAAAAGATCGGTATAGTCTTCTTGTCCACTTAAAAGTTATTGTGACATTCATGCCAGAATCTCCGAGCTACATATCCTGTTATTGGCAAAGGGCCAGCCTCTCCTAGTTTCGTTAGAATCAGGATGACTATGGCGCAACCGATAGTTCGTTTTTCAGATCCTCGCCCCTAAGGAAGAGGACACGCGGAAATATCGGCGCGCCGCTCTGGGCGGCACCGTCCTGCGCCGTCATAACAGGGGAGAACGGATACACACAGGCCAGCCGCCGCGAGCAGCCCGCGAACGCGTTGGACGCGACAAGCACCGAAGTCGCCTCGTGGAGGACAATATCCGTGAGGTTCGTCGCGCCAGCAAAGGCGCAGTTGCCGATGCGGCGTACACGCCCCTCGAAGCTGACGACGCGCAGGTCGGTCGAGTTCTCGAACGCCCGCGCGGGAACAAAGCGCACGCTCGAGTCGACATCGAGGCGGTGGATGCTTGCGAGCGAGCCGAGCGGGACGCCACCGGACGGAACGGCATTTGTCGCGAAGGCGCGCGCGATGCCCTCACCTGTCTTCACGAGAATGGGGCGAGCCCCCTCTTCCGCCGCCACAGGAAACTCCACCGGCTGCACTATGGGGTTCGCGAGAAGACGGACGGAATACCAGTCCGCCGACCACAACGCAAGCGGACCAACCAGCACAAGCAATAGCGCCAATATTCTCATGCCGATATTATATCACAAAACCCCGACAAAACTGTCGCAGCACGCCATCAATAACGCGAAAGGGCCATTTTTCAACGGTTCCGTGGGGTCTGTCCCCAACTGTGTCAGGCAAAGCAGCACGCACATAGGGTAGCAAAAGCGCAGACTCAGATTAAGCTGAAGGCGTCGACGTCGATTGCGGCGCGGAGTGCGGCTGGCGGCGGGCGCTGGGCGAGAAGCCACCGCCACGCCTTGACAATCGTCGAAACCGAGGGCGCGCGAACGACGACCTGCCAGCGATACCACCCGTCCGCCTTCTCAAGCGCGCTCGGCACCGCCTCGGACACCGTAAGCCCCTTCACCTTCATAAGCGACTTCGCATACATGTCGGCCCACGACGAAACGAGCTTCAAGTCCTTCGAGCGCAAGTTGACCGCCGCAAGATGGCAGAACGGCGGGAAGAAACACTCCTCACGAATAGAAAGCTCCTCTTTCGCAAACGCGGCGAAATCGCCGCGCGCCGCAGCGACGATCGCAGGTGCCGAAGGATCGTACGACTGAATGACCACCTCTCCCGGAAGCTCCGCACGCCCAGCACGCCCAGACACCTGCGCGAGCAACTGGAACGTCCGCTCCGCCGCGCGGAAGTCGGGCATGTTGAGCGAGCTGTCGGCATTGAGAACGCCAACGAGCGTGACATTCGGGAAGTCGAGCCCCTTCGCAATCATCTGCGTGCCGAGAAGGATATCCGCCTCGCCGCGCCGAAACGCGGAAAGGATGTCGTCGTGCGAGTTCTTGCGCGACGTAGAGTCGGCGTCCATTCTGAGAATCTTCGCATTGGGGAAGCACTTCGCAAGCGCGGCTTCGGCGCGCTGCGTCCCTATGCCCTTGTACTGGAGCGCCGACGCGCCGCACGCGGGACAGACCTTAGGCGTCAGAATCCACCCGCCGCAGATATGGCAGCGGCAGCACTCGTCGGCGCGGTGGTACGTATAGGGAAGAGAACATTCCGGGCAGTCGACCGTCGCGCCACAGGCGGCGCACGTCACGCTGCGCGAATAGCCGCGGCGATTCAAGAAGAGTATCGTCTGCTCGTGGCGGTCAAGCCGGAGCTTAACTGCATCGAGAAGATCCTGCGAGAAGATCGCGCCTGAGGAATCGCCGCGCTGCGACGCTGACATGTCGACGAGCCGGACGGCAGGGAGAGTCCCCGCGCCCGCGCGACACTTCATCTCCGCAAGACCGTACTTGCCGACGGCGACATTGCGCCAAGTCTCGAGAGACGGCGTCGCGGAGCCGAGCACGACGCGCGCGCCTTCGAGTCGTCCACGCAGGACGGCCGCGTCGCGCGCGTTGTAGCGCGGGTTGTCGTCCTGCTTGTAGCTCGGATCGTGCTCCTCGTCCACGACTATGAGCCCAAGGTCGCGGACAGGCGCGAAGACGGCGCTTCTCGGGCCCACGACGACGCGAGCCGCGCCCGAGCGTATGCGATGCCACTCGTCGTAGCGTTCGCCGTCGGAAAGCGCAGAGTGCAAGACCGCCACCTTGTCGCCGAAGCGCGACGCGAACCTGCGGACGGTCTGGGGCGTCAGGGAAATCTCGGGAACCATCACAATCGCGCCGCGGTCAGACTCAAGCTCCTTCGCAATCGCCTGGAGATACACCTCGGTCTTGCCCGACCCAGTGACGCCGAAGAGAAGGACCGGCTTCGCCGCGGCGGATATGACGCCGAGCGCATCCGATTGCTCGCCGTTCAGCGGGAGCGGCTTCGTCGGGAGGATGCGCCGCATGTTGCCGAGCGGATCGCGGCGCTTCTGCCGCGGAGCGATGGTGACGAGACCGAGCCGCCCCAGCTCCTTCAGAGACGCAGGAGTCGTCTTGAGCTCTCGACAGAGCTGCTGCATCCAGCCACCGCCGAGACGGACGATCTGGTCGTAAAGCCACTGGCGGCGAGCCGTCATTGGAACAGGCGCAGGCGCGAGGGCCGGCGAGATGAAATAGAGTTCCTTCGCCCGCGCATTGGGTTTCACGACAGCGGCGGGAACGGCTGCCTTTAAGACAGACTCGACAGGCGCTGCGGTATAGGCGGCGAGAGAGCGCACAAGCTCAAGGAGCCGCGTCGAGAAAAACGGCTCCTCGTCGACAATATCTAAAATTGGCTTTAGCGCGTAGGACCTTTTCCCCGACCCCTGACCCCTGACTCTTGACTCCTGACTCCTGACCCCTGACTCCTGACCCCTGACTCCTGACCCCTGACCCCTAACCCCTGACTCCTGACTACTGACCCCTGACTCCTCTTCCCCCAATTCCATCACAAAGCCACGCGCTGTGCGGTGGCCAAATGGAACGGAAAGAAGCTGGCCAACGGCCAGCTTCTTTTCAAGCTCTTTCGGCACTTCGTAAGTGAAGAGCCGGTCAAGCGCAAGGTCGATAGCGACCCTGACCAGCATTAAAGCGGAAGGAACTCGGGCTTGTTGTCGAGATTGGAATTGTCGAAGCCCTGCTGGTTGAAGATAACGCTGTACTTCGAGTACTTCGACTTGATGACCTGCGAGGCACCGCCCTTACGGACAAGCACCCAACCCTTGTTGCCGAACGGAGTGTCCTTTTCGCCCTTGCCGTTGCCGCAGCCGACCTCGGTCGTCTCGTTGCCTTCCACCTTCGACTTGAGGGCGCTGTTCAGGGCCGAATACTCGACGTTGCGCGACGCAAGCACGGGCACGACATCGGCCATCTCGTCAGCTACGTTCTTAGCGACGAGCCATGCGACGTTGTCCTGCTTGAGCGTAGTGCCAGCCGCGCCGGGAACACCACCGCCAGAGAGCACGCCAATATCGACTTCAACGTAGGGCTTCCAGTTCGCTGCGTCGCCCTTGTTCTCGAAGTCGAAGAGGTACTTGAAGAAGTCCGTCGAAGAGGACGAGCCGATGAGCTGCTTGTCGTCGTCGTCAAGACCCTCGGTTTCGTCGCTTGGCCACACCTTGCAGAGACCAGCTGCCTCGCGGTCGGTGTTCGCCTGCGTGATCGCAACGAAGAGGTTGCGGCCGCGCATCGCCATAGCTGCAGTGTTCGCGTTGAACATCGCCGCCGAAATAGCCGGGAAGAGCGCACCCATAAGAATGCCGAGAATGCCGATAACGACGAGCAACTCGACTAGTGTAAAACCTTTTCTTGTCTGTTTCATTGTTTTCGTACCTTTCGGTGTTAGTTGTTTTTTTTCGGAACAAGTATATTATCTCACAAATTCTCTTTTCTTTCAAGTGCCCTTTTGAGGTAGGGCATGTAGGCCCTCGTGTAGGTGACGAGACTCACGAGCGTGAGAACGGCAAGAATCGCCTCCACAAACAGCACGCTCGTCGGCCAGACGACGTTCACAAGCGTGTTGTCGACGCGGACGAAATCGAACCAGCGGAAACAGAGGTAGACGTATATCCAGCCAGCGCCGGGGAACGAGAGAGCCGTGCGCACCTTGCCGAGCCACATCGCGCCGACATCGGCTCCGTACATCGTGCCGACCGACCGTAGGAACGTGACCCATGTGTCGCGCAGAAGGTAGAGGATCGTCAGCCCGAGGAGCGAAAGCGTCTGAAGTTCGCCGGCGCCGGAATGCGCGGCATGCCAGACAAGGACAGGGAACGCGACGAGATAGAACACCTTGTCCATCAGCGGGTCTGCCATCTTGCCAAGAGTCGAGACGACACCCCACTGGCGGGCGAGCCGACCGTCCCAGAGGTCGGTTAGCCCCGAGAGAAGCATCCCAAGCGAGGCAAGCACGGCGAGCATCAAGTTGGGCGCATGTCGCCCCCCGCAAGCAGCATCAAGCTCCTGCCAGACGGCGAACCCCGCCCAGAGGAAGATCAGCGGAACACGCGCAAAGGTGAGCGCGTTTACGAAAAGGGCCTTTTTGCTCACTCGTCGGCCAACCCTTCGGCAATCACCTGCTGCATGACGGCAAGCGTCTCCTGCAGCGACACGAGCCGCGCCTTAAGTCCCTGAACGCGCGTCTCGGCCTTCTGGTAGTTGCGACGGGTCGCGAAGAGCTGCTTGAGGATTTCGCCGGGATCCATATCGAGGTCGGTAAGCTCCATGCCGTCCGGAATCGGAACGAGCACGTCCTTGCCGCACTCGGAGCAGCTTATCTGGAGCCCCGCCCCGCGATAGTCGATGACGAGGGTCTTGCTGCAGTGCGGGCAGTCGAACACAATGTCGGTGTCGCGGACTTCCGCGCCGTCGGCGCTCTGCGTCTCGAGAACTTCTTCCTTTTCTTCAGCCATGGGAAACCTCCTTGATGCGTACATTATATAAAAAAAAGCTCCGCGGCGCAACCGCCGCGGATGACTTTCGCTTTTTAGGCAGAACGCGCTATCAGGCGTTCTTCGCGATGTCGACGAGCGTCTTGAAGCCCTCGGGATCGTGAATCGCGATCTCGCTGAGCATCTTGCGGTTCAGCGTGACGCCGGCCTTGATGAGGCCCGCAATCAACTTCGAGTAGCTGATCCCCTCGGCGCGGGAAGCCGCGTTGACGCGGGCAATCCAGAGCTGGCGGTAGTCGCGCTTCTTGAGCTTGCGGTGGATCGTCGACAGGCGCATCGCGCGGTCGACTGCCTCGGTAGCGGTGCGGAAGAGCTTGGAGCGGGCGCCGTAGAAACCCTTGGCCTTGGCAAGGCGGCGGCGACGACGTTCACGGGAAGCGGGTGCATTAGTAACACGCATTTTCTAGTCCTCCTTATCTATCAGCGACCCTGGAGGGCGCGCGCGTATGTCTTGGTGACCTTGTTGGATTCGACGGCGGTGCGGCCGCAGAGGTTGTTCTTGCGGTTGCGCTTCTTGCCGTTGTTGAGGTGTGCGTGGCCACCCTGCGAACGCATGATCTTCCCGTTCTTCGAGAGTTTCATGCGCTTCGTGGCGCACTTCTTCGTTTTCATCTTAGGCATTTTCTTTTTCCTTTCGTTGTTTCCTTACCGGTCGGGCAGCCTTTGAACGCCCGAGCCAGACGGTTGAAATCAGCCTTCCTGGGTCTTCGCCTCGTTCTCGAACTCGGGGCGCTTGCCCTTGTACCACCACATCATGATCGGCGTCGCGATGAAGACGGACGAGTAGGTGCCCGCGACGACGCCGATGAGCATCGTGAGCGCGAAGTCGAAGATCGAGCCGTCGCCGAACGCGAAGAGCGCGAGGACGGCGAAGAACGTCGTCACCGACGTGATGACCGTACGGCCGAGGCACGCGTTGACCGCGCTGTTGCAGAGCTCGGCGAACGTCATGCGGCGGTCGTAGCGAAGCTGCTCGCGTATGCGGTCGAACACGACGACCGTGTCGTTCACAGAGTAGCCGATGATCGTGAGAAGCGCGGTGATCACGATGAGCGACACCTGGCGCCCGCAGAGCGAGAAGATCGCGAGCGAGATGAGCGCGTCGTGCGCGAGCGCGACGAGAGCGCCGAGGCCGAAGCCGAACTGGAAGCGGAAGCCGACGTAGATCAGGATCGCGACGAGCGAGAAGAGGACGGCGTAGGAGCCGCTCTTCTTGAGGTCCGCACCGACCATCGAGCCGACCTCGTCGACCGAGGCGGGAGCGATCTCGGCCTGCGGGAACTTCTCGCGAAGGAGCTTCGTCACATATGCGCCGACGTCCTTGCCCTCGAGCTGGGAGCCCTTCTTCGTCTCAGCCGTCTCGCCAGTCTTGACGAGGAGCGTAGTGTCGCCGACGCCGCCGTCCTGGTACTGGATGACCGTCGCGTTGTCGAAGTCGTTGAGCGCTGCGCGGATGTCGGCGACGGCAGGCTTCGCGTCCTGCTTAAGGTTGTAGACGATCGAGGTGCCGCCCGTGAGGTCTACCGCGAGGACGGACGCCCTGTTGTTCATGAAGCGAATCGCGAAGATCGCGAGCGCGACGGCGATGAACGCGAACGAGCCGCCGACAGTGAACTTCGTGAACTTCATGAAGTCGAAGTTCGGCTTCTTGAAGAACTGCATCATGCGGAACGGCGCCTCGCGGCCGGTGTCGACGCAGTGGTCGAGGACGAGGCGCGTGACGACGACGGCCGTGAACATCGAGATGACGACGCCCGCGGTGAGCATGATCGCGAAGCCACGCACAGGGCCTGTGCCGACGACGAAGAGGATGATGCCCGTGATGATCGTCGTGAGGTTGGAGTCAAAGATCGCGGTGAACGCGCGGCCATAGCCGTTCTTGATCGCATCGCCCGCGCGGCGGCCGGCGGCGAACTCCTCGCGAATGCGCTCGAAGATGAGCACGTTCGCGTCAACAGCCATGCCGAGCGAGAGGACGAGGCCGGCGATGCCGGGCATCGTGAGAACAGGGAGCTGCATCGAGCCGCCGCCGCCCATCGCAGGATCGTGTGCGAAGACGCCGAGGATGTTCGCGACAAAGACGAGCGCGGTCGGAAGGAGCGCGATGTCGAGGAAGAGCGCAATGTCGGCGACAAGGCCGGTCATCCAGTAGTAGATGAACATGAAGATGGCGACGAGGCAGAAACCGAGGCAGGCGGCGACGATACCGGCGTGCTTCGCGTCCTCACCAACGGTCGGCGAGACGGTCGACTCGGCGAGAATTTTCATCGGCGCAGGCAAAGCACCGGCGTTCAGCTCGTTTGCGAGCTTCTGGGCAGAAGGACCGTCGAAGCGGCCGGTGATCTGGCCGTTCGCGCCGATCTCGCTCTGGATGACAGGAGCTGAAATGAGCTGGTCGTCGAGGATGATCGCGAGCTGGCGACCACGGCCCGTCGGGTTCTTGGGACCGCCGGCCTTGTAGTTGCGCGTGAGCGTCGCGAACTTCTGTGCGCCCTCGGAGTTGAGGCGGAAGCCAATGGAGAGCTGGCCCGTGGTCGGATCGCGCTCGACGGCGGCAGACTCAAGGTGCTCGCCAGTGACCTGCGGATCGGTATGACGCGCGACGAAGTTGGGCGCATAAGTGCCATCGCCATTGTCCTCGAGCATGAAGACGTAGCGAGGATCAGGAACCTCGAACGCGGCGAGGCGTGCGGCGTAGCCGGGGGTCTTCGAGACTTCCTTCCAGTTCTCGGAGCGCGCATAGCCCGAGCCCTTCTTGATGTAGCCCTCGGGCGCGACGTCCTTGGAGAGGAGCTTCGCGACGAGCTGGTCGTTCTTCGCGTGGGTGAGGCGGAACTCGAGGTAAGCCGCGCTCTGGAGGGAGGCCTTGGCGGCCTTGCGGACTTCTTCGTCGACGCCAGGAAGCTGGACGAGGAGGCGGTGATCCTTCATTCCCTGGATCACGGACTCGTTCGTGCCCATCGCGTCGACGCGGCGGCGTATAACCTCTATTATACGCGCATCGCAGTCCTTTAGAATCTCGTCAATCTTGGTCTCGACGGCACCAGTTTTGTTGGTGATGTCGGGATTCTCGGCAATGATGCTCTCGGCAAGCTTGTCGGTGTCGACGCCGAGCGTGAAGGACGTGCCGCCCTTGAGGTCGAGACCGAAGCGGAGCTTCTCCTGCACAGGAGTCGTCACGTAGAACGAAACGACTGCAATGAGCAGCAAAACAAGCCATTTCCAGATGTTGTTGCGAACAGCAGATTCCTTGGACATAGTCTATCTAATCCCTTTTTTGAGAAATTGAGGGGAGATTATACCAAAATTAGCGTGAGAAGTCCAGCGGCCAGGCAGTACGGCCCGAAAAGCCAAAACCAACGGCCCTTGAGGGCGCGGAGAAGGACGGCAAGCGAGAAATACCCGACGACCGCCGCAAGAGCCGCGCCATATACGGTGAGGCCCCACGAAATCTCGGCTTCCTGCGCCGCCGAAGACGCGCGAAGCGCCTTAAGAATCTCGAGAAGGACGCCACCCAATATGAGCGGAGCCGACATGAGGAACGAGAACTCGGCCGACTTCTCGGCGTCTACCCGCCCGCCGCGCGCGCTCGCGAGAGTCATCCCCGAGCGGCTCACACCGGGAAGAAGCGCAAGTGCCTGGGCGCACCCCATGAGAAGCGCGCGCCTCCAGCAGACGTCGCGACCGCCGCGCGGAAGGTAGCGCGTCCCGATCAAGATCGCGCCAGTGAACATGAGAAGAGCCCCAACCATCTTCGCGTTCTCAAAGAGCCCCTCTATGAAGTCCCTGAAGAAGAAATAGACGACGATTGCCGGAAGCGCACTCAAAACAATCTTGAGGACATACTGCCACTCGAACTTTGAAAGTATGCGCCAGATCGTACGCCAGTAGAAAACGCAAATGCTGACAAGTGTGCCGAAGTGGAGCATAAGGTCGAGACGCATGCCTGGGACGTCCAGTCCAAGGAGATGCTGCCCGATGACGAGATGTCCTGAACTCGAGATCGGGAGGAATTCCGCTACGCCCTGGAGAATCGAAAGGACGGTTACGTCGAAGAATTCCGTCATTTCGCGCCCTTAAGGTGCTTCTGCACGGCCGCCGTGACGAAAGGCGCCGTGTCGCCGCCGTATGCCGCGATTTCGCGGACTGTCGACGCGGTGACGTATGCGAGGTTCTCGCTCGGCATCATAAAGAGCGTCTCGATCTCGGGAGCCATGCGGCGGTTCGTGAGCGCCATCTGGAACTCGTACTCGAAGTCGCTGTAGACCCTGACGCCCCGAATGACGACCTTCGCCTTTTCGCGGCGGCAGAAGTCGACGAGAAGACAGTCGAGCATCTTGACCTCGACGTTTTTGAGTTTCGCACGTCTCACGTCCTCACGAATCATCGCGAGGCGATCTTCCGCCGAAAAGCGCGCGCCCTGCTTCGCGCTCGTCGCCGCGACTGCGACAACAAGGCGATCATAGAGCTTCGACGCCCGCTTTATGAGGTCAAAGTGCCCCAGCGTCATCGGGTCAAACGTTCCGGGATATACTGCCGTTTTCTCTGCCATGCCGTATATTATACCATTCCCCAGCGGCACTCGTCTACGCCTTAGCGCGCAAGCCAGCCGCCGTCGACAGGAAGGACGATGCCGTTTATGTAGTCGGAAGCGGGCGAGCAGAGGAACACGCACGCGCCCGCGATGTCAGCGGCCTCGCCCCAGCGACCCGCCGGGATGCGCTCGAGAATCTGGCGCGAGCGGACGGGATCGGCGCGGAGCGCGGCAGTATTGTCAGTCGCAATGTACCCCGGCGCGATCGCGTTCACGTTGACGCCCTTCGCCGCCCATTCGTTCGCCAGCGCCTTCGTGAGCTGTCCGACGGCGCCTTTCGATGCCGCGTAACCAGGAACGGTGACCCCGCCCTGGAAGGTAAGCATCGACGCGGTGAAGACGATCTTGCCGTAGCCACGCGTGACCATGTCCTTGCCGAACTCACGCGCGAGAATGAACTGCGAGTCGATGTTCACGGACATCACCTTGTCCCACCACTCGTCGGGGTGCTCGGCGGCGGGCTTCCTCAAGATCATTCCCGCGTTATTCACGAGGATGTCAATCTGGTGTTCCTTCTTTACGCGCTCGATGAACGCGTAGACGGCATTGCGGTCGGAGAGGTCGCAGTCCTTCGAGCAGGTGCGCACGACTTTCGCGCCCGCCGCTTCGAGAGCGTCCGCCATTGCCTTGCCTATGCCGCGGTTCGATCCCGTGACCAAAGCGGTCTTCCCAGACAAATCATAAGTTATCATATTTCCTCCTTGTTTATTTTACCTAAATTCTAACTACTGACTCCTGACCCCCTGACTCCTAACCCCTAATCCACCGCTCTCCAACTCCAACTCAAAACTCCAACTATCTCCTGACCCCTAACTACTTCATCTCCATCACACCAACCTTGTCCATATCCCCATAGTTCAGATTCTCGCCGCCCATGCCCCAGATGAACATGTAGTTAGAGGTGCCAGCGGCGGAATGGACGCTCCACTCGGGCGCGGTGATCGCCTGCTCGTTGTGGAGCCACACAAGCCGCTGTTCCTGCGGACGCCCCATCTGGTGGCAGATCGCCTGGCCTTCGGGGACGTTGAAATAGAAGTACGCTTCCATGCGGCGGTTGTGCGTGTGCTGCGGCATCGTGTTCCAGACGCTTCCGGGCTTGAGCTCCGTGAGGCCCATCTGAAGCTGGTTGCATCCGCCGCCGGGAGTCTTCGTGAGGACAGGCGAGACGATGAGCTGGTTGATGACGCGGTCGTTAGACTCTTCCATCTTGCCGGCCTTGATGTAGTTGCCGATCGTGTAGCCCGGCTTCTTGCAGTTCTGGTCGCTCGTGATGCGCTGCGTGACGAACTCCTTGTAGGCGGGCGCGGAGTTAATGTAGAACTTCGCGGGATTCGCCTTGTCCTTCGAGGCGAACTTGACCTCCTTCTTCCCGCAGCCGACGTAGAGCGCCTCCTTGAACTCGAGGTCGTACTTCTCGCCGTCGACCGTCACCGTGCCGGGCCCGCCGACGTTGATGACGCCGAGTTCGCGGCGGTCGAGGAAGTGTTCGGCCTTGAGCTCCTCGAACGTGTCGAGCGTCAGCGCCTTTTCGACAGGCATTGCGCCGCCGTAGACGAGGCGGTCGTACATCGTGTAGGTGACGTTTATTTCGTCAGGCACCATGACCTTCTCCATCACGAAGCGGTCACGGATTTTCGCCGTGTCGTACGACTTGAAGTCATCGGGATGAACTGCGGTCTGGACCGTGAAGTTCACCGCCGCCGCCAGTAGTAGTGCTGTCATTTGCTTGTCTCCTTGTATTGCATGTTGGTTCATTCTGGCACGACGATGAAGTCAATGATCGCTTCATGCCACTTGGCCAGGTCGGTTATCTTGCCCGCTTTCGACCACGCCGCCCCGGCATAGTAGGTGAACTTCTGCTTGTTCACGACAATGACGCGGCAGTTCTGGTTGTCAGTCATGATGCGCGCTTCTGGCTCGTCCTCCATCATTATCGCTGTGGCAGTGGAGCCTTCCACCTCGCTCTTTTCCTCTTCATAGAGCGCCACAATCGCAAGTTCCCGGGTGCATGTTTCCAGCGTGTCCCCCTTGTGGCCGCGCTTCGGCTCGAGATCGAGCCCCGGCCCAACCCAGAAGTCGCGGACGCCATTCTCGAAGCTTACGTCGTTGCGGAAAAATCGCTCGCCGCGCCTGAGCGTAATGTGGCACGTCATCTTCCCTGCCGCCGAGAACGCGGGATAGACAAGTTCGAATTCACAACGTGCGCTGCAATTCGTTATGACTCGGCACCTCTCCCAGTTGGGAAAAGTCTTCCACTCGCCGTCCGCAAACATGGCGATACCGCCGCAGCCGCGCGACGCGCCCATGGTGTAGTTGTCGAGAATTCCCTTGTAAGGCGTGACGTGCCAGTTGCCGCACTTGCTGGCGTTGTGCAGCACCTCGCCGCACGTCGCTTTGGCATCAGGCATCTTGTTGAAGACGTCGATGCCGCTCCACTTGTGCACGTCGCCAGGCCCGTAGGCGCGGAAGCCGACGCGGTCATTCTCCCAGAAGAAGTCGTTCGCCCTCTCCGGCGCCTCGCCGCAAAGGCATGTCGTAGCTATCAATATTGCCGCAATCATCGCCCTCCTCCTTGCTGTCGTACGCTTGCTGCCCTCTCCCTTCCCAAGTCGGCCCTTGAAAAGCCAGCCGAGAGGTCGCCCATCGCCTTGGCCGCGAGATTAAGCCACTCAAACCGCGCCTTGCCATAGCTCTCGCGAGCCGCGCCTGCCTCGCGCGGGGCAAAGGGCGACAGCTGGAGAAGCCGCCCATCGGCGCAAAGGTCAAAATCAGCCCCGCCTGGCTTGTAGTAGCGGCCCATGCCCTCGGCGAGCAACTGCACCACACGCCCGCCACGAGCAATGGCCTCGGCCTTGACAGCTTTCTCTCCGGGGGATATCCACGGGCTAACAAGCACAGCCCCGCGTTCGGCCTTTGCGCCCAACTTGTCGACAAGCTCGGCAAGCTTGTCGTCTGGCGTTGCCGTTGATATCCTAACGCTCACGAGAAGCGGGGCGTCCAGTAAAAATGGGTTGCCAACGGCAGTCCAGGCAAAGGGGCGGCGAGCGACAGCAAGCGTACTACAACAAGGTTTGCCGCCAACCGCTTGGCCATTACCGTCGGCCGCTTGTTGTTCTTCAAACGCGCTCAACACACGATTGCCCTTCCGTGGCTTTGCGATCTCCTCGCCGGTCTCGACATCCCAAAGCTCGCCGCCATCTCTCGCAAAAGAGCGGAAATCCCAGCTGTCGGCACCAGCAACACCAGCCAGCGTTGCGGCTGCGCGCTCAAGACGCCAATGCCTAAAGCCCATGACCTTCTTGAAAAGCCCCGGGTTGTTCTCCTTTATCCAGCGACGCTTGGCGTTTGACAAGATATAGTTTATCTGCCTGTGAAGCTGCCCCTTCGCAAGGCAAACCGATTCCCGCCAAAGCGCACACCACACCCTGCGGCCTATGCGCCTCTCGACCTCTCCCGCAAAAAAGGCGACAACCTCGTCGAGAACAGCTGCCCCTTCCTCGGTTATGTAGACGATGCCGTGGAAGTGGTCGGGCATTATCGCATTGTAAGTAGCCCGAACGCCAGGGAACCGCGCCTCGACTGCCTGCCATGCGTCGTAGACCGCCCTGCCTTCTTCGGTGCGCTCCACGCCCCACTCTCGCAGAGTGCCGAAGATGTTGGCCCTCGGCTCGGTGACGAGGGTTATCATATAGTTGCACCGCGAATCATAGCGCCAACCCAAAAGCCCCTTGTGGTACATGGGAGTAACAGCAAGCGTACTACAACAAGTATCGCCGCCAGCCCCTTGCTGGCGCCTCTTGCCGTCGCCCCCTTGCTGTTGCACGCTTGTCGTCATTCCTTACTGTCGCCTCTTGCTGTCAGTCCTTGTTGTCGTCCGCTTGCTGTCGTCCGCTTGCCGTCATTTCGCCCTCCTGATCCTGACAAAGTTGACCGCGCACATCCCGAGCGCGAGGAGGCCTGCGAGAATAGCGCCAATCCACTTGAGCGTTACCGTGAGGTGATAGATCGACCAGCACCAGAGCGCGCTTGCAAAATCAAGCGCCGCACCGCCCTCGAAGCCCTCGGGCACCGCGATTCCGTCACAGTTCGCCGCCGCAATCGCCTTGGTGAAGGCGGGCGTCAGATTGGTAACGAAGAAAAGCCCTGCGACAAGCGCGACAAGCCCGATCACAAAAGTCTTCGGCACATTGCCCTTCGTAATCGGCAGCACGCACGGGAAAAGATAGAACATCCCGGCAAGCGACGCGAGCGGCAGGAACTTGTTGCCGGGGAGGAATACCGAGAGGAAGAGAATCACCGGAATGAGCAGAATCGAGACAACCAGCGTCGTCGGATGGCCGATGACGAGCGCAGGGCTCATGCCTATTGAGAAGTTAAGAGTGGGTGAGTTGGGAGTGGAGGAGTTGGTGAGTTTTTCCTGGACGGCCTGTGAAATTGGCTTGAGGCCTTCTATAAAAAGTCCCGTGATGCGTGGGATAAGCTCCATCACCGCACCAACCGTCACGCCGAGCTTCAGAATAGACGGAATCGAGTCAACGACGGCTTTCCACGAGTCACACTTCAAGGCACCGATGCCACAACCGATCAGAAGCCCCAAGAAAAGCGGCTCGCCGAGAAGCCCAAACCTCTTCTTCATTCCCTCTGCGTCGATGTCGAGTTTTGAGAAGCCGGGGATCCTGTCGAGAACCCAGCTAATCACCACTGCAAACGGCGTAAAACTCTGGCAGAACGGCTGCGGGATAGAAATGCCGTCCATATCCTTGTAGTAGGACTGGAAGCCCTTCGCCGTAAAGTCAGCCATGCAAAGCGTGATGATATAGAGGACAATCGCCGCGTAAAACGCCCAGCCAAGCGAGCCCGTCGCAAAGAACACCATCGCGCCGAGAAAGGCAAAGTGCCAATAATTCCAGAGATCAATGTTAACCGTGCGCGTCGTTCCAATCACGAGCATAAGAACGTTGACGCCAAGACACACCGGAATGATGAACGCGCCAACAGCACACGAATAAGCGACCGCGGCAGCAGCAGGCCAGCCGAGATCGAAGAACGGAAGGTTCAGGTGATAGAGGTCGGTCATCCCCTTCAGGGCAGGGCCGAGGTTCGAGGTGAGAAGCGCAGTCACTACGCCCAAGCCAACGAAACCAACGCCAACGAGAAGACCCGACTTGAGAGCCCTCGAAAACTTGATGCCTATGAGCGTTCCGAGAACTGTGAAGATGACGGGCATCATGACAGCCGCGCCAAGAGCGATTACATAGCCAAAGACCTCTTTCATGGCGTCATTATACCATAATTAGAGGAGGTGCAGACAAGTACTCTAAAGTGTTAGCCCAGCTCCAGCACGTGCGCTTCGCCAGCATACACTTTCGTCGCGCCCACAAGAAGCGAACCGTCTTCCTGTACACCGCCGCATATCCCTTTCACTGGCGCGGTGTCGCCGTCAGTCGCAAGAACCGCGACCTCCCGCCCCCTGAGCAAGTCGAACGCGGCAAATGCGCCGCGCAGCGCGGCAAATCCGCCGCGCAGCCAACGAGAGTGCATGTCGCCGATTTCCGCGACGACGCAATTTAGTACATCGTCACGGCCAAAGGAACATCCAGCGACAAGCTGCAGCGATGTCGCGCGCGCAGCGATCTCGGCGGGGAAATCGGTCTGGTTTACGTTAAGCCCGACGCCGGCGATAACGGCGTCGCCATTTCGCTCGCAGAGTATGCCGCATATTTTCTTCCCGCCGACAAGCACGTCGTTCGGCCACTTCACCGCGACTTCGGAAATCTTGCCAAGAAGCGACCCGACGGCACGCGCAACGGCGAGCCCTACGACGAGCGGGAGAGTTGCGACCTCCGCAGGCGACGCATCTGCCGCGTCAAGCACAACTGAAAACGTCAAGTTCTCGCCTCGCGCGGCGT
>Ga0256407_10005553_pt1 | contig 20092 bp, 22 predicted proteins | sample RumenRJG_04DNA_FD_193489 | JGI IMG/M metagenome (GOLD analysis project Ga0256407, IMG submission 193489) | Bovine rumen microbial communities from Lethbridge, Alberta, Canada - RJG_04 | ecosystem: Host-associated > Mammals > Digestive system > Stomach > Rumen | place: Canada: Alberta... | reverse complement strand
AGCCCACGGATTTGCGATGGGTTACAATTATAACGGTAAGCTCAAGAGCGCAGAACTCCTGCTTAAAGAGGACGGAAGTGTACAGCTTATCAGACGTGCTGAGAAGCCCTCTGATTACTTCGCTACATTTGACTGTTTTCCTGAATTTGCAGATCTTTCAAAGTGATCCGGAAATGATGGCAGAATGATTGGTATTGATTATGGATGGTAAGACGAGACTGAACAAATATCTTGCCGAATGCGGCATTGCTTCAAGACGAGAGTCTGACAGACTTATAGAAGAAGGACGCGTGACGATCAACGGCAGAAAAGCCGTATTGGGCGATGTGGTTGACGGCAGCGAGAAGATCACCGTTAACGGCAGACGCATAGGGGCGCCTGAGAGAAAGCTCGTGGTAGCTTTCTATAAGCCTGTAGGTGTTGCAGTGACAGAGTCCGATCCGCATGCGAGCAAGACCGTCATGGATTATATCGATCTGCCTGAGCGTCTCACCTATGCGGGCAGACTGGATAAAGATTCCGAAGGATTACTCCTTATGACCAATGACGGCGATCTTATCCATTCCATGATGCAGGGAAGCTTTGCACATGAGAAGGAATATATAGTCTATCTCGATAAGGAACCCGATGCAGAGACCATAGAAAAGCTCGCTGCCGGTGTATATCTCATAGAACTTGAGAAGAAGACAAGACCCTGCCGGATTGAGAAGATCCGCCGCCAGGTGGTAAGGATGGTACTTACGGAAGGCCTGAATCGTCAGATCAGGAGAATGTGGAAGCAGGAAGGCATAGAAGTAAAAGCTCTCAAACGGACCAGAGTAGTCAATATAACTTTAGGAGACCTGGAACCCGGGGAGTACAGCATACTTTCCGATAAACAGGTGGCGGACTTAAGGAAGGCTCTTGAAAAGGATGCGCTTGCTCCGAAACCCAAAAGAACTCCTCGTAAGTTTGCACACAATGTTATGAAAACAGGGGAAGGCAGACTTAAGACTGTTCCCGCGGGGCCGCGCAAAACTGCACTCAGGGGGGCAAATCCAAGACTTAAAGAGCTTGCCGAAAAAAGCGGAAAGGTTAAACAGGGACCCGGTAAGAAAAGATGAAGATAGGTATGTTTGATTCCGGTGTGGGGGGACTGACTCTCCTGCACAAGGCAATACAGATGATGCCTGAAGAAGCATATTTTTACTATGCCGATACGGATCATGTTCCATACGGCAAAAAAACAGCCACGGCTGTCATCGGATATTCCGATGAAGCGGTGTCTTTTTTGCAAAGTCATGGTTGTGAAGCGGTTGTGATCGCATGTAATACCGCGACATCAGTGGCTGCCGAATATCTGAGAAAGAAGTATGATATTCCCATCATAGGAATAGAACCTGCAGTGAAGCCTGCGGTGGCAAAGAATAAAGCTGGACGTATACTCGTCATAGCGACGCCTATTACCGTCAGGGAGAGAAAGCTTATCGAGCTTGTGAGCAGAGTGGATGAAGCTCACAGGGTGGATATGCTTGCATTACCTGAGTTGGTGACTTTTGCAGAGAAAGGAGAATTTGATTCTCCGGATGTCTGCAACTATCTTAGGACAACTCTTGATGCTTTCTTTGAGGCTAATAAAGTAAAGGGACGGGATGGCATCACACATGACGAATATGATGTATTGGTCTTTGGATGTACTCATTTCAATCATTTCGAAGGAGCACTCAGAAAATACTTCGGAGACAGTATATTAATGATTGATGGCGCAGAAGGTACCATTAAGAACCTGAAGCACATCATGGAAGAAAGGGGCGCTGTAAGCGAGGGGCGCTTTTCGGTAGAATTCTTTGAATCCGGAAGGAAAGTTTCGGATAAGTCAAAGCTTGATTTCTACAGATCTCTATTGACACATCTTGATAAATAATTTTCCTTGGTAATATTTCACAAGCCATCGCAGAAATCTATAATCTGTTTTGTTGACTTATACCAAAGCCTATGGTAACATTTTCGCATGGATGTTTATATTACCAATTTACTGGAAGGGGAGTCTGTTTTCTACGTTTCCACGACACAAAGGATGCTAATAGGTTTTTTTCTGCTTGCTGTAGGTATGTACGGAGTATATGTCAAAGCCGGTGAAAAGAACCTGTTTTTTGCATTGGTGCCTTTTATCAATTACGTAAAGCTCGGAGATGTGGTGGGCATGCCTAAACGGGCTGTTGCTGTGGCTGTGCTTAAGATCATCTATTTCGGTACCTTTGTAAATATGAATTTTTTAGGTGAGGAGCTGTTGGAGAGCACAGGAGGATTAATCGCTGCGGGGCTTCTTGTTCTCCTGGTTATATGCACTTCTATAGCCGCGAATATCATAAGGCTGTTTCTGTTCATAGGCCTGATAGATATGAGTGGGCGATCCCGGTGGTATATTTTGTTTTTCTTTTTCCTACCGGATATTACATTTGCGATTTGGGGAATCAGCAGGCGGATAAAGGTGGCGGTATGATCAAAAAGGTGAGGGGAGTTATATGGTTTGGGATGATGGCATTTTTATCAATGCTGTTTATCCCTTTTTTGGCTTCTGAAACTCTTGCGGTGGATGAAGGCCCGAAGATCGTTGAATGTAGAGTATCTGCGGAAAATCCCTGCGTGACATGGTATCTGACCGGACTTTCGGGCAAGATCGATAATGCGGAAGCTTATACAGGCAGTGATGAGGTTGCCATCGATGAGTTTGGAACCGTTGGAGAAGCCGGTGCTCCTGCTACACATACTCTTATCTTAGTGGATAATTCCGACCGAATGAAAGGGAACAGTGGTGCTGTAGCAACAATACTTACAAGGATAATCTGGAATCATGAACCCAACGAGAAGTTTATCGTAGTTACCATGGACCCGAATGCGGAGGCTTTGACGGAGATGACAGGTAATTATGATGAGGTTAGATCCGCAGTAAGCAGTCTTACATACGGCAAGCATACAACAAGTCTGAGAAATGTTCTGTATTCGCAGCTTGAAGCTTTGGCAGCTTATGAAGATGAATGCTTTGACAGAGCGATAGTGATATCCGATGGCACAGATGAAAGTGTTATGGGTGTTACATATGATGAACTCCTTGATCTAGTGGGCAGCAAGGAGTATGGTTGTCCGGTTGTGACCATAGGTTTCTATAATAAAGCTTCGGTTAACGGCCTTGAAAGATTATTTGCATTATCGAGAAAAAGCAAGGCACCCTATTTTTCCGCAGCAGATTATGAAAATGTTGAAGATATAGCGGATAGCATAAATGACGAATATTCCGATATCCGTTATTTTCGTTTCGGCCTGCAGGATGAGTACAGAGACGGATGCGAGAGAAGCATAGGTCTTCATCTTGAACAGGGCGAAACAGAATATATGTTAAGTAATTCCATGGTAATTCCTTTGCCTTCTTACGAAGAGATTAAAAATCTTTCTCAAATTAGGAAAGATGCGGCAGAAGAAGAGAGATTAAAGAAAGAAGAATTAGAAAACAGGCTAAACAGTCTGGATGCCATAACTGCAGAGCTTGGAGATAAGAGTGTGTCGGGTAATTCTCTTTTCCCTTCATTGACATCGGAAGGAGATGATGAAGAGACGAAGCCTCTGACTTTCAGGCAGGCAGTATTTCGCATAATAACCGAAAACGGAACATGGATAGCCATTATCTGCCTTATCATGCTCGTGTCATATATTGTGACGACCGGAAGAAGCAGGAGAATGAACGGAAAATTTGAGGAAGAGAAGGTAGAAGATACGAACATTATGCATATGGATGGATATATCACCGAAGGTATCAGGTTGGTGAATATAGATCAGACCGATATCCAGTATACCTTAAATGTGGGTGGAGAAAAGGTTATTGGCAGGTCTCGTGCAAGATGTGATATAGCCTTTCCGCTTGACCGTGCCATGGCATCAAGACAGGCTCTTATCAGGATCGGGAAGGATATGGAGACCGGATCCATCAGCGCATATCTTGAAAACCTGGATACCCAGGGAGGTACCAGTGTTGATAATGAAGTGGTTATCGACGGGATTACATTAGCCAACGGAGCTGTCCTTAAATTAGGCTCTACAAGGCTGAGGGTAATATATGTATAAATATAATGACATCATTTGGAGATGCATAGTGTGGGGGGCGTCCCATCCGGTCACCACGGCAGTTTTTGTCATAGAGCTGCTGCTTCTTATCTATGTCCTCAGAAGAAGAAAAGAGAACAAGCGCCTTAAGAAGATGATGGAAGCGGAAAAGAATTACCGCAGATTCGTTAGTCTTGATGCTCATCTGACCAATCCCCTGTGGCTGGAAAGACAGGAGGATCGTGCTCCCAAGACATATCCTTTTGAGATCAAGTGGAACAGTAAGAATGATGATTATAACGGTAGCGGATTGAAGCTGGAGTTTGATGTGTCCTTTAAATCTACGGAGAAAAAATATCTCCTTGATACGGATAATGAGATCACTATCGGAAGAAGCAGCAGATGTTCCGTTATCATTGAGGATCCGGCAGTAGCCGATATGCATTGCAGAATAGTAAAGGATGGAGACAGACCCTTATTGAAGAAGCTGGATAAACAGCATGTTACGGTGATAGAACGCGGGAAGAGCTACATGAAGCTTGAAGACAAAGGCGTAGTCATTAAGGATGGCGACAGGATCGTGCTGGGCCGCAGTAATATGACGGTCAGGTATGTATATTTCGGCGAGGAATAAAACCATGAGTCTGGTTGTCTCCATATGGAATAAAAGAAAAATAATAAAGCATGTAATGGTGGCAGGTCAGAATAAAAATGACCTGAGGCTTTATCTGTCCGGCAAAGCTTTTTGGATCGAGCAGGATCTTACCTTGTACTTTGAACTGTCTGCCGATGGCTGGATTATAAGACCGGACGAGAGCTGCTCTATTAATCTTAGGGACAAAGCAGGAAGACATATGTCTGTTACCGTTCCGTTTTTCCTTGCCGACGGGATGCTCTTTGACATTATCACAAGGGAAAACGAAACACTCCATATGTATTTATACATAAAGGAAAAACTCCTGGTTCCCAATGACAGATATCTGATAGACAGCGACTGCGATATCACTATCGGAAGTGATGGATCAAATATAATAAGCCACAGTTTTAAAATCCTTGATGAGCTTATCCGGGAAAAACATGGTGTGATCGCTGTACGTTCGGGCGGCGCTTATCTGTACCCTTATGTTCAGGATGGATTCTATATTAACGGTGCACCTGTAAAACAGGACACCGCACTTTCATTCGGCGATGTGATCGATCTTTATGACATGAGGCTCGTATGGCTTGGAAACGGTAAAGAAAATGTGATCGCTTTTAACAAAGAACTCGGAGATGTATCGGTAAATGAGTCGGTATTATCTGAGTTTGAAAGTGATGAAAATCCGCTTGATGATATCATTCTGCAGAATAATACTCCAAAAGAACTCTTCCACAGGGGCAGAAGAAATGTCAGATCACCGGAATCCGAGACCATAGTGATAGAAGAACCACCTGAAAAAGAAAGCGGTGAAGGTCCGGGACTGCTTGAGACTATAGGCCATTCGTTTTTAATGGTGATTCCTATGCTTGCCGGATGTCTGTTAATGATCATTGCAAGCAGAAGAGCCGGTGGCGGTACAAGTCTTTTCATGTATTCGGGACTTGTAATGGCTGTATCATCAGCCATTGTCGGTGTCATCTGGGGTATCATCAGCATAAGGACCCAACGGAAGAAGAGAAAAGAAAGGGATAATCACAGATTTGAAGCATACAGTAATTATCTGATCCGCAAGAAGGAACAGATATCGGCTATCTATGCAAATAATATTAAGATCCTATATGAAATGTATCCTGATGCTGCTGCATGCACTGACTATAACAGGCTTAGTACAGCACTTTGGGATCGCAATACTTCGCATGAGGATTTCTTAAGGGTAAGGATCGGCATAGGTGATATACCATTCCAGGTTAAGATAGAGATCCCGCCTGAGAAGTTCCATCTGAATGAAGACGGACTGCGTGAAAAGCCGGAATATATCAAGAAGAATTATGAAACTCTCTATAATGTTCCCATCACTGTTGATCTTAAGAAGGAGCATCTCATTGGTATAGTCGGTGGCGAAGAGAGATACGGAGCTTTTGAGATCGCAAGATCAATGATCGTAAACCTTGCGGCTACCCACTGTTATACGGATGTAAAAATGGTATTCATTTATAATGAGGAATCCATGACTGATGTTAAGGAATGGGACTTCGTCAGATGGCTGCCTCACACATGGTCTGAGGACAGGAAGCTCAGATATGTGGCTGGTAATATGTCAGAGATAGCGGATGTGAGCTATGCACTGTCCAATATTTTTCACAACAGGCTTGAAGAGAATCGGAACAGTTCTTTAAAGACAGAGCATTCTCCGTATTTTATCCTGTTTCTCTCGGATCCGTCTTTGATCGAGGGGGAGCTGATATCGGGATATGTTTATCAAAACAGTGAAAAGGTGGGCCTTACCACTTTGATACTGTCTGAACTCTATGAGGATCTTCCCAATGAATGCGGAAGCTTTTTTCAAAATGACGGAGCCTTCTCGGGATTCAGGGATTTTGGCGGGAAATATGAAAGCAATGCAGTGAAGTTCGATACCGTGGATCTTCCCTCGGTTGACCGGTTTGCAAGAAATATCACTGATATCAGAGTAAAGGAAAACGGCGTTGTAGGTGAGCTGCCTGACAGCATTACATTCCTAAGGATGTATGGCGCTGATACACTGGATGATCTGGACGTACTTGAGCGCTGGGGGAAGAATCGCATATATGAGAATATAAGAGGCTATCTCGGATTCATGGGCGCGGATGAACCCTGCATCCTGGATCTCCACGAAAAGTACCATGGCCCTCACGGACTGGTTGCAGGTACCACAGGTTCCGGTAAGAGTGAGACCCTCCAGTCATATCTCCTGTCCCTTGCAGTCAATTACGGGCCTGATGATATCAGCTTCTTTATCATTGATTACAAGGGGGGCGGAATGGCTAATCTTTTTAACGGATTGCCTCATATGTCCGGCTCCATATCCAATCTGTCGGGAACCCAGATCAAACGTGCCATGGTTTCAATCAAAGCTGAGAACAGACGCAGGCAGCTTCTTTTCAATGCAGCCGGAGTTAATAACATAAACAGATATACCAGGTTATACAAGAACGGCGATATTAAGGAACCTATACCGCACCTGCTTATAGTTATAGATGAGTTTGCGGAATTGAAAAGAGAAGAGCCGGATTTCATGCGCGAACTTATAAGCGTGGCCCAGGTTGGACGAAGTCTTGGAGTACATCTCATACTCTCAACCCAGAAACCTTCAGGAACCGTTGATGATAATATCTGGAGTAACTCAAGATTCAGGATCTGTCTGAGAGTTCAGACCAAGGAAGACAGTGCGGAGATGTTGGGACATCCGGATGCGGCTTATATCACACAGGCGGGACGCGGATATCTGCAGGTGGGAAGCGATGAAGTATATGAACTTTTCCAGTCGGGATATAGCGGGGCTGTCTATGACCCTATGGGTGATGTCATGGGCGCCGGGATAGAGATCATAAACCGTACAGGCCAGACCGAATACCGCAACAGCAATAAGAAAAAAAGCGATGCTCCTGAAATATCCCAGTTTGATGCTGTCATCAATTATCTGAAGAAGATCGCTGAAGAAAACGGATATGCCAATGCCCACAGATTATGGATGCCGCTTTTATCAAATCCTGTTTATCTGGATAGTTTTAGCGAATATACCGACAGATGTTTTGATGAACAGACAGGCAGCTACCGGACAGATAATCTTACCAAAGGATCCGAGTGGGATCTCAGTGCGCTTATAGGTCAGACGGATGATCCCCGGAATCAGATGCAGAGCCCCTATAAAATATCATTGTCACAAAGCGGACATATTGCCGTTATAGGATCTGCAGTCAGCGGTAAGTCGACACTGCTATCGACAATCATTTATTCATTTGCAACTTTGTATTCACCTGAATATATAAATTTCTATGCAATAGATCATTCCGGAAGAATGCTTTCATCATTTGAAGAACTGCCGCACATGGGTGGTATCGTCTATGACGATGATGATGAGAAGAGAGAGAGGCTCTTTAACCTCTTAAGCGAAATGCTTACAGAGCGACAGAAGGTATTCAGGGGAGGTAATTTCAGTCAGTATTTCAGGGCTAACGGAGCGAAGTATCCTGCTGTCATGATCGTTATAGATAATTTTGCGGACTTTAATGAAAAGACTGACGGAAAGTATCTGCCGTTTATAATACGCCTGTCCAAGGAAGGCTCAAGCAACGGTATGTTCCTGGTATTGTCTGCTGCGGCCTACAATTCCAATGAGATCCCGAGCCGTGTTTCATCCAATATCGGAACAGGAATATGTCTTGCTCTGGCTGATAAGTTTGCATATGGAGATATATTACATACCATACGTATCGATGTGATGCCTGAAGCGGGTATGAAGGGCAGAGGCTTGGCTTATGTCGGGGAACGGATACTGGAACTTCAGACAGCGCTCCCTCTTGAAGCTGAGGACGATTACCACAGACTTGAAGCGGTACGGGCGAAGGTTCGTAATATAAAAGAATCCTGGCAGGGTAATACCGCACTGAGAATTCCGGAGATACCCGAGCATCCCACATGGGAGATTTTTGCTGACAATGATATTGTAAAAGAGCATGCAATGGATGACAGATTCCTTCCCTTTGGTTATCGCAGTGATAATGCAAAGATATGCGATATAGATCTATATAATACCTACTGTTATCTCGTGTGCGGAGCAGAGTCTACAGGTAAGACGAGTTTACTCAGACTCATGGCTAATTCTGCTTTGATGAAGAAAAATGCATCGCTTGTAATCATTGATGAACCGGTGAAGCTCAGAGACTTTGATGAGGATGACAGGGTTAAAGTTATCAGGACTGCCGGTGATTTGTATAACTGGTGCCTTAACGATCTCACGCCGTTATTCAGGGGGCGCAATGAGCGCAAGAGAAAGCTTGTCGATGACGGTTATGAAGGTGAGGAATATTATGATGAGTTATGTGACTTTAATTCCGTGATAATTATCGTTACATCGATCCCTATGTTCATTAAAAGTATCTATACCGATGAGCATGGTATGAAAGGATTTATGGAAACCATAATGAAAAAAGGCTCAGGTCACAAGATAACATTTATAGGCGCTATGGATCCTTCCGAAAGATCCTCTGTCGGCGGGTATGAAGCATTTAATATCTTTACTTCGTACAAGACGGGTGTACATCTTGGCGGTAATTCCGCCCTTGATCCTTATCTCTCATTCCGTTATATGTCCACTTCGGAACAGGTTAAGATACTCCCTCCGGGACTTGGACAGTTATCGGATAAGAGCGGAGGAAGCAAATCGTATCATGTGGTGATCCCACATGCGGTACGCCGCAGAAAGGAGCGCGTGAAAGAATCATGATAGTAGAGGTTAAGGTTCCTTCTCTGTCATTGCATGTTGATGTCAGATGTGAAGAGACGGGGACAGTCGGTGAATTTAAGGAAGCAGTATGCTTATTGATACAGAAGATGATAGGCGAGGAAGAGGTGCCGGATCGGAAATATGATCTGTATCTTTCCGACCGAAGCATGAGACTTCCGGATGATACAAAATTAGCGGTTTTAGGCATATCCGGTGGCAGTAAATTTTTATTGATTTAGTATTGTAAAGTGTTTATGTTTTAGTGTAAATTATAACTATGATGCAATTCTTTCAAATGTTATGAGCTTCACTTTCGAATAGGAGACAGTGAGTATGGCAGAGTATTTAAAAGGCATTATGGAAGGAATAAGGCAGACTAAAGAGCTTAATGATCAATGTATCGGAAAGCTCGATAAAGATATGGAACTGCTGCGTCAGTATCTGACCGAACTAAGTGCCATGTGGGAAGGGCCTGCCCATGATACATGGCATAATGAAGTAATGGCGGATATAGAAAATCTGGAGACGATCATAGTCGATCTGAAAAAAATCGCCGCATATGAAGGCGAAGCTCATAAACAATATTCCAATGCAAATCAAAAATCCGAAGACTTGATAACGAGGATCTGATATCTGAAACGGGGGTTAAGATATGTCAGTAGTGATCAAAGCGGATACTAACGAACTCTATAGAAAAGTCTTATCCATCAAGGAAACGGCTGCTGATATTCATCAGCAGCTTCTCAACATCAGCGGTCTTATGAGCGATCTCGGCAAATACTGGCAGGGAGATGCTTACGAGAGACATAAAACAAGCAGTAAAGCTATCGTGGAAGATATGATCCCAATAGTTGCCATGCTTGAGACACGTCCGGAACAGCTGTTTAAGATGGCCGGTATCTATGAGACGGTTGAGGACTTCAACAAAAGAGAAGCTGCCTCTTTAGATCCTAATGTAATAGAGTGACTCTGAATAACGGAGGATAAGATATGGCAAAGACTGCAGATGAGATAAATGCGGATTTGAAGCGATTACTGGGATACGCCCAGGATATTCAAAATCTCGCAAACAAAATGGGATCCATCATCACTAATGACTACAGCGAATCTGTCAAACAGCTCGGAACAAACTGGGCCGGAGAGAACGGTGCGTTGATGGCACAAAAAGCAGTTAATGTGGGTAATGATACGGCACTAAATATCCAAAAGCTTGGTGAGTGCGCAAAAACTGTGGCTGACATAGCCAAGAACCTTGCGGTTGCGGAAGCAAAAGCTGCCGGATTAAATGTTTCTGTTTGATGAAAATCTTACTGAATACGGAGGAAAAGAGATGACAAAATGGGAAGGCTTGCTCCCAATAGGAAGCGTAGTGATCTTGAATAACGGCGAAAAGAAACTGATGATAGTAGGTCAAAGCCAGACTCCTGCCGGTGAGCCGGAGAAGATATTTGATTATTCTGCGGTTTTGTATCCTCAGGGATTTTATGACAGGAATAATACATATCTTTTTAATCATGAAGATATTAAGAAGATTTATTACATTGGATATATGGACGATATGGAGATCGCTTATATGGAGACGTTAGAGCCTATCCATAAGGGAATGCAGTCCGGTGAGATCACTCTGGAAGAAGCGGATAGGATGGTAGAGGAAGTAATGAGAGACCGTAAGAAGGAGGGCTTCTGACATGTGGAACGGATTATTACCGGTAGGCAGCATAGTCATGCTGGAGGGCGGTAATGAACGCCTGATGATCATTGGTAACTGCATAGTAAAGGAAGCGGATCACAGCAAGATCTTTGATTATGCCGGATGTCTCTTTCCTACAGGCTATAAGGATGCAGACCATATTTATATGTTCAACAGAGAGAATATATCAAGAGTCTATTGCGTGGGATATCTGGATGATGAAGCCGATGGCTGGCTTGATAAGATGGAAGACAATTTAAAGGGGCTTAGAGACGGAACGATAAAAGTAGATCTATGAGACTGGCAGCGTGGGGGTTATAAATGGCTGATACCAGAAATTTTGAGATCAATATTCCGGTGGTTAAAAAAGCCGGAGAAAATATCTTTGACTGCGGTGACAAGATCAGGAATGCTGCTGATGAGATCGAGAGTATATGCAAGAACTTAAGCGGCACCTCTTCTCTGAGTTCCGTGGCAGAATCTTTACTTGCTTTGCAGAGTAAGCTTTACGGCAATGCATCAAAAATGAATGCATTGGGTAACGGTACGCTGCAATGCATGCACTTCTATGAATCTGCGGAAGCATCTTTGCTGGGACAGGATATCTGTGATTACGAGGAGCGTAAAAGCGCAGAACGTTCCGAACCTTCACCTGTTCCTTCTGAAACTGATAAGCCCGGTGATCCCGGACAGGAAAAGGGGACGCCTTCAAAGCAGGAATCAACGGATTCCAAATCCATGACAAGCTGTTGGGTTGAGGATTTTGATTATATCAATGACAAGGGTGAAGTCTGTCATTATGAGAAGGCTTATCTTAATGCTAAAGGTGTTCCTACGGCTTATTTCGGCAAGACCAGCTGGAAGGCATCTTTTATCGGCGATACGGCCATGAAGTATGCCAAGGGCGGAGATAAAAAGGATATCAAGAAACCTGACGAGAAGGTTCATAAAGTTTATAAACAGGGAAAGGGCTGGCTTACAAAAGAAGAAATTGATAATGAGACACAGACTTTCTCAAAGAAGGTGGGTACGCTTCTTGAATATGAACTTATGAACGTTCATGGGGAAGCTACACTTCTCGGTGCTGAGGTCAGCGGCGAGTATGGGTGCCTTAAAGGTTCTGCTTCCGCTAAGTTACTGACTGCTGAATTTGATGCCCATGCAGGTGTAGGTGCATATCTTGTAAAGAGGCCTGATGGAACATATACAACAGCATACGGTGTGGGAGTTACTGCCGGTGCTTCTGCTTCCGTAATATCCGTAGCCTCTTCGGGATCCATAGGTTATTCAGAGGATGGATTTACGTATATAGGTGCAGGTGCGGATGTGGCCGCCAAGGTAGGTGAAGTAAAAGCGGAAGTGGGCGCATGTTGTCAGTATGTACCGGGAGAAGGGCTTGAGATACAGGCTTCGGGATCAGCAGGCGCATATGCAGTAGATGCAACTGCATCGGGGGCTGTTACTATAGCCGGTGTTAAAGTTGAAGGTTCGGCTTCCTTCCGTGTGGGGGTGGGTGTTAATGCATCTGTCGGTTATAAGGATGGCAAGTTCAGTTTTGAACTGGGGGCAGCACTGGGTATCGGATTTAATCTTTCCTTCTCCATTGATTTCAAGGAACTGGGGAAGAAGATCGGTGATGCCATAAAATCCGTGGCGGAGACAGTCTGGAACGGTGTTAAAAAAGCGGCATCGGCTGTGTGGGATTGGTTCTCCAGCTGGTGATTTATGTGTTGCGGCAGAGGATCCTGACATAAGGGGGGAGGTAGACCTTGTCGGGAGAGTCTGTATAAATAAACAATCATACTATTTAAGGAGGTAACAACATGGCTGAGTTTACAGTAACTGCCGAAGAGGTCAGAAACAAAGCGGCTGAATTAAGGAAGATCAATGCCCAGTTCCACAGTACCGTGGGGGAGCTGGAAGCAGAGCAGGCCCGCCTCAGTACTGTATGGGAAGGTGAGGCACATGATGTCTTTGATTCCAATTTTAAGAACAAGAAGATCTGTATGGATAATTTCTACAATGCCATAGAGAATTACTGCTTCAAGTTAGATGAGATCGCTGTTAATTACGCTAACGCCGAGACCAGAAATATTGCTACGGCTTCCGGAAGCGGTGTCTGAGGAGATTAACGGAAATCATTATTCGATTATAAGGAGGATAGATCAATGGCAAATGTGATCCGAGTTACACCCGAAGAATTAAAGACAACTGCTGCAAGATTTGAGAGTAAGGCTCAGGAAATGAAGACCCAGACACAGCAGATGACCGAGCTTGTAATGTCACTTACAGGCCGCATCTGGAGCGGTGAAGCCCAGCTTGAATATAATAATCGCTTTAAGGGACTTGAGGATGATATAATGAAGCTTCATAAGATGATCGAAGAGCATGTTGAGCATCTCAATATCATCGCAAATGAGTATCAGACTACTGAGAATACTAACAAGGAAACAGCTTCAACGCTGGCATCCGATGTTATAGTTTAAGGGAGAAAGAGAAGCATGTTGGAAGGTTTATTGCCGGTTGGAAGTGTTGTACGACTGCGTGGTGGAGAAAAACTGGTGATGATAGCCGGATTTTATCAGGCTACGAAGATCCCCGATTCTCCGGTATTTGATTATGCCGGATTACCTTATCCTGTGGGATATCTGGATGCTGATCAGATGCTCCTGTTTGATCAGGGTCAGATTGAAGAAGTTTTTTTCACGGGATTCCTGAATGATGAGGGAAAAGAATTCATGGCCCGTATAGAAAAGCTGGCTGATGAGGTAAAGAACGGATAATCCTGATGGGTGACTTGGGCTAAAGCTTTCGGACTGCAAGGGGGCATTGTGTCATGCCGGTATTCAGGCAGTTGCGGAGCTTTAGGCCTATTGCCTGGCAGGGGAGGCATTGTTCTTCAAAATAGCACCCATGACAGGGAGGAGTCCTGTGGTCCTCTATATGCCTCAATTCATTCAGAAATTCTGAATTCTTCCAGTAGTCGGATATATGTTCAAAGTCTTCTTTTATATCAAGGTGTCTGCAGGGAGAAAGGCGTCCGTCTGCGGAAACGCAGACTGTTGTCCTGCCGGCAGTGCAGCCTTTTACGGGGCCGGTGTTTTCACGCTCTTTTCCGTATGAGAAAAGCAGTGCTTTTAATTGTGAAAAACAAGGCTCGGGAGTGATCTTGACAGAGCCTTTGTACTTATTTATGAAGTCTGCTGCTATAACCATATCGTCCTTATCGGGGAAAAATCGCAGGTCATTTTTGCTGTCGGGTTTAAGGCAGAGTATTGCCAAGTGAGGTATGGCGTATTTCTCGCATAACAGTGCCATTCCGGGCAGGTTTTTAGCATTAAAGCGATTCATTACGAAATTGATATGCCGGTTTTTAAAGTCAAGCTCTGTTAAGGTTTCCAGAGCTTTTATGGCATGCTCGAATCCGTCACGTGAGTGTTCGTTTATTTCTTTGGTACTTCCGTTTAAAGATATGAAGATATGATCGACGCCTGCGTTTATTAAAGCTGATAGTTTTTCTTTTGTGGCATTAATTCCCGAGATGGCTATGGCGCAGTTCATGTTAAGTTCTTTACATTCGTGTATAATAGTCTCAAGATGAGGGTAACACAGAGTTTCACCACCGCTCAGATTTACCTGCTTCACACCTGCTAAAGCGCCATCCTGTAATCTGCTTAGTGCTGTTTTCAGGGACATTTCAAAAGGTTCTTCCGTATGAATGTAGCATTGGGGGCATTTCAGTGGACAGGCGTTGGTAAGCTCCAGATTCATCTGCCAGGGCTTATCAAAGAAACGGATATTAGGATTGGTAAAATCACTGATCTCAGGGGCTTTGTTAATGTTTTTATCCATAATACCATGATATCAGAGACCGGTTAAAAAAGTAACTTGCATTTTGTCATACGATATAGTAAGATTGCAATGTTGCGAAAAGAGACGGTCCGCTGATCCGTGTGATGATCAAGAACGTCCGATTGATCACAAGGAGGAAATAAACAATGCATGAGATTATCGAAGAGATCGAAAAAGAGCAGTTAAAGGAACAGGTACCTGAGTTCTCAGTTGGTGATACTGTTAAGGTTTCAAACCGTATCAAGGAAGGTGAGAAGTCACGTATCCAGGTATTTGAAGGTGTTGTAATCAAGGTTCAGAACGAGAGCAACCGTGCTACTTTCACTGTAAGAAAGCTTTCAAACGGTGTTGGCGTAGAAAAGACATGGCCCCTTCACAGCCCTAACGTAGAAAAGGTTGAGGTTGTTCGCAGAGGTAAGGTAAGACGTGCAAGACTTAACTACTTAAGAAATCGTGTCGGTAAGGACGCTAAGGTTAAGGAAGTTATCAGATAATCATAAAATTATCGCAGCTCCGGGAATCTCCCGGAGCTGTTTTTATATATGAGCAGACCACTGATCGGCATGCTCATATATAAGAACTCTGAAAGCTTTATGATTATGATAAACACGGATGATATGTTATAATATACTTTCAGTGTCAAAAGGAAGAATACTAACGAAATCAGGATCATATGGCCAGAAAACGCGGCGGACTCAGCTTTTATACAAAAGAGAAAAAATTCAATACTAAGATATTCGCGGAGATAATGTCCTGGGTATTCTGGGGCGTGGTAATGAGCCTTATAGCTTTTGTATTTGTTTATCTCTTCGGTATCAGGACGAGTATCATAGGACCGTCAATGGAGCCGCGTCTTTATAATGCACAGGAGATACTCATAGATCGCTTCACATATATATTGTTTTCACCCAAGCAGGGAGACGTGGTGGTATTCAGACCAAACGGCAATGAGAATGCGCACTATTATGTGAAGCGCGTCATAGGTTGCCCCGGTGACACGGTTCTTATCAAAGACGGCGTGATTTATATAAACAATGTTATCTATGATGAAAACGGAATGTTCGATCATGCCGAATATGCAGGTATCGCGGAAAATATGCTGACCCTTGGGGATGATGAATATTTTGTCCTGGGGGATAATCTGAATGACAGTGAGGACAGCAGATCCAGTAATATAGGATTTGTAAAGAAGGATTACATCATAGGACGAGCATGGTTTCATTTTTCCTCAGTGAACGGTGATCCTGCCGGATTTATAAAATAGAGGCGGTTTATGGATATACAATGGTTTCCGGGTCATATGACCAAGGCCATCAGACAGATGGAAGAAGATGTTAAGCTTGTGGATCTCATAATCGAGGTGATCGACGCCAGGATCCCCGTATCATCAAGAAATCCGGAGCTTGATAAGATAGGCAAAAATAAGGCAAGAGTGATAATAATGAACAAATTTGATCTTGCCGATGAGGCTGTAAGCAGACAATGGGCCAAGTACTTCGAAGAACAGGGCGCAGGATGCGTTTTGATGGATTCACGGAATAAAAAAGGCATCTCCGAGGTAAAGAAAGTAATTGCAACGTCCTGTGCCGCAAAGAAAGCAAGAGATGCGGCAAGAGGCATAAAGAACAGGCCTGTGAGAGCCATGGTGGCAGGTATACCGAATTGCGGTAAATCAACATTTATCAATACTTATGCCGGCCGATCAGCTGCGAAGACAGGAGATAAGCCGGGCGTTACCAAGGGTAAACAGTGGATAAGGCTCGGATCTGACCTGGAGCTTTTGGATACTCCCGGAATCCTCTGGCCTAAATTCGAAGACAAAGAGATAGGCGCACATCTTGCGATGATAGGTTCGGTCAATTCCGATATACTGGATATGGACGAAGTCGCATATGAGATAATAGAATTTTTAAAGAAGGAATATCCGGGAAGGGTTTCGGAACGTTACGGTGTTGATGAGACCCATGACAGTGCGGGACTTTTGGAAGAGATCGCCATTGCAAAGGGGTGGATCAGAAAAGGCGCGGAAGCGGATATAGGAAAATGCTCTCAAATGATAGCTGGTGATTTTAAGAGCGGAAGACTTGGAAGGATATCTCTGGACAGACCGGAGCAGTACAGAGGCGAAGAATGAAACGTATAGAAGATGATAATGATCTTGAATTGATAAGACTGGATTCCGATGATGACTGGAGCAGCAGACGCCCCCGTCGCAGGTATCTGAAGGAAGACAGCGACTTGCCCGAAGATGATGAAGAAGATGATGATGACGAAGAAGAAGTTACTTCAGAAAAAGGAAGCAGAGGTCAGGCTATATTAAAAGAGATATTGCATGACAGCCTGTTTTTGCTTGCTGTATTCATCATCACGCTTATGCTTGTAAAATTCGTGGGACAGCGTACCGTTGTGGTTGGAGAGAGTATGGAGACCACACTTCAGGATGGCGATAATCTTATAGTTGATAAGATCTCTTACAGGTTCAGGCAGCCTGAAAGATTTGAGATCATAGTATTTCCGTACATCTATCAGGATGAGACTTATTACATAAAACGTGTGATCGGATTGCCCGGAGAGACGGTCAGGATAGATGAGAACGGTACAATATTTATAAATGATGTTCCGTTGGAAGAGAATTACGGCAGAGAAGTGATCACTGATCCCGGTAATGCATACAATGGCATTACGCTCGGTGAAGATCAGTATTTTGTACTGGGCGATAACAGAAATCATTCTTCGGACAGCAGATTCGCCGCTGTGGGTATCATCCAGGGAGACCGGATAATAGGCAGAGCTATCTGTCGCATTTATCCTTTTTCGAAATTCGGAAGTATGACGCCGAAAAAATGAGAGCCGAGGGTGTTATGGCTGATAAAATGACTATCACAGAGATAAAAAAAGAATTCGATATACTTTCCGAAAGCGATCCGGAATCTTTTATCAAGCGCTTTGAACGCGATGAGAGGACTCAGGTAAAGAATCTGGTTGCCAGAGCAGAAAAAAAGATTGCTGCTTTGGAAAAGGAAAAGGCACGCATGATAAAGATGTTTGAATTTGAACGCAGGTATTCAGACTATTCTTATATCTGCGGCATTGATGAAGTGGGCCGGGGACCTCTTGCGGGACCTGTTGTGGCAGGTGCGGTGATACTTCCGAAAGACTGTGACATTTTATATCTAAATGATTCCAAGCAATTATCCGAAAAAAAGAGAGAAGAGCTTTATTCCGTCATTATGGAGAAAGCGGTATCTGTGGGACTTGGATTTTCATCTCATGAACTGATAGATGAGATAAATATCTTACAGGCCACTTATGCAGCTATGAGGGAAGCTGTTTCGAAGCTGGATCCGGCCCCGGATCTCCTTCTTAATGATGCGGTTAAGATCCCGGAGCTTACTATGGCTCAGGTTCCCATAATCAAGGGAGATACACTCTCTGCATCCATATCGGCAGCAAGTATCGTGGCTAAGGTTACGAGAGACCGTATGATGGTAAAGTATGATGAGATCTATCCCGAATATGGTTTTGCCAAGAATAAAGGTTACGGAAGCAGCGAACATATTGAAGCTCTTAAGAAATACGGCCCTACGCCGATACACAGAAGATCATTTATCAAGAACTTTGTTTAGTTAACGTATATATCACGGAGAAGGCATATGAGTCTGTTTGGACAGGTATTCAGTACGGGCGCGGTTATACGTCCGCAAAATATACAGAATACTGCGGTGGGCAGAAACAACGAAGGTTCTGCCGTATTGTCTTCACTTTCAAACGGTCAGACCATTTCGGGAAAGATAGCCTCCGTTAACGGTTCTAACGTCTCCATAGATCTTGGGGGCGGAGCTATGATAAATGCAAAATTAGACTCTTCCATGGCTCTTTCAGAGGGCCAGACGGTTACATTTGAAGTTCGTTCGAACGGCAATGATCAGATCTCACTTTCACCTTTATATACCAATGTGGCTCAGGGGATCACTGCGGAGAATGCACTTGCTTCCGCAGGTATGACTGTTAATTCAGATACTCTTTCAATGACTCTCGCCATGATGAATTCGGGAATGAGCATTGACAGTAAATCTCTGGGAGATATGTATCATGCCATCTCATCTTTTCCGGGAGAAAATATAACCAATCTGGTGGAGATGAGATCATTGGGTATTCCTCTGGATCAGGGAAATGTTGAGCAATATTCTGCTTTTAAGAATTATGAGAACAGTATTTCAGAGGGGCTCAGAGATATCGCAGAGAATGCCATCAGGCTCTATGATGAACTAAATTCATCGGGGGATGGCGATAAAGCAGTATCCTTCATGAGACAGTTTACCGATATCGTGACAGGACAGAATGCTGCAGATGGGACGCAGAGCGTCTATCAGGATAATGATTTGCCCGAAGCAGGAAAAGCACCGGCCGGAAAGGTTATCCTTACCGAAAATACCGAAGCTGCGGTTGATACGCTTAAGGATAAAGGTTCTGTAGAGGTGATGGATATGATAGATACGAAAAACGATATCGTATCTTCCGATAAGGCTTCGGTGGTTATTGATAACAGTGCGGCCGTAGAGACTGATCCTTTGGAGAATGTTTTAGCGGGAATAAAGGAATTTGCAGAGAAGGGCGAACTCTTGGATGCTGATAACTCGAAGCTTTCGGAAACCGCACCGGATGAGAGAGCGCGTGCCTTAAACACCGGTCAAAATAATACACCGGCAGAAGGTCTTAAAAATCAAATGATCGATCTTCTTAAAGAACATAATGCACCGGAAACTCTGATCAGATCCTTTGAAAAAGTGACACCTGACGATACCGGTATGATGAAGGCTGCGGGAGAATTCTTAAAGATGCTGGACGAGAATGCTCCGGCTCTTAAGAATGACTTCTTAAAGGGTGATATAAAAAGGATGTTGTCATCCGATGACTTCAGACAGACTGCGATAAATGCATTAAAGCAGAGCCTGTCGCTTACGCCTGAGGAAGTGGCCGATAAATCCAATGTCAGGGAACTGTATCAAAAGCTTGATATGCAGGTTAAAAATCTTACCGGGATGCTGAGCACTATCGCTCATCCCGA
>Ga0256407_10005552_pt1 | contig 20093 bp, 10 predicted proteins | sample RumenRJG_04DNA_FD_193489 | JGI IMG/M metagenome (GOLD analysis project Ga0256407, IMG submission 193489) | Bovine rumen microbial communities from Lethbridge, Alberta, Canada - RJG_04 | ecosystem: Host-associated > Mammals > Digestive system > Stomach > Rumen | place: Canada: Alberta... | reverse complement strand
TTTCAATGCGGCGTCCACGGTCTGGATATTCTCCTTACAGACATCGTACATGGAGCGTGGCATCGTGGCAGCAAGGGCAACGGCGGCTTCCTCGCCTACTAAAGCAATAAGCTGCTTCAAAAAAGCAGAATCAGCGGTAATCGGCACACCGAGTAACGATTCTTTGTGTTCCTCAATCCATGCATCAGCGGTGTCTTTGTCGAATGCCTTTAATTTTGCGAGGACCAGCTTATCAACGATATCTGGATTGTGTGGATCGTCGTCATAAAGGGCCGAGAGTGCAATATGGCGGATAATCGGGGGCAAGCAGGAGAAAGCGCTCATCACTTTTGCGTTTGTACCAAAATTCCACTTCTTGAAATACCTATAGAAAAGGTAGCCATACAGATTGAACACGCTGTCCAGTATCTCGCAATATTCTTCCTTGGTGGCGACCCTCCTATTCTTTGTATGGTTACGCTCATTCCCTGTTGCTCGAATATTCTCTAAGGAGTCGCGAAAAAGGGGTTCAGTAAAACCGTGCCTGTCCAATTTGGCAATTGTGCGATCATTTCCTATTTCAATATTTGCATCACAGGGATAATTCAACAACCGCCTAAGTATGATTTCTGTGTATTGCCGGAGTTTTTGTACCCTTGTTCCGTATGATTGTCCGTCTAAATAGAATATATCTCCGAAAAACTCTATGATGAGGTTTTTATACTCGTTGTTGTTATATAAAGAGCCTTTTGCCATATTTTTTACCTCTATGCATTTACAATCATTCTGCAGAAGATAGGTCATCAGCTACCTTCGCATTTTATTCCCTTATGGTTCCTTCTTTTATGTGGCAACTAATACCGTGATCAGAGCAAAACTGTTCTACAGCAGCGGCGCATTCGTTGAAAAACTGCTTATGTCGCTTATATGCGGTTACTTCGGTGCTATAGTTCATTCTCCCAAATACTATTCTATCCACAAAGCAGACTTCTTCGAGCAATTCATCTAATCTCTGTTCGAGGATATTTGGGGTCGGGTACGGCTCTATGCTGACCCATGTCTTACATCCGGCATCGTGCAGCGCTTTTAGTGCCGCCAGCCTCTGATCTAATGGCGCAGACCCGGGCTCGATCCGTTTTCTGAAATCTTCGCTTAATGTAATGAGCGTGATACCGTATTCGTTATCTCTGGAAAACGTTGAAAGTTCAACAGGGAGAATTCCTTTTGTGAGCACGGTGCACTTTATCCCGGCAGAGTTCAATTTCTTAATGGCGGAAGTGCTCATTTTCGCGATTTCAGGATACTGGTACATGAACGGGTCTGTGGAAAAGCAGAGATGTACAGACGCTATTTTGTTTTTCAGCCGAGGTATTTCTGCATCAAGCAACTCAATGGTATTTGAAACTAAATATGGCTCTATCCACTCTTCATACGATTTTATTTGCCCAAAGCGCTTCTTCATTATAAAGGCATAACATGGATATTTACAGCCATGAGCACAGCCTTGTATGTGATTCATAGTATAATCCCCATACTCGACACCTGTCTTATAGAGCATGGTTTTTCTTTCTATGTAGCCCTTGATGCTTTTCATTTCGCGTATCCCTTCTGAGAAAAACTGATCTTATCACGAGTAGTTTTTGCGCCATAGCTACGCTTCAGCTCGTTTTTAATTTTATTTCTGAAACCGTCGGACGGAAAAATCGGATGTTCATCAAGCAAATCCCACAATCTGTCAAACGGCACATTTATCTGGCCATCAAAGGCATCCTGCAGATAATCCGCAATGTCTTTTATGTAATAACAGGACTCATCAGCCTGCGTCTTAGCAATGCCCTCACCTGAAAAATCAAGCATGAGCTGGTATTCCGAGCCATGAGTATTTTTCGTGGAAGACTTTCCCCCGAAGGTCTGCCATGCTGACTGTTTATACAGTTTAAACCCCTTGATGTTGCTTGTACAATGGATCAGATTGTACACAATTGCATTTTTCTCATTGAAAAACGGAAACGCAGCGATATATAAAGAACGGAAACGATTGCGGTGAAGGGCTGTAATGATTGCCTCTACGCGCTGTTCATATGCTTTTTTATCGCTACCATAAGGTACCAGTCTCTCCAGATCCATCAGGTATGTTTGCTCGTACTTGTTTCTGGCTTCTTCTTTCTTGACCTTTCTGACCGCTCGGATAGGATCAGATACCATGTGATTAATGATTACTTCGCTCCAACTATTTATGAATGGCAGGATAGCCCTCCAATCTATAGAGGCATCGAAGGGATCGTAAACGAGAAGGTAGTGTTTATTGCTTTCTATCCTGCTGCCGATCCGTTTTGCAAGAATATTTCCGTCCTCAGTCGAAATATGGATATGGTAGTTGTTTTTCTCCTGCGGCATAAGCGTAGCGAGATGCGCTGTTTTCCCGGAACTTAAGTCACTAAAGTATAAATCGATTTGTTTCTGGGGATACTGCCCTGAAATGTCACGGAGATATTTTGCGATTCGTACTGGGGTGCCGAATACCTGGTTGCCATCATCGTCAACATATTCTCCGCTGTTGGACATACAGTCAATAAAGACAAGGCCGTTGCAATACGGGTTTTGAAGGAGCTTATGCGCCCATGCCTCAACATACTTTTCGATCAGCTCAAATTTCTTAATCGTGTGTGGATTAGCGTGGCCAATGATTTCATCATTATTGCTCATAGTTTTTCCCCCTTTGAAATAGGTGCCGTGAGAGCAACGCTATTCTATTCATTTATTATACCATTTCCCAGTGCTTATCGAACACACAAAAACAGTGGATTTATCAGTATTTTTTCAGTATAGCAGACAGCTGATACAGATCCTCGCCATTATAGTAGGAGTATCCGTCCTCACGCTCTGCAAAGCCGTTAGCAGCAATGAAGCCAAGGCGTACGACATTTAATGCGTCGATTTCTCGAACCTGGCCTGCTTCTCTATGGATTTCATCAAGCGTCATCGGATTCTGGTAATACTTCGCTTCATAAATCTCATATTCATCTCCGAACTCGAGAGCAACATCAAACTCGCCGTTTCGATGGCGGACTGGATCATCATAGTAATAAGTGCCGATGTTCGTGATTCCGGGGAGTTTGCCGCTTTTGGCCACCTGAGAGAAAAAGCTCCGGCACAGCTCTTCAAATCGGTGTGGGACGAACTCAGACAGCAGTGTAGGAGAAACGATCTGCTCAAAGAATGTACGTGCGCCTATCATTTGCAGGGCGCTCTTGTTGGGGTAAACATAGGCATAGTAAAATCGTATTAGATTATCATTGATCTCATAATACTTCTTTTTCGCGTCGTTGGGCTTGTTGATTGGCGCTACCTGACGCACCAACTCCATCGAAGCCAGGGATTTCATTTGTTTGGCAAGATTCCCTGTACTGTTGGATTGCAGCTTGTTCTCAAGCTCTGTATAGCGTTTCTTCCCGTTGCTGAGAGCAGCCAGAATCCGCTCCGCATTTACGGCGTTGGTGTAATCGGACAGCAGGATATTGGATGCGTACAGATTGACCGGATTGCTGGGGGCCAGGATTGTCCGGATGATATTCTCTTCCAGCGTTTCCTCATCGCGCAGCTGTTGAAGAACAAAAGGTGAGCCGCCGAAAACACTGTAGAACGCTATTTTTTCATAGGGTGTCTTGGAGGGATAGAAGGCTGCCGCTTCCCGGTAGTTTAACTCCTGCAAATGGATAATCAGGCCAAAGCGCCCATAAAGCGCGTCCTTTTCCTCCAGTAGATTCTTCATAACACTGATCTGCGAGCCGGAGAGAATCAGGCTGATGTTGTCGAGCTTTGTATCCACGATGCTCTGGAAAACAGAATCGATCTTTTGGGATTCAACAAAGGTGCTCAGATACGGGTATTCGTCGATGACAACAACGAACTCACTTGGAAGAGAATTCAGAAACGCGAAAACATCCTGGAATGTTTCAAACGAGGACGTAAATGGCAGCACCCGCTCCGCAAGCAGCACCTTCACAAAAGCATCCACATTTTCCTTTACAGTACCCTTGATGCATTCATAATAAATAGCTGTTTTGTCCTGCTGTTGCAAGGCCTCCTTAATCAGCCGGGTTTTGCCGACACGCCTTTTCCCGTAGACAAGCGCAACATGATTGTTTCTCTTCATTGCAGACGCAAGTTGAGAAAGCTCTTCCGACCTGGCAACAAACATAAGGGGCCCTCCTTTTATGCTGAATTTTGATTCAGTGAATTTTCTTTCAGTTAAATAATACTTGGTGAAACGGGATTTGTCAACTGTTTCTTGCGTTTGTATACAGATCTTAGGCAGCGGCAGTTTTTTCTATTGTCTAAAAGACTGTCTAGACAGGTGGGGCTTTTACCCAATTAGACAATCCTGGTACATCCAATTGGTTAAAACATTGGTTAAAGATTGGTTAATTTTTGGATTCCTTTCCGTGATTAACCAAGCGTCTATCCAATTAACTTGATTAAGCATCTCGCGTTGGAGAGAAACTAATCGTCTCCATTTGTGCAACTACAGCTTGAATTTCACTCATATTTTGAACTTCTGCGCATTCTTATTGCTTTTACACGGACAGGAGCAGCTACAGACCGACAGGGAATTTCTTGGTTTTATTTGGTAGGATTGGGTAAAAGTTATTTGTTTAACCAATCTCCAGTCAGTAGGTCTTGCTAAATATCCTGACTGGAGATGCGGTGGAATATCTGCAAACAGTAACGTAGAAAACATAATTTGATTAATGGAAGAGTATGCTTGTACATTAATTGTACTGCGCTGCTTTTAGCATATCAAGATAGCTGCGCGAGATTGGATGCATTTTTACTAACGAAATAATGCGAAAAGCAAACAAGGTCAAAATTAAATCTAAGATTATTTAGCTTATTTTTGAGATTTAACAAGCAAAAACAAGAAATAAGCAAAATCCCTTTGCTTATTTTTGATTGATTATTTAGTTTTTTTGTGTTATTGTTAGTTTAACTTGGAGGTGATCAAAATGCTGCAGAGTGAATTGGTTGAACTGGCTGACAGAATTCGTTCTCGAAAAGCAGAATCGCAAACTATCGAAGTGAAAGCAGCGCACAGAGGATGCCCTGAGAAGCTGAGAGACACGCTTTCCAGCTTTTCAAATCAGGATTCTGGTGGCGTAATCGTGTTTGGTCTTGATGAGAAGTCGAATTTTGATCCTGTTGGGATTTATAATGCGCAGGATCTGCAGAAACACGTCACGGAGCAATGCAATCAGATGGTACCTCCTGTCCGTGCAGTTTTCACTTTGACTGAGTATGAAGGCGAACTTCTGTGTTCAGCTGAAATTCCGGCAGTTGATCTGTCTGAACGCCCCTGCTATTATTCCGGATCAGGAAGAATACAGGGTTCCTATGTCCGCGTCGGTGATGCAGACCTCCATATGACCGATTATGAGATATACTGCTATGAAGCCTTCCGCCGCCATTTGCATGACGATGAAAGGCCAGTAGAGCGTGCATCAGAAGCTGTTCTTGACAAAAATCTAATTGACGAGTATATCCGAAACCGACAGAAAGATCGTCCTGGTTTTAGCAAGCTCAATCCCGCGCAGACCTATGATATGCTAGCTATTACAAGAAATGGGCATCCAACTGTCGCTGCAATTATGAATATGGGCATTTATCCGCAGGGTTATTTTCCTCAATGGGGAATAACCGCCATTGTGGTTCCGGGCAAAGAAATTGGCGATGTTGCGGAAGATCATGCCCGTTTTCTCGACAACAAACGCATCGAGGGAACAATTTACACCATGGTAGAAGAAGCTCAACAATTCTGCCTTCGGAACATGAAAGTCCGCACCATTATAGACCCATCTACGGGAAAGCGAACCGACCGCACAGAATATCCTCCGGATGCAATCCGTGAGGCAATTCTAAATGCCCTAATTCACCGGGATTACAGCTTCTATACAGAGGGGACTCCTGTACAGATCAACTTTTTTGCAGATCGTTTAGAAATCCATAGTCCTGGAAGTCTATATGGGCGAATGACAGTTGAGCAACTCGGATATGCCAAAATGGACCTCCGCAATCCAGCTCTCGCTGTAATGGCTGAAGCGATTACCGGCTCTGAAAACAGATATTCCGGTATCCCAACTATGCGAAGAGAGTTAGCAGCCTACGGCTTGCCTGCGCCTGTGTTTGAAAACCGCAGAAATGAGTTTGTAGTTACCTTCTATAACTCTCCCATCTGTGCACCAAACGATGTAGAGCAAGAACAGCCGAACCGCAATCAGGAAAATAGGCTTCTCGATTATTGTAAAACGCCCAGAACGCGGAAAGAGATTGCAGAATTTCTTGAAATTAAGACTGTCTTTTATGTGATGCAGCGCTATATTCAACCTCTTCTGGATGACGGAAAGCTTGCTATGACAATACCAGATCGGCCAAGCAGCAAAAAGCAAAAGTTCTATACAGTAGCGTAAGAAGCAACCCGGAATCATATGTACACCACGTACTATGATTCCGGGTTTTGCTATTTTCTCCAGTAATTGTAGTTTTACTGCAATTACTGGAGAAAATACGCCTATTTTGCCAGCTCCAGAAAAGCGGCTCTGTGCTCCTCCAGGATGCGATGCGTGATTTTCTCAAAAGCGCTTATTCTCTCTAGCTTGGCCAGGTAGGTCATCATCTTCAATTACAATCACATTGACCTTTCCGCTGTGCGCGGTGCAGGCATCCAGCGCGATGATGCCAGGGCCGTAGTACGGGCTGAAATCCGCGTCGGGGCCGAACTCAGAGCCTTTCCCCTCGTACTTGCTGTGGCCGTAGGAGCAATGCCAGTGCCCGCAAAGGATCGACTTTTCTTCCATGCAGTACTGTGCTGCGTCCATCCCGTTATACCACCGGGCGTAGCGCCAACCCTCCGGCCCGGTCTCCCGCCAGTCCGAGTAATAGCTGTAGCCGCCGTCGCGCTCACGGATGCTTGGGATCCAGCCGTGGACGAAAATGTAGTGCGCAGTCTCGTAGTAGTCAATGGTTGCCGGAATGATTTGCCGATAGTATGGCGTCTCCCGCGCTGTCTCGGCGAAATCCCAATGCCGGATCTCCGCCATGGTCGGGTCAAAGCCTGTCAGCTGAAGTGCGGTTCCGTAAGTGCCGTTGTTCACATGATACTGGACGGGAAGCCCTTCATCTATGGTAATCATTTCTTCGAAGAGATCTTCATGATTCCCGCGGATTAGGATCACAGCATCCTGCTCCATGAGCTGAAGGATATATTTCTGCATCTTTACCGCTTCCTGCCCACGGTCGAAGATATCGCCCAGGATAATCAGCTTGTGCGGCTCGGGATCGTTGAAATACCCCGCCTCATCCAGTGCTTTATGAAATTCAGTATAAAAGCCGTGAACATCGGCGGTGACGTAGTATTTCATGGGCTTTTCTTTTTTGCATCTGGTAGAGTCAAGTCCCTAGAATTACTCCCGTCAAGGACACCTTGACGGGAGTAACCGCGATTTACCGTTTGTCTCTCGGCGGGCATGGGTCATGGCCATGAGAATCAGACCATTGAATCTTTCCATTCTGACCATGGGAGATTAATTCTGTGCCCTGATTTCTGCTGATGATCCTGCCGGCATCAATGGCTTCTTGCTTTGTTGCATAGTGCCCACTAGCTCGCTGGGATCCGCCGCGCTTGACATTCCACCCGCCGTCGGGTGCTGGAACAATGTGATGTGTTTGTCTTGGCATTTTGTTTACCTTTCAAATCAAAGAAAATATTTGAAAGGGGTGAGACCACCGATCCCCCTCTTGAACTATGCGCTCAGCTTATGAGCGCTTCCGGGGAACCCAGAACGCGAACGCTCGTTTTCCCCGCTCTCGCGCATAAAGTCGGCGACCATCACGTAGAGTGATGTACGGACGGAATACAAGCACGTATTCTGTTGTGTCTTTAGCCAAATATGGCTCCTCCTTTCTCACAGATTTCAGACTAGCCAGCGCAAGGACATACTGAAGCAATGCGCAAGACTGCTACATCACAAAATGATGATACAGAAAAGCGTTTTTCTGGCGAATCTGATGCAAGACTTGAAAAAGTCGGAGCCATCATGTAAACTAACATTTGTGTGTGAGTTAGTTGGTGGTCTCAGCCCCGACTTCTCCAAGTGCGCCCTGCCTGTTTGCACCAGGCTGGGCGCTTCTTTTATGTCCAACGGCAATAGCCGTTCAGACCAGAGCTTTGGCGTAATTCAAATCAAAGAGCATCATTTGCTCATCGATAAGTGCGCCTTCAACGCGGAATCCGTGATTTTCAAATGTCGTCCCAAACAAGCGCTCAAACGTAGCGATCAAATCACGAGAGTTCCAGCGAACGGAGAAAACTTCGTTTCCTTTCTCCTTGCTTCCCTTCTCTTTATAGAAAGGAACAGATTGCGGGGTGTTTTCAGGACATGCTTGGAGCACGACTTGCTTTTTCTCATTATTAATAAGAAGACGCACGTGTGAGGGACAGCCAAGCTTGAGTGTAACTGCTTTACTGAAAGTCATACCATTTCTCGTAACGGAGAAGTAAGGTACGCCCTCTGAAAAGTCAAACACTTTGAATCCCGTTAAGTCCATGCACTCACACCCTTTCACCTGTATATTATATTTGATTGTCATTGTTGCGTCAAGTGTAAAGTTCGCACAGATCTTGCGCCTATATCTGCACCAATTTCGTTTATTTCTCCACTTGACTTTTTGGTAGTTTTGCTCCGCGCGTTTTCTCGGTCACAAGTGTATCGTATGTGTCAGAGTTTGTGTGCGGTGTTCGCCTCGCTTATCGTGTTAAGCTTGTACGGCCTTCGTCCGAAAAAGTTTCCCCTGCGTGGCCGGATGAATAGTCCGAGAATACTGCACTAATTCTGACTGTGATTTTGCGTAATGGCAGGTCCTAAACCGTTGACTTACAAGGATTTTTACGGTATTATTGTTCTATGTTATAGAACACAGAACACTCGTAGAAAGGAGGTGGTGATTTTGCGAAAGCCGGACAAAGTTTCTGCAGAGGAGAAGCGAAAGCGAGAGAAGCTGGGTAAAGCACTAAAGCAGCTCAGAGAGAAACGTGATCTCAGCCTTCGCCAAGTAGCGGAACCGATCGGGATAGTCGCCTCGCAGCTGATGACGCTGGAATCCGGAGCAAACGTTCCGTCTCCCAAAGTTTATAACGGTCTCGTCAATCTCTTAAAACCGAGCGCGAGCCAGCGCAAATCGTGGGACAAACTCTACTCTGAGCTTCGCGGAACACCGCCTCCGGATGTCTGTGAGATTGTCATGGCAACAGAGGGAATGAACGACGCCCTTCGCTTACTTGACGGCATATCGCTCACGCCTGAGCAACTGCAAGAACTAAAAGAGACTCTTCTGAGGTTTCGACCACCAGACAAGGGAGGGGGCGAGTGCAATCAGTCTGTATAGCCAGCATTCCGCCCCGCGAAAGAGACGAATAAATAAGGAGAACATATACCGATGAAAACTGTATTAGAAACCTGTATCCCACGGCACAGCATTTTGCAGGGCACTTTCAATCCTGAGATTTTTACCGCAGCCCTCGGACCTGTTATTCAGCATTACAAAGGCCACGGCGGAACAATTGATGCGATCTATACTGATGCGTTTGCATTTTTCCGCGATGCGACGTATCCCACGGAAGGCCTGCGGCAGACAGTATCCAATGTGTTCCGCCGGATTGCCGGTGATCCCTCTGTGCCCTCTATCCAGCGCATGGAAACGGCGTTTGGCGGAGGCAAAACGCATAACCTGATTGCCTGCGTCCATATAGCATATAGAGGCAAAGAAATCGCAGATGTTACCGGTGACATCCTGGATCCGCAGTATCTCCCGGAGCCGAACTCTGTGACAGTTGTCGGCATTGCCGGTGATGAAATCCCTGTCAACAAGATCCGAGGGGATCGACTGATTCCGTATACCCTTTGGGGTGAACTTGCCTATCAGGTTGGCGGGGAGGAGCTGTATCGCCGTGTGAAGGACGAGGCGGAGTCTTTTGCGGCGCCCGGTCGGCACTTTCTGGAGACTGTTCTTGCAGACCGGAAGGTTCTGATCATGCTCGATGAGCTTGCCCAGTACGCCGCTCGTCTGGAGGTAGCTGTTCCCAATCAGGGGGCAGACCAGCTTGCTGCATTCCTGATGGCGCTGAACGGCTATGCCAAGAATCATGCCGGAATTGCGATCGTCGTGACGCTGGCCGGCGCGGCGGACGCATTCTCCCGCCAGACGGAGAGCCTGACTCGCCTGCTGAACAAGATCGGCAGCGGCGATATCAAGAAGGATGATGCAGTTGTCCTTGCTGAGCGCGCCTCCCAGGGCATTACCAGCGTTGTCATGCGTGACGCAACTGCCATCACGCCTGTGCAGGCAAACGAAATATCCGCGGTGCTTGCCAAGCGCCTGTTTGAGTCGATCGATCCGAGTGCTGCGCAGGCAGCTGTTGAAGCTTATACAGAGCTATACAGCCGCAACTCTTCCATGCTGCCGGAGGAAGCGACCAATATCCGCTTCCGCGATAGGATCCTTTCCAACTATCCCTTCCACCCGACTCTGATCGATTTTCTGAACAACAAGCTTGCCCAGGCGGAAAACTTTCAGGGAACGCGCGGCGTTCTCCGCGTTCTGGCGCTGACCATCCGCAGCATCTGGAACAAAAAGACGCCGGTGCAGGTGGTCCACGTCAGCGACATCGACATGCAGAGCAGCGCCATCGTCAATGAGCTTCTGGGCCGGACCGGAAGCGCCGATCTACGACAGGTTCTCAATGCCGATATCGGCTCGGTGGATACCCATTCCCTGCAGGGCGGCCTGAGTAATGCACAGCGCCTGGACCGCAGAAACCCACATCCGGATGGGCTGCCTTTCTATGAGATGACCTGGAAGGCCGTCTTCCTGAACAGCTTAGTCGGAAGAAGCGAAGGCAAGAGCTCCAAAGTGTTCGGTGCCTCCCAGAAGGAGCTGATCTTTGAAGTCTCCACGCCGTTGCTGGCTCCCTCCCAGGTTCGTACCGCGCTGGATGAAATCTCCGAAAGTGCGTTCTATCTCCGCTATGAAGACGGCAAATATTTTGCTCATCTGGAGCCCACCATCAATAGTGTGCTGGCCATGATCCGCCAAACAATTGATGATCGACAGGTAAGCCAGAAATTACGCACGGTTTCGGATGGGCTCGTCCAGGACAATTACATGTTTCGCGTGGAGCACAGTGTAAAATACCCCCAGGACATCCCCGATATGGTAGATCACCCGACTATTGCCGTGGTCGCCCTTGACGCCAGGGAGATCAACCTCAAGGAAATGTTTACCACCCGTGGAGACGGCGTCCCGCGCATCCGGCAGAACACTGTGCTGCTGCTTGTCCCCAAGAGCGTCAAAGCTGTAGGTGCAGGGAACGAACAGATGGGGATGTTCGACGACAAGAAAGCGGATGAAGAGGCGCGAAACAGGCTGGAAGGCATTGCCAGACAGGTACTTGCCATCAAAGCGCTGGAAGACAATCCCCAGGCATATGGCATCGCCCCGACGAAGCTCCGTGATCCGGAGTTCGTAGAGCGGAAAAGCGAACGAAACATGGCGCTCGTCACCACTGTGAACGAGATGTACAATGGCTTCTATTATGCTAACAGCACTGGCAATTTTGAGCGCAAAGAACTGCGCGCAGGTGCAGGCGAAGGCGGCGCAACCATTCTCAGCCAGATCCAGAAAATCCTGACGGACGCTGAAGACCTGGTTTATGCAGATGGCGGTCGTTTCGGCACCGCGAAGCTGTCCACGCTGGCAGACTCCTTCTTCTTTAAGAATGATGATAAAGCTGTCTGCTCAGATCTGTTCATGCACTTCCTGAACTACCGCGGCTGGCCGATCCTTGCCAGCAAGCAAACACTGGAAACCCTTCTGCGCGAAGGCGTCGGGAGTGGAAATTGGGTGGCATACAAGCGCTCTGAAGATCCCACCGATACATTGCCGGGCGAGTTTTACAGCCAGAAGAAGCCTCTCCCCATCACCGTTGACCTGATAGGCGGCGGATACTCCATTATGACACTGGCCGGCGCAAAGAAGCGCGGCTGGACAGAGACCGACGCGGTTCCCAATGAAAAGGTCAAGGCGGCAGTCCGGGAGATCATGCAGACCTCCGGCGCTGTCACGGTGCAGGATATCACGACTGCCGTCCAGACGCAGCTCTCGAATGCGACGGAGCAGCAGGTGCAGGACATTATCCGCGATTCCGTTCAGGGCAGCGGCTACAGCCTGTACAGCGGCGATGTCCACCAGCGCAGCAAGCCGGGCGAACTGGTAAGCGGCTTCACCGCCTTCAGCCATGAGATCCAGCCAGATGATGTGCTGATCACCAATGCCGAGCTCAGTGAGCGCGGCTGGCTGGACTCCACCGCACGTGGCATCCGTTTGGACGGGAACGACGGCGCGCGGAAGCTGGCGCCCATCCTGAGACGTCTGGGCAGTCTCTACACCCGCAGCGGCGCGACGAGCACCATCGACAATCTGGATATCTCTGACTTGAAGCTGGCGGGCGGCGGCACCCTGCGCATCGCACTGGAAAATGTCGGACCCACGGATATCAAGCGGATGGATGAGCTGTTTGCCATCCTCGCAGACATCACCAAGGTCACTGATGCAACAGAGGCAGAGCTTCGGATCTACAATCCCGATGAAAACTGCGCTCTGGTCAAAGAACTGAAAAAGTAAGGAGGGTCCTATGGCTACATTGAACGGAAAACAACAGCGCGTCGTGGATGCGATGCAGCCGATGCTGAAGACCGCTCCCTGGGTTCTTCGCGTCACAGAGCGCAAAGATTATACCGGCGCCATCCTGGAAGTGTGCGAGCGCTATGATACCGGCAACAACACCACCCGACTGAGGGAATACGGCCGGATCTATAACGGTACACTGCGCACCTGCAAAAGTGCGATACGCTATATGATGAGCCAGGTTTTGGATGAGATGGGCCGCCCGCTTGGGATCCAGGAACTGATCGATGACAGGATTGAATACCGTGGCATTATCCCTCTGGATATTACGACCGGCGCAAAGCTGGCGCTGCTGTTCCGGCTTCACCCCAGGGTGAACAGCCAGAAGAGAATTGAGTTGATGGCGTGGCGCATCGAACGGTTTTCACGTGAAGAGACTTTGTACTGGCTGACAAAAACGACCATGCAGACTTATGGGGCGCGCAGTGTCGAATGGGCGAAATCCGGCCTCCGTCTGATGCTGGCCGGACAGCAGAAAGACGAAGACGAAGTAGACCGTCTGCTGGAACAGCTGAGAAAGTGAGGAAGAAATGGCATACGAAAAGAAACTGATCGAAGGCAATTTCCCCTGCCAGCAGGTCGGCGCCGAGACAAAGCGGGAACGCGGTGCAAATAGCATGCTTCCTCCGGTTTACTACCTGCATGTCTGGTGGGCGCGCCGTCCCTTAACGCCCAGCCGCGCCGCGGTTCTGGGCAGCATTCTGCCTGCGGACGTCGCCCCGGATGAGTTTATGAAGGAACTGGGGATCGTAAAAAAGCAGGCGGTCGTCGGCGGTCAATGCTGGACTTTGGTAGGGAAAAACCTCACGCTGATCGATAAAGATGACAGCGGGGAGTTCATCTATTATTCTGCCGATTATCAGAAAGCTCTGGATAAAGAGAATGAACGTCGGGTCGCGGTTCGGGAGTATCTGCGCAAGCTTTGTGAAGCGGAACCCTCTTTCTCTGAGGACAGCCTTGTAAAGACTTGGATGAGCGAAAACGCGCCGATCCCCGTCGAATTGATGGTTCTTACGAGAATCCCCGTCATTACAGTCCCGGCAAATCCCGCACATATCAACGAGAGGATCGCCTTTGCCGCCAGTGACAGAGTAGTCGAGATCCTCGGCGAGCCAATCAAAATCGATCCTGAAGATCTGTACGGCTATGGTCGTGCCTATGAGACGCCGATCCATACGGACTTCAGCAACATCACCGTCCTTGATCCGACAGCGGGCGGCGGTTCCATCCCCTTTGAGGCAATGCGCCTGGGCTGTAAAGTGATCGCAAACGACCTGAATCCTGTTGCCACCGGAATCGAGATGGCAACGCTGCAGTACCCGGCGCAATTCGGGGATTCTCTGCTGAAAGACATTGAGCATTATGGGGCGCTTCTGGAAAAAACCGTATCCGAAAAAATGGCGCCTTACTACTTCTTTGCAAAGCCGCAGGGAGAGGATCGAAAAGCGCTTCTGAAGCAATGCGGCGGATCGGAAGAGTTGTTTAAGCGATTCGATGTCCCGGAATATGATCAGCAGGGTCTTCTGTACTGCCGCGAAGTCACCTGCCCGCACTGCGGGGAGCGCGCTCCGCTGCTGAATGCCTTCGCCTTATCCAAGAAAAAGGATGGCTGGATGGTGCTTCCCAAGATCGAAGGTCTCCCGGGAAGTAAAAAGGTGCGCTTTATTCCGACACGTCTGGTAAATGGAAAAGGTCCTCACGGGGAGGATCCGGAAGCCGGAACCGTATATCACGGAACCGGTACCTGCATCCACTGCGGACAGGCCATCGAGAGTGAGGAGATCAAACGCCAGGCCAGGGGGGAATCTCCCTATGGGAGGTGGAGCGATCGGCTGTACTGTGTCGTTGGGGTCCGGGAACAGCCCAAGTTGGATAAACAGGGGAAAGTGCAGGTATATACGTCTGGCCCTGACAAAGGTAAAGTTCGTACCGAAAAAGCAATATTCTTCCGTGAACCTGTTCAGGAAGACTTGGATACCATTGATCTTGCGGCAGAAGCATTGAACAAGAACTGGGATCACTGGGAGTCCATGGATTTGATTCCTACAGAAAGAGTCCCAGAAATGAACGATGATCGGCCTCGAAATTATGGTGCCCTTCGATGGTGCGATATGTTTACGTCAAGACAACTGCTCGGAATGATTATTGCCACAGAAACACTTCAGACATTAAAACCCAGTATTATAAACATCCACGGGAAAGACCGTGGCGCAGCTATTATTCACTATCTGCAATACGCTATCGATAAACTTGCTGATTACAATAGTCGCCAGACTTGCTGGCATGCAAAACGTGGTGTGCTGACGCATGCGTTTACCCGACACGATTTTTCTTTGAAATGGACTTTTGGCGAATTGATTATGACGGGCGTGGAAAGTGGTCTCTCTTGGTCTACCGGCAATGTAATTAAGTCGTATCGTGAAATATGTGCATTGTTCAAGGGATGTAAGCTTACGATGCCAATAATACTGAACGGATCTGCAGCCAATATGGCAATCGATTCAAATAGCGTTGATGTTGTCTGTGTTGATCCCCCATACTATAACAATGTTCAATATGCAGAATTGTCAGACTATTTCTACGTTTGGGAAAAAAGAGTATTTCAAGATCTCTATCCCGAAATATTTGGCCGCCGATTAACAAACAAACAGGATGAAGCCGTTGCTAATCCTGTTCGGGATGGCGATGCGGCGAGAGCGGATACCACCTATGAAAAACTAATGGGTGAAATCTTTGCTGAATGCCGAAGAGTCATGAAAGATGATGGCGTTATGACAATGATGTTTACCCACAAATCACAAGAAGCGTGGGAAACGCTGACGCGAGCGTTGATTGAAAACGGATGGGTAATTGCATCGTCTTTTCCGGTTGACTCCGAAGCTGCTACTTCGCTTCACCAGAAAGATCAAGCTGCCGCGGCCAGTTCCATCTTCCTTGCCTGCCGCAAACGTGATCTGACAGACCGCCAGCCCGCAGCCTGGCGCGGCTTCGGCGGAACCGGCGTACAGCAGCAGCTCCGTCAGGCCGTCCGGCAGAGCCTGCGGAATTACGAAGTCCTGCATCTCAACGCCGTGGATGAGATGGTTGCCAGCTATGGCAGCGCTCTGAAAGTATTGTCCGAGAACTGGCCGGTTATGGACGGGGACGAGCTGGTCTCCCCTATCACCGCCATGCGCGAGGCCAGCACCATCGTGGCGCAGTATCAGATGACAAAACTGACCGACGGCAGACTCAGCGTGGAGGACATCGCGCCGGAGGCCGGCGTGGCCGTCACCCTCTTCGGCATTTACGGGACCGGCTATCTGCCCTTTGACGATGCGCTCAGCCTGTCCAAGTCACTGAACATCCGTCTGGAGCACAAGGCGGCAGGATATCGGGACGAAGGCCGGATGATCGGGATCAACGACGAAAAGACCGGTCGCACCCGGAACGACGATGATACGGAGGGATACTTCGCACCGCTGGTGAAAAAAGGCAGCAAGCTGCGTCTGGCTCTTCCGGAAGAGCGAAACGAGCGCCGACTGCAGGAGCCGCAGAATGAATGGGATATCATGCAGGGCGTGATCATGGGCTATCGGGAAGGCGATATCCCGGTCGCCCGCGCCTATCTGCAGCGGCAGGCCGCCGGTCATGAGGACAAGGTCATTGCCGTGCTCCGCGTCTGGGCAGACGGCTGCGACAACGAGGCACTGACCAAAGAGGCAAGGAGAATTCTGTTCGGTTTGAACGAAGGGAAGTGAATGATCCATGGCGGAGAATCTGACCAGTCATAAATGGCAGTATCGGTACTGCTCTTCCGGCGTGAACGCGGCGGGAGAGCCGACAGATATTCTGCATGACTTCTATCTCCCCGCTCTGACAAGAATCACCCAGTACGATCGGGTTGCCGGGTACTTTCGCTCGTCTTCGCTGGCCGCGGCATCTCAGGGGTACACCGCATTTCTGAACCACGAAGGACAGATGCGTCTGATCGTTGGCGCCGACCTTCAGCTTCAGGATGTGGCGGCGATCCTCGCCGGGAACCAACAGAGACTCTCCAACCGGCTGATGGACGAGCTTAAGGAACCGGAAAGCTGGCCGGAAGAGGTGCAGAACGGTGTTTCTCTGCTCGGTCAAATGGTCGCTTCCGAACAGTTGGAGGTGCGCGTTGCTTTCCGGGTGGATTCCAGGACCGGACAGCCGATCAGCGTGGACTCCGTGGAAGACGGCTATGTCCATGAAAAATGGTTCATCATGCGTGATGATGAGGGGAATCGGATATACGGAAGCGGTTCGCTGAATGAATCGAAAACCGCGCTGGTGAAGAACGCAGAAAACATCGATGTCCATTGTGACTGGGCGGGCGGGAGCGATCGCGCCCGTGTGGAGGACGCTCAGCAGAGCTTCCTGGCTCTGTGGGAAAACCGGAATCCACACATGAAGGTGATACCGATCCCGGAGGCGGTCAAGGCACGTCTGATCCGGCTGAAGGATCTGCGCGGGCGGCCGACAGAGATCGACGGGACCGTATTGGCCGTCAGTATCGAGCCCTCGCTGGAAGAAGTGCTGCAGTTTGCAGTGCTGCGCGATGCGCCAAAGATGCCCGGCGGCATTTATCTGGGCATGTATACTGCCCCGGTCTCCCCATGGCCACATCAGGAGATCGTCAGCAGACGATTGGTCGAGAGCTGGCCCTATTCCTACATGATGTGCGACGAGGTCGGCTTGGGCAAGACAATCGAGGCAGCCCTTGCGATCCGGAGTCTGGTGCTGTCTGGCCGGACAGAGCGCGTGCTGATTGTCGCTCCGGCCAGCTTGACAGAGCAGTGGCACCGCGAACTTGCCCAGAAAGCAATGCTGCCCTTTGAACTCAGCAAGGTCAAGCCGGGCGGGAGCTCCAGAATCCAACATAAAGCGATATATCCGCAGGAACAAGAACGGGTCGATTCGGATCTTTACAGCCCTGCTCTCAACATTGTCTCTTCCGGACTCGTCAGCCGCAAAGAGAGAAGTGAGCAACTGAAGGCTTCTAATCCATGCGACATCATTCTGGTGGACGAGGCACACTATGCGCGCCGGCAGAATCCACGTGAGAATTCAAACGGAAATCCGAAATATGGGAATCTGTACCGTGCCATACAGGGCAGCCTTCGCCCGAAGGCTCAAAGCCTCTGGATGGCGACCGCCACACCTATGCAGATCGATGCCATTGAGGTGTTCGACCTATTCAAACTGACCAACCGCTGCGGAGAATACCAGGCGGATCCGGAGCTCAGCATGGAGTATTTCCACCTGCTCGGCGAGATCGTAAACGGTAGGCAGCTGACGGATCAGCAATGGTCCTTGTTGGGGCAGAGCTTTGCCCAGATCGAAGCACTGGATCCGTATCTCTGGAAACGACTGCAGCTCACCACCGTCACGAGCAAGAATCGGCGCGTACTCGCGGATCTTCCGATTCAGCCGCCAAAGCGGGCAGATATCAAGCATCTTGTTCAGCCAATGTTTTCGGCTTCGCCGCTTTCCCGCGTCATGATGCGGCACACCAGAGCCCTGCTGGAAATCTACCGTCAAAACGGTGAGTTGACAAGCAATCTGGCCACCCGCCATGTGCGGCCGGTCTGCGCAATCCAGTTCACACCGGCAGAAGAGAAATTTTATGCGATGCTGGACGATTACTGTGCTGAGCTTAGCCGCCAGATCCGCAAATACAATCCGCAGGCACGCCAAGTTATGGTCTTCCTGCTAAACTTCCTGCAGCTGCGTTTTGCGTCCAGCCTATATGCCATTAAGATGACGCTCAGCCGCAGGCTGCAGCGGGTTGAGAATACTTTGCGCGTCGGCGCGCGGGCATTTGAAACGCAGGAAGAGCTGGAAGAAGCCCTCGATGCTCTGTATGAAACGGACGACAGCTACAATGAAGGAGACCTTGACGACATCACCTTGGATGCCCTGCTGAAAGACCGCAGCAAGGAAGATCTGGAGTGGGAGCAGAAAGAGCTGAGCAAAATGCTTGAGGGGCTCGGCAAGATCACCGAGACTCCGTCCAAGATCCAGACCCTTCTGGCTGAACTTGAACGACGGAGAAAGCGCAACGGGCGTCTGCGGCAGACAGTTCTGTTCACACGCTTTTATGATTCTCTCCATAGCATTCGAGAGTATCTGAAGGTTCGTGACAGCGGTATGCGGGTTGGTATTTATGCCGGTGGTCGCGCTGTCTGGTACAATCCTTCCCTTGGCCGGGACGAGAATGTCACCCATGAAGAGATTAAACGCCTCTTCCTTGCTGGGGAGATCAATCTTCTGCTGTGCACGGACGCTGCCGCCGAAGGTTTGAACCTTCAGACCGCAGACCTGCTTATCAATTTTGATCTTGGCTGGAATCCCATGAAAATTGAGCAGCGCATTGGCCGTATCGACCGTATCGGACAGAAATATAATGATATTGAAGTCCTGAATATGTGCTACCTTGGCAGTACGGAAGAGATCGTATATGGCCGACTTCTGGAGCGTCTCCAACAAGCTGATTTAATTGTCGGTGCACAGCAGATTTCTATGCTTCCTGTAGAGCCCAAGGAATTCAGGGATCTACAGAAAGGCACCTTGACGCTTGAGGAATTGACAAAAGAATCTATTAAGCGGTTGAAAAAGCAAAAAGAAGCAACCGCGAGCATGGAAATGAGCGCTGAGGATATGTACCAAATGTACAACCGTATGAGCTCTGAAATGCGATCGCAGCATTTCCCGGCAAGCCTTGATAATCTTTGGGCAGCTCTGATTGCTTCACCGTATCTCCAGAATAAAGGCGCTGTCGTGGATAATGATGGGATATGGCACCTACCTGAGAATGGAAATCAATCCGAAATTGTCGGAACGATTGATCGAAATGCAATAAGTGAGAAAACTGAGTTTCTGACTTGGGGCAGCGCAACACTTGAGCAGCTATTTGAAGAAATCATTGGTGACAGGATTTCAAAAACGAGATGCATCCGGAAGATTTCCGTCTGTGAAGAGCATGCAGAGCTCGTTGGTTACGCAGTTGCAAGTGTCAACGGTCCTGTGTTTATTACCTCTTACGACCAACTGAACGGGGTGCGGATTGACACTAACGCGGAAATCGACGTTGGATTTCTTGAGCAATGCGCGTTGACATTGCAAACTGCACTCCATGCTGAAACCAGTCAAATGCGGCTTGCAAAGCGCGCCGAAGAAAAGAACAAAGAAATCGCTGAACTCCATGAAAAGCTCCTTTCCGCTGTAACCGTCAGCATATTGAAACAGAAAGAAAACGAAGGTTCAGCACGTTTCTCGGATGCTATCAAAGCACTTGAGAATAATCTGAA